>QWCC01000025.1_pt1 | contig 161477 bp, 149 predicted proteins | sample 1972491 | NCBI WGS metagenome assembly QWCC01 (sample SAMN09866718, study PRJNA288562) | Human oral metagenome isolate term5_saliva, whole genome shotgun sequencing... | isolation source: mouth | host: Homo sapiens | place: USA: California
CATGTCGCTTATTCTGCGATTATTGACGTATATAAGCGGTGTACCCTTGGCAAACACCTGCACATTATCACCATTGGTTGTGACACGAGGGAGTTGTCCTAAGACATCCATAGCTGTTCCTAATTTCGATAAAAGGGAATTTTCAACGTTGATACTCATCCCTCCACTGGTCTGTTTGTATAGTGGATGGGACGTTTTAATGGTCACTTCCTTCAGCTTTAGGGCATCGGGTTGAAGCTGAATGATACCTGCTTGTTCTGTTGAAAAGGTACGATAAACAGGTTTATAACCCACGTAACTAATGCGGGCGATGACCTTTGATGGCTCAAATGGTACTACGAAGATACCACTCTCATTACTAACTCCACCTGATATAGCACTGGAGTCGACAACAGACAATAGTAGAACATTAGCGTAAGGCACTGGCTGTCCAGTCTCATCAATGACCTTTCCTGTCAGATGTCGCCTTGTCTTGTGTGTACATTCCACCATGATAACGTCTCCGCGACGTGTCATTCGGATGGGATAGCGCGACGTGTCATTCGGATGGGATAGAAGCCTATGAGTTGTTCAATAGCATCTGGAACACTCTTGTTCTTGATGTTAGTAGTAACGCGGAAGTCCTCTAAATCATTGTAAATGAAGTTCACGGTGTATCGGTTTTGCTGGTGGTTTAACTCCTTCAACGCCTGTGCCATGGATACATTATTATATTGTCGACTGATGCGTTGGGCTGATACTCCATGCGAGCCGATGAGGAGTAGCAGAATAATAAGATATCTTTCCATAGCTTTACTCTATTGTTAATGTGTTATCAGAATAGCTAATTTTTACACGGTCAAAGGCATTGAGCAGTTCAATATTCTGTTGAAGACTACACTGTCTATCCCATTTGAAGTAGAGACGGATGTGTGTTGATACTGGATTTAGCACTTTCACATCGACATGATAATATGCTGCCATAGCATCAACGATGGTCTTTAAGGATGTATTCTCAAACACAATAGGTTGCGGAGGAATACTATCTGTCTTGTGAAGGAGTACTCGGGTAAGGCTGTCGGAAACTGCTTTGCGTTCAGCCTGCACCTTCTTTATAGAGTCTGTAGCCGTTAGATGAGGAGTTTTTAGGTGTGTTTCAACCTTCTCTTTACTACTAAAGAAGGGTAGAATACCCAACTGAGCTGTAGCAGCAAGCGCCAATCCTGATAGGAGAATGACACTGATAATAGATACTGCAACCCGCTTCCAGTTACGTCTTTGTGATATAGAATGTTCTATTGCAAAGCGTTCCCACTCGGCATTAACGTCTATGTTTTCTTCATCATGCCGGTTCATGGCACGTTTAGTCATAGCCAGATTGTGTGCAAAAGAGCTTATCTCCTCATCCACAAGTAGCGCTTCAATCTGTTCTTTGGTGTATTCCTCTGGATGATCCAGCATGTTGAGGAATATCCTTTGTTTCTCTTCTGATTGTTTGTTGTTCATTGTCTTGCTTGGTTAAGTTGCCTTTTAATGATGTTAATAGCCTCTGAAAGATGGTGATACACAGTTACTCTGCTCACCCCTAAGTCATCGGCAATGCGCTGAAAGGGTAGTCCTTGCACGTGACGTAGGCGTAGAATCTGGCGACGAATAGGCGGTTCTAAATGTTCAATGATTAGCATTAGGCGGTCAAGTAGGGTGTCGTCATGTTCGGAGAGAATAGTCTCCGTATCATTCAAAAGTAGTTTTGAAGTCCTTTCTCGTATGTCTTTATGTGCAATAATATTCAGGCAACGATTGCGAACAGCCCTTATCAAATAGCCTTCCTCCGTCTCTGGAAGTAGTATTATACCCTCTTCATAGACCTTGACAAAGACCTCACTCACCACATCTTTGCATTCATCGTGGTCGTAGAGAATCCCTTTTGCCACCCGGAACATCGGTTGGTAATAGCATTTGAAGAGTCTTTCTATGTCAGTATTTTCATGTATCATACACTATCCTTACAACTCAGAAGGCGAAAATGTAAAGCTTAACAATGAATTTTTGTATTAGATTACAAAGATAATGATTTTACTTTAATAAGCTATTTACTGTATGGGGAAATGACATAGTGGTATATTAGCTATCCCAAAGTATTGATATCCGATGAATATTTACTGTTGTTCAGTCTGTTATAAGTATTCTTCAAGCTGATTTAGGATGACTGGCTGACTCATGTTCTTCTGTTTTCTATCAGTGTGTTGCAGCTTAGCACGAATGGTGTTGCAGCCCATCACGTGTGGAGTTGATGGTTAACACTATTGGTGTTGAGGCTTCACTCTAGATCAAAAGTTACTTATTGTGAGCGTCATTGATAGTAAGAAAAGAGCTGAAGCAATATAAATCAGGCGGAATATATTGGGATAATAAGTTTGTATTTAGTGGGTTATGTGTGGCTTTTTGTTGATAGATAATTCCATAAGGACTGCTTCGTCTTTCATACTTATCGGGTAATGGTAATATCAACAAGTCTTGTTTTTTAAAAGGTCTTAGGTTCTTTGCGATCTATATACAAATAGAATGCTAAGATAAGTGTATTTAGGGGGCTTGGTAAGATCGTATTAATTGCGGTTCTTACTCATGTTTTTGCATGTTATAATAGCCCTCTTATACTTGTTTTTTTATGTGGTATTATAGGGAATTTATATATAGAAAGCACTTCTGTATGTCAAATATTTTGGTAATTAGGAATATCTTCTAAGAATAAATATTTTTGATTATCATAATCCATTCTGCAGATATAGGTTTCTAATCCATTTGATACTATGAGATAATCAACGTGAAGTAAAATATTATAGACGAAGATTTGGTCGAAAACCTTCTGTGTAATAGGGACAGACGGTGCCTTATATTCGATTATCATACGAGGACGAAGGTGCTGATCGTATAGTACACTGTCGGCACGAACCTTCTTTTCACCTACTTGTAGAGGAACTTCGTTAGCCAGCAAGGTGGCTGGATAGTTCTTATGTTCAATGAGATAGTGTATGAAATGTTGGCGTACCCACTCCTCAGGTGTGAGTGTTACGTATTTTCTCCGAAGTATATCTAGTATTTGCTTTCGCCCATTTACCTCTTTTACTCTGATGGGATAAGGGGGAAGGTTAAGCTGCATCATGTGTGGATTGTTCTTATATATATAATAAGGTGTAATGAATAAGTTGAAAGTGAAATGAAAATTTTGTTATCTATCTGTTTTCTATTAACTTTGCATGAAGTACTGTAAACCAAGTGTGTTGGGCTTTCTTGGCACATTGAATGTACAGTTTCTCTATTGCAAAGTTAATAAAAAAGTAAATGCCAACAAAGCAAGGACCAACTTTTCAGAGTATTATACATGACCTGAAAAGCAGGAAGTTTTCGCCCATCTATGTTCTGATGGGTGATGAATCCTATTATATTGATCAGATTTCTGACTATATTGCTACTCATGTTCTTTCTCCGGAAGAACGTGATTTTAACCAGACTGTTTGCTTCGGTTCGGATGTTAATGCCATTCAAGTTACTGATATGGCGCGCCGTTATCCAATGATGTCGGAGTATCAGGTTATCATTGTGAAAGAAGCTCAGAATATTCGTTCGTTAGATGCTTTGGAAAAGTATCTCAAAAATCCCGTAAAATCAACCATCCTTGTGTGGTGTCATAAAAACGGGAAAATTGACGCTCGTAAGAAAGTTGTTGGATTAGCACAAACTGTTGGGGTAGTCTTTGAGAGCCAAAAGTTGCGAGATTACCAATTACCTGAATTTATTCAGAATTACTTAAAACAAAAAAAAGTTTCGATAGATCCCAAGTCATGCCAGATGATAGCTGATCATATTGGCGCCGATCTTAATCGTCTGACTTCAGAATTGGATAAGGTTCTCATTTCGCTCCCACCAGATAATCTTCGAGTAACACCAGAGATTGTGGAAGAGCAGATAGGGGTGAGTAAAGATTTTAATGCATTCGAACTTCGAAATGCAATAGTCCAGAGAGACGTTTTCAAGGCAAATCAAATTATCAAATACTTTGACAATAATCCTAAAGCAGGATCACTTTATTCTTTTCTCCCGTTACTTTTTTCTTATTTCCAAAATCTTATGATAGCGTATTATGCTCCTCAAAAAAATACAGAACAGGGGATTGCTACAGCTTTAGATTTACGTTCAAGTTGGGGAGCAAAGGATTTTTTGATTGGTTTAAAAAACTATTCCGCGCGTAAGACAATGGATATTATTTCCAAGATTAGAGATACTGATGCAAAGAGTAAAGGACTTGATAATCCCAATACTGGTGTTGGAGATTTGATGAAAGAGCTTATTTTTTTCATTTTGCACTGATAAAAATGGTAGATTTCTACCTTTTTTGAGCGTAAAAATGGCGCTTATTCTCTAAAATTACGGCTTTTTTGAGCTAGAATTAGCACTCTAAATGAGTGCTTTTTTTGTGATTCTTCCTTTAAAATAGGGCCTTTCAGCAAATTAACCCCTCTCATTTTTGGCGTATTTTTGAGTAACTTATAACCTCACGTAAATTGATGGTTATTTTTATTTGTAAATTATGCTCATACGGTTTTAAGTAACACATTTGTAAATGTGTATGTGTATATTTTTAAATCACAACGGATAAATATTCATGCGCAATATACTCTATATATACTACTGATAATCAGCGATATATAATCATTTGTTAATGATATTGAACTGTGATGACGATAATATTTAGCTATAAATACGCATAATGCATATATTTCTCTATGTAGACTCTATATTAGTTGTAATATAACCAGTTAGTTAGGATAAAATTGTTATATAATTCGTTATAGCCTTCTTTGTTTTGGCAATTTAGCTTTGTTGTTGTAAATGCTATTTGCACATGATTTATATATGTGATATTTGTAAATGTGTATTTTGATAATTTGATTCGCAACAATATATTTGTGTAAATCATATTTGCTTATTTAAAATATTATGTTTACCTTTGTAAAATCATAAAGATGGGCTTTAGCAGCCTAAAAATCTTAGTATTTTGTTTATGAAAGATAGAATTAGACAGCTTATGGAGAGTCAACATATGACTCAACAGACCTTCGCAGATTTCATTGGAATATCAACTGCATCGCTCAGTAGTATTTTTACGGGTAGGACAAAACCGACTCTTAATACTGTAGAAGCAATCCGAAGTAAGTTTAGTACGATCAATCTTGATTGGCTTATGTATGGTCAGGGTCCAATGTTTAAAGATCAGGCTGACGATTCTGATGTGCTTACGGAATCAAATAGTCAAGATGGTGCATTAAGTTTAGAAGGAGCTCTTGATTTCTCATCATCTTCTTCCCCATCCTCCCAAGGATTTGGTTCATCAAATTCTCAGAGTGTTCTAAGTACACCCAAATCTACTGTTCGAACAGAAGTGAAATATATTGACAAACCTCAGCGTAATATCACTGAGATTCGAATCTTTTTTGATGATCAAACATGGGAGACATTTGTTCCTAAAAAATAGATTATCGTATATAATATATATGCTTTTGAGGAGTAAACATACCATTTCTATTTTGTGTTGATATCGAACACCTATGGAGTTGGGTATTAGCACAGGTGGTGATGTTGCTTAGCACGTGTTGTTATGATTGCTTTTTAGATGATGAGATGGTATAGTGGTGTGCATCTCTCTCAATTATATGTGTGAGTAGCATATTATTTATTTTCCTTTTTCATCAAGTTATGATTATAATGCAGGTGGAAAAGGCTCTCTACTGGTTGATTTATATATGTTTTTCTGTTGTAAGTAAAGAAACTTTTTTTGGGGGCTTTGGGCTTTTATAATGCGTAGAGTGGGCGAGTAGATGAATCTTATGTTTATCTTATTTTAAATTTGCTGTCACTCCCGTCACACTTTACATATAATTAAGTTGTTGATTATCAATATGTTGTGTGTAATGTTAAAAATGACAGCAAAGTAAATTTAAAAAAAACTTAGTTCTTAGTGTAGGAAATCTTACTATCATATTACTTGCATGTAGCACTTAAAAGCCACAAAAGTAGTAGTCTGAAAATATCTTTTGCTGAAATTCTTTCCAGCTTCTCTCTTAAAAAGGATTTTGTATCTTGTGCTTTCCATGGATATTTTTGTGTATCTTTGCATATAGTTTTTCAATTCATGTAAAGATGAAAAAGTACATCCTCGATCTTAAGGTTGCATCTATAGAGTATGTTAATCCAAAGAATGTTCTGATTCGATTAACTGATGATAAGCCGTTACCAGAGATGCTTCCTGGACAATTTGTAGAAGTGAGAGTAGACAGCTCACCATCTACTTTCCTCCGTCGTCCAATATCTGTTCATTTCTTTGACCGTGAACGAAACGAGTTATGGTTGCTTGTTGCTGCCATAGGAGAAGGAACGCGTGCGCTTGCGCGCCTACACGTGGGAGATAAATTAAACTGTGTACTTCCTTTAGGCAATACGTTTACACCAGCTTCTAATCCCGGTGAGCGGATTTTGCTTGTTGGTGGTGGAGTTGGAGTTGCTCCATTACTATATTTTGGTAAGCAGCTTAAGGAAGCTGGCGCCGAGCCTGTCTTTCTTTTAGGTGCCCGGACCGCCTCTGATTTACTCCAACTTAGTGCCTTTGAGCTCTATGGACGTGTTTGTGTTACGACGGAAGACGGTTCTGCAGGGGAGAAAGGTTTTGTTACGAATCATTCTGTTCTTGTTTCAGAACATTTTGACCGTATCTCTACTTGTGGGCCTAAACCAATGATGATGGCAATAGCAAAGTTTGCTCATCAGGCTTCTATTCCTTGTGAAGCATCGTTGGAGAATATGATGGCTTGTGGTGTAGGTGCCTGTCTTTGTTGTGTAGAAAAGACAGTGGAAGGTAATCTTTGTGTTTGCAAGGATGGCCCTGTATTCGATACGAATCGATTACTTTGGAATGATAATAAAGTAAAATAAACAGAAAGTTATATGGCTGACCTTAATGTAAAGATAAATAACTTACATTTAAAGAACCCTGTTATGACTGCCAGTGGTACTTTTGGTTATGGATTAGAGTTTGCTGATTTTGTACCTTTGAATGAGATAGGAGGTATTATTGTTAAGGGTACGACATTGAAGGCTCGTGAAGGGAATGGCTATCCACGTATGGTGGAAACTCCTCAGGGAATGCTTAATTGTGTGGGATTGCAGAATAAGGGCGTAGATTACTTCATAGAGCATATCTATCCTGAGATTAAGGATATCGACACCAATATGATTGTCAATGTAAGTGGTAACTCTCCAGAGTCGTATGCTGAGACAGCAGAGAAACTGGATGCCTTAGATGGTATTCCTGCTATTGAGGTTAACATCTCCTGTCCTAATGTGAAAGAAGGAGGAATGTCGTTTGGTGTTACTTGTTCTGGTGCTTCAAGCATTGTGAAGGCTGTCCGCCAGCATTATCATAAAACAATGATAGTGAAGCTCTCTCCTAATGTTACAGACATAGCCAGTATAGCTAGGGCCTGTGAAGATGAAGGAGCTGATTCTGTTTCGTTGATAAATACGCTTATGGGTATGGCTATAGATATAGAACATCGTCGTCCTAAGCTTAGTATTCGTACAGGAGGCTTAAGTGGTCCTGCTGTGAAGCCAGTGGCTGTACGCATGGTAAATGATGTCGCAAAGGCTGTTAAGATACCTGTTATTGGCTTGGGTGGGATATCAACGGCAGAGGATGCTATAGAGTTTCTTATGGCAGGCGCAACTGCAATACAGATAGGTACCGCAAACTTTCTTGATCCGCAAGTGACGATAAAGGTGCGTGATGGTATCAATGAATGGCTTGATAGGCATGGTTGTAAGTCCATTTATGAAATTATAAACTGTCTTTCATAAGACCACTTAAATATATTTCTATTTATATTACGCAACTTAGTATCACAAATAAAAGTATAAATGTAGCATGAAAAAAATGTTGTTGGTAGTCGATCCTCAGATCGATTTCATAAATGGTTCACTCCCTGTGGCAGGTGCTGCAGAGGCTATGGATGCGTTGGCAGAGTATGTGAAGACATCTGGTGATGAGTATATTGTGAGGATAGTTACCTCTGATTGGCATCCTTATCATCATAGCTCCTTTGTGGAACAGGGTGGCCAATGGCCACGCCATTGTGTACAGCATTCTGTCGGTGCTGCTATTTGGCAATCATTACTTGTCGCTCTGAATGAGTCAAGGGGTGGATTTACCTTACTGTATAAGGGCGATAGTGTAGAGAAAGATGAGTATTCCATTATGCAGAATGAGCGATCGGCAAGTGTGATTATAAAGTTGTTGATGGCATTAGGAATTGAACAAGTTGATGTGTGTGGTTTAGCGGGTAATGTTTGTGTGTTGAATACCGCAAAAGATTTGTGTGCCATATCCGCTGGTATGAAAGTGAATGTTCTTGAGGAGTTCTCTCCTTCTCTTGATGATGGTTCTGCTTTAAGAGAGTTTACCAATAGTATAAGATAAAAAGTCCATTAAGTTTCTTATGGAATAAAAGGTGAGAGGGTGTGTCCAAATAGACACACCCTCTTTTTTGTCGAAACATTTGACCATTTTTGTCGAAACAGTTAACCCTTTCTGAAAGAACAGTCGACTGTGCAAAAAGAACAGTCGACTGTTTTAAAAAAATAGTCGACTGTTTTGATGAAAACGGTTGTTCCTTTTACGGACAGAGTAAGCTTTAAGAAATAAAAAGAGAGGATGTGTCTATTTGGACACACCCTCTTCCTTTTATTTAAAAGATATACATCAATGTTCGTCTTTATTTCTTAACGAACTTCTGAGTCTTGTTACCCATGTTTACGAGGTAAACACCAGGAGCTAAGTTAGCTACGTTAAGAACATTATCACCAGCCTTAACATTTGTCTTGTTAACCAACTTACCAGAAACACTGAACAGACTAACAGTGCCGCTTTCAGCTGTAGAGATAGTGATATCGTTTGTAGCTACGTAAGGTGCAACGCTGAACTGACCCTTAGCAGTCTGTACTTCGTTGATACCTGTTGTGTTATTGTCAAGATCGCCACCTTCTGCGCTGTAACCGATAGACTGGAAGTTATCGTTTACGTTAGGAGCAACAGCGAATACGTATGTTGGACCTAAAGTAGGTTGACCGTCTTCACCAACTTGACCATAGTAGTAGCTTCTTACATAGAATGGAACAGAAGCTGATGGGTAGTAGTACCAACCCTGGTTCTTCTGATAACGCATGTTAACATAGTAGTAGTAACCTCTTGAGAGACTGCTTGTTGGGAATACAACGTCTACATATCCACGACCACCAGCGTTAACCTTGATGTTCTTGTCTACCATTGAACCAACAGAGCTTGAACCGTTCTTTGTATTGGTGATGTAGAACTTAACAGGACCAGTGTAACCATTGTCAGACTTCACATAGAAGCGTGCAGTGAAAGTGCTGCTGCTCTTAGAGATGTTTGAATAGTCAGAACCTAAGTAGTTACCGTTCTGATAGAAGCGTACTGTCTCAGGAGATACATCCTGATCTGCATTTGGCTCCTCGTCATTATCGTTGTTGCCTTCGATTGTCAATTCACCAATTCTCCATGAATCATGGTTAGAACCAAGTTTTACAGGAACTTCCTCACCGTTTACAACATAACCTACAACCATGCTGTACTTACCAGCTGGAAGATTCTTGAATGTAGAGCTAGCGCTTGTATAGAATGAGAATGTTACACGCTGACTTCTTGCAAGTCTACCTGTACCCTCAGAAATAAGTGTTGCAGAACTTAAATCATCAGAATTTGTAGGAAGAACGTATAAGCGTAATGTTCCGTTGTAAGCTGCGCCACCTTCGTTTGCAAGGGTGATGAGGAACTTAGTATCCTGACCCTGCTGAGCCTTCTCAATGTACTGCTGAACAGAGTACAATGCTGGAGTCTGAACCTCTGGATCTGGTTTTGGATCTGGTTTTGGATCTGGCTTTGGCTCAGGTCTTGGGTTTGGATTAGGGTTAGGATTGTTGTCACGATCAGGTGTCAAGTAACGAAGCATCTGCTGGTGTTGGCTATAACCACCATAACCACCACCGATACCTTCTGAACCTGGCTGGAGAACATTGAGGAGGTGCCATCCGTTAGATGAACCATTCCAACCCCAGTCTACGTGTACGTAACCGTTTGATGCATAACCATCGAGAACGAAGCAGTGGCCACCACCTGTAGAGAAACCTGCGTATACAACTGGTCCGTAGTCACGCATCTCATCATGAACTTCCTTTAACCAAGCAGCCTGGGTGTATCTGTTGCGCTCAAGGAAACTCAGTCCCTTCTTATAACCGAAGTTGTTTACGAGAACTTTAGGAGCTTTGTATACGAATGCACCAGAACCACCTGCTGAAGCTGGGTTATAGTCCATTTCAACTGCATAAGCAACGTCACGGAGCAAACGACCAATGTTGTCAGCCTGTGTGGTAGTTACTTGACGACCAGTAGCACGGTCATTACCTCTGCTGTCAACAGCTGCAGGCATCTGGCTCCAGTCATAAGGTGCATTCTCAGGTCCATTACCCTCAAAGTTCAAGCTCATGTACTGGTTTTTCCAGTAATAGCTTACAGAACCTCTTGCCTTAAGAGGCCATTTGTGCCAACGAAGAACTGTAGAAATACCAGTTGCAACACAACCAGCAACAGTAGGATATCTTCTACCACCGTATGAATAGTTAGGTGCATAACGGTTGAAAGGCTGATCCTGACCCCAACTGATAGCGTTTGGAAGTTTAGTTCTTCTGTCATTATCATACTGCAACAATGGCTGAATTTCGATAACATAGTTTCCAGCACGGGTAGATGACATTCTTGAGTACTCTGAAGATGGCTTGTCAGGTAAGTTCTCGATAGCCCACTTTACCTCGTTACGATACTCATCGTAGAGCCATTTAATAGAAGGGTGATTCATGATATCTTCCTCAGTAAGGGTACCCTCATCTGAGAAAGCAAGAATAGGCATAACACGGTTATCAGCAGCTACAACGATGTAACCTTGATTATTACCGCGATTGAAGATGTAGAACAGGTTCTCCTCAGCCTGTCCTGCACGTGTGGCAGCTTTATAAGGAGCTTTATACTCCAGTTTCAACTGCGCTCTGGTTGTTCCCTTACCGAAGAAGTTCTCAGCCAGTTTTAACGCTTGTGACTGGTCAACTGGACTTGCCATAAGTCCCTGACATGCGAGCACAAGAGATGATACGATTGTTAAAAATCTTCTCATGTAATCTAAATTTTAAGTTGATAAATAAATTTAATAGGCAACAGAATCTGTTGTTTTTATGTACCGATACAATATATATAGTTTTCTATTTATGTTCTTTCTTTGCTGAATAGAATCGTAAATAGCCGCTTATGATAATGTAGCCGTTTTGTTTTTAAGGGTATAAGTGTGGCGTATTCTACTTGTAGTCGTAAAATATACAGTCGCCTTATAATATATAAAATGGTATCTGTGAGTTCTTTTCTTTCTGTTGGCAAAGTTATAAATATTTTCTTCTTATACAAATTTGGAAGTAGGAAAAGTTCTTATTATTATGGAATATATATAAATTGCAACGTTTGTAAGTCATTGTTTAATTTTTATAAAAGGTTGTCTTTTTATTTTGGAAAGTATTAATTTGGTTGCTATATGTCATGTTCCTTATTTCAAGATGTTTATTTTTATTGTGGATAAGTCTCTTTTTGTACCTCGGAAGGAGGTTTTGTAGGTGAACTTTTTTATGTCAATTGCTTCGGAAAAAGTATGCTTATGCAATTAGGATAGGTACAGAGAAAAGCATGTTGGGTGGTTCTTGGTATCTGAACGATGTTATTGAATCTACAGGATATTCTTTTCTGATCTATCAAGTAGTATGCTATCGAGGATAGTCATGGCAGCCATAGCTTCAACAATGGGCACTGCACGTGGCAAAACACAGGGATCATGACGCCCACGAACATCAATAGAAGTTTGATTTCCGTCTTTATCAACAGTTTGTTGTTCCTGTAACAAGGTTGCAACAGGCTTGAAAGCTACTCGGAAGTATATGTCTTCCCCATTGCTAATGCCACCTTGTATACCACCACTATGATTCGTTTGGGTATGAATCTTATGGTCAGTTGAGATGAATGGATCATTCTGTTGACTTCCTCTCCATGATGCTCCGGCGAATCCTTCACCGTATTCAAAGCCTTTTACTGCGTTGATACTGAGCATAGCAGCACCTAATTGTGCATGTAGTTTACCAAATTCTGGCTCACCTAATCCTACTGGACAGCCCTTGATAACACATGAAATAACTCCTCCAATGGTATCCCCTTCCTGTTTTATTTGTGCTATGAGGCTTTCCATTTGTTTGGCTTTCTCTGGGTCTGGGCAGCGTACAGCGTTGTTCTCTATGAGGTTGAGGTTATGTCTATGGTAATCTTTGTCAATCTCTATCTCACCTACTTGACTGGTATAAGCCGTAATTGTAATACCCTTCTTCTGTAAAACAAGTTTGGCAAGAGCCCCAGCTACTACGCGGGATATCGTAATCCGAGCAGACGAACGTCCTCCTCCGCGGTGGTCACGTACATCATACTTCTCATAATAGGTGTAGTCTGCATGTGACGGACGGAACAAGTTGCGTATGTTATCATAGTCCTTTGAGTGCTGATTGGTATTACGAACGATGAAGCCAATAGGTGCTCCTGTTGTCTTTCCTTCGAATATTCCACTTAGTAACTCTACCTGATCGGGCTCCTTTCTGTCCGTTGTAATACGGCTTTGTCCTGGTCTTCGACGTGCCAGTTCATTTTGTATGAAGTCTAAATCAACGTCAATCCCAGCCGGCATGCCATCAACTACACCACCTATAGCTGCACCATGGCTTTCACCAAAGGTTGTGAGTGTGAAGAGTTTTCCAAATGTATTACTCATAATAATACTGATGTTTCTTAATGGCATCCGCCACAACCGCATCCGCCACAACCGCCATCGTTGTCGTCATGGCTTCCACATCCGCAGCCTGAACCACATCCTTCACCACATCCACCACCGCAATGATGCTGATTAAGTTGCTCGAAGAAGTTCTTCACTTCCTCTTCTGTAGCCTCTCTGTTCTCTATGATGTGCCCGCGGAAAAACAAATCTTTACCAGCTAAAGGGTGATTAAGATCTATTGTAACCTTGTCATCACTGATGTCAAGAACCTTTCCAAGGAAGCGTTGTCCCTGCTCGTTCTGTAATGGAACGATAGCATCCTTATATATATTAGCGGTGTCGAACACCCCATCATGCATAAAAGTCTCTTTGTCTAAAGCAAGAACACTCTTCGGATCATGCTCACCATAGGCTTGCTCTTTTGGGAGAGAGAATGAAAAATCACTGTCAGTGGCATATTTCGTCACCTCCTGTTCGAAGGCAGGTAGGGCCATTTCGCAATCTGTATAGAATTGCATAGGCTTCTGTTCTTCGGTTTTCTCTATGAGATGTTGCTCTCCGTTCTCTTCGCTATATAGTTCGTAATTGACTGTAATGAGTCTGTGTGTTTTATTTTCCATTATTACCTTATATATATATGATTATATGTTCGTGCAAAGATAACGATTTTAAACGAGAAAAGGATGTGTTAGTTACTGATTTTTCTTTTTCCATGCGTTCTGGTATCTGGAGTGATAGATAGGGTAGGGAGTAACGTTTTCATTTGTTACTGATTTATATCAAACGTATTGATGTGTATCAAAAATACAACAATAATTAATTAAAAAGTGATGAATAGTTATGGTTGATGGCTGTTATTATGTAACTTTGCAATGCAAACAGAGATAAAAACTATAGAATTTAATATACTATAATGTTTCTTTGAAGAGACATTTAAAGATTAAGAAAGGATAAAGATTATGAAGAAGATTGTTTTGACAGTGGTAGCAGTAATGAGTATGACAATGGCTTTCGCAGCTGGTGAGAACGATAACAACACTGCAACAACTAATGCATATAAGTTTAATGTAAGTACATATGCACTGAGTCGTGCACTGAATCTCAATCAGGATCAGGTTGATATGGTAGAAGATATCAATAATACATTTGCTGTTGAGATGATGAACGCTTCTGTTGCTGATGGTTCAGAGCGTGATGTAAAGGTCAAGGCAGCTGTCAAGAAGGATCTTTCTTATATGCGTTACGTTCTTACTGACAGACAGTATCGTGAGTATGTAAAGCTCTTGAATGTAACTTTGAACAATCGCGGTCTGAATAAATAAGCAGTCAACTTCACTCTCTCATAAGGGAGTTAAGGCACAAGATATTAAAGGCTATGAGTCAGGTAACTGACTTATGGCCTTTTTTATGTTGTCCTTTTCTAAGTCGGTAAGTGTTATGACATCGTTTTACATGGGTGGCCTATAGTCTGCAAAAGAAGCTTTTGTTTTATGAAATAATGTGGTTTGTGTAATAATAATTCAAGTATGTTATTCAAAAGATGCTCTTTTGCGTTGCAAAAGGGCGTCTTTTACATTGCAAAAGGGCACCTTTTACATGGTAAAAGGGCATCTTTTGAAGCGTAAAAGGGCGTCTTTTACAATCGCATTTGTAACCTTTTGATAATCTGTGTGTTATAAATGCGATAAAGAAGTATATTCTTTCGTTTGGCGAATGTACGCCTTGATTTTTTTGTAAAGCTATTTGATATATAAGATTTCCTATGGTTGTTTTGTGTGAAAGAGAAGGAATATCAGTTAAATCCTATCTGCTTGCCGAAACGATCCATTTGGAAGTATCGTTTTTTTTTCGTTTCTTTGCAGGGTGAATCGTGTCTGACAACGGTTCAGAGTACTTATTAATCAGGAATATATTCCATAATAGAATACAAATGAAACATTTGTTATTAATTTCTCTTTTTATATTTTCATTCCAGAGTTTGATGGCTCAACGTCCTCGTTTTGATAAGATGTCACCCTTTGTTCGTGATGCAATGTTATCAGCATCTGCTGTGCAATCTGGTGCGAAAACACGCCATTCGCAGAAAGAAGATGATAGGGTGCTGACAGCTTTTGTACGTATCAACGGAGATTCTAAGCTCATTTTGCAGCAATATGGTTGTAAGGAATTGGCAAGAGTTGGGAATATTAGTATTGCAGCCATTCCTCTTCGTCGGCTGGGCGAGCTTTCTTGCAGTAATCAAGTGAGCAAAATAGAGACGGGAAAGCGTTGCAGTGTGCAGATGGATACTACAAGAATGGTTATAAATGCTGCCCCCGTAAATCTGGGAGAGGGATTGTCAAGAGCCTATACTGGGCAAGGAGTAGTCGTTGGAGTGCAGGATATAGGGTTCGATCTTACGCATCCTAACTTCTATTCTACTGATATGAGTCGTTATCGTATCAAGGCATTATGGGATCAACTGTCACGGGATACGGTCGGTTCTTCCTTGTATGTGGGACGCGATTATGTTGGACAGAATGCTTTGTTACAGATTGGTCATCCTATTGACGGATTGACACAGACACATGGAACACATACTGCAGGGATCGCAGCTGGTAGTGGAGCAGAAGGTGGAGGAATCGTTTCTCCTTATAAAGGTATAGCCTATGATGCCGACCTTGTACTTGTTGATAATCTGGCAGGTGATAATGCAGCCTTGGTTGATTCAACTGATTATTACAAATATACTTACGCTACAGATGCACTTGGGTTTAAGTATATCTTTGATTATGCTGACCAGCACCATCAGCCATGTGTCATTAACTTTAGTGAGGGTGGTCATGAAGACTTCCATGGATATGATCAACTGTATTATGAGTTGCTTTCTTCGCTTACGGGTCCTGGACATATCATTGTCTCATCAGCAGGAAATGATGCCGGATATGTCAACTATATCCATAAGCCTGTAGGACAGGAACGAGCTGGATCATTCCTTTTGGGGAATCAGAAGAGGGCGAGTTTTACGTGTAAGGCCAACAAGCCCTTCACGTTTTTGATCACTATATATAATAAGGTGGGGAGTCCTACGGTTGTATCTCTGCCTACAAGAGACGTATGCAGTGCTTCCGACTCACTCTTTCGTGATACAATCCGTGTGGAAGATAAGGAGTTTCAAGTGCGTGTTCTTGCTTATTCAGATAGTTACAATAGGAAGGAAACAGCCTACGACTTGTCTATTAGCAGTGCATCTGGCTTAGGAAAAGACCCTTTAGTCTCGCTTCAATTGGTTGGCAAGGATGCTGATGTAGAGCTTTATCGTATGTCGGGTTATTTGGTTTCTAATGCAGTTGACCCTACTCTTAATGCAGGAGATAACAGCCATAGTATTCTTTCTCCATCCAGTGCACCCAGTGTTATCTGTGTAGGAGCTACTGGTTACCGTACAAGTTTCTTGAATTATTTAGGTGAAAAGAAAGTATATAATAATGGTGAACATGGACAACGTACTCCTTTTTCAGGTGTAGGACCAACCTTTGATGGTAGGATTAAGCCTGATGTAATGGCCCCCGGACAGAATATTATCTCCTCTTATAGCTCATTCTTTATAGGTAATCCAGCTAATGCAGGCAGACCATTATCAAGTGATACACGCCATTTTAAGTACAATGGACGTACTTATGCATGGAATGCAAACGCCGGAACGTCTATGTCAGCGCCAGTAGTTACGGGTGCAATTGCCCTTTGGTTGCAGGCAGATCCTACTTTAACACCTGCTGATTGCTTGGAAATCTTTGCAAAGACCTGTACACATTATGATACTTCACTTACTTATCCTAATAACTTTTATGGATATGGACAGATTGATGTAGCGGCTGGTTTACGTGAAGTATTGCGTAGAAAAGCTACGGGAATCGATGATATTGCAGTCCAAAAGTCCATGGTTGATGACCGTATTTACCTTCTAGATGGCCGTTATGTAGGCACTTCCATGGACAATCTACCTAAAGGTGTGTATATAAGGAATGGTAAAAAGGTCATAAAGTGAAATATTCTGCTCCCTAAAAGTAGGTATTTTGCATAAACCATTACTTTTAGGTATTGCAGATAATAGTTTTTCATCGTATCTTTGCAATCGTAAAGAATAAACAATTAAGAAATAAATCAGTAACAGAAATATGAAGAAGACAATTGTTGTTTACGGTTCATCAACCGGTACATGTGAAAGCATTGCAAATACCATCGCTGAAAAACTCGGCGTTGAAGCTATTAACGTATCAGACTTTAATGCAGATGTAGTTGCAGAAAATGATAACCTTATCCTTGGTACTTCTACATGGGGAGCAGGTGAATTACAGGACGATTGGTACGATGGTATCAATGTATTGAAGGGTGCTGACCTCTCAGGTAAGACTGTAGCTATCTTTGGTTGTGGTGATGCTGAGAGCTATTCAGATACATTCTGTGGTGCTATGAAGGAAATTTATGATGCAGCACAGGGCGCAAACATCCTTCCTGGTGTTTCAACTGATGGTTATACATTCGATGATAGTGAAGCTGTTGTTGATGGAAAGTTCGTTGGTCTCGCTTTAGATGACGTGAACGAAGACGATAAGACAGAGGAACGTATCGACGCTTGGTTGGAAGCTATTAAGCCAGCATTGTAAGTTGTATCAAGAGATTAGTACTTACATTATAACTATTCAATATAAGGAATAACTATGATGGCAGATATGATGACAGCCGATATGAAGGTGTTGATGAATCACATCTACGAGTACAAGAAAGGTGTTAGGCAGATGGTTCTGTACACTTGTAATAAGAAGTATGAGTCATTTGCAACACTTCGCCTCGAACATCAGAACATTCCTTACATCATTCAACCTGTTGGTCGTGACCGTATGAACCTGTTCTTCGGTCGGAAAGAATGTCTTGAGGCTATCAGGTTGATGGTGACAAAACCCCTTAACCAGCTCACACCAGAAGAGGATTTCATCCTTGGTGCGATGTTAGGTTATGATATTCGCGTGCAGTGCGAGCGGTACTGTGAACGCAAGTGTCGCACTTGTAAACGTGCAACATAGCCATAATTATTAAATGATAATCTTGTTCGCGAAATAAATTATTTCATAATGTTTTTGTATTATAAATGGGCTTGTCGTGAGATAAGCCCTTTTAGTTTGTTATATTATTGATTTTCAGTGAGATATGTTAATATGAAGATGCGGGATTCTATCTGTTAGAAATCGGTGAAATCGGCTTGTTACGAATGATTAATGACCGAATTAATGACCAAAATGAGAGATGAAGCAACTATTGTATAATATGTATTTCAACTTACGGAAATCAAAAGCGAGCAAGCCTACCAATATTAATTGTGTGGTATATATGAATGGCAAACAGTATTACTTTGCCACAGGAGTAAAGATATTGCCCTGTCAGTGGGATAAGAAACGACAAATAGCAGTTATTAGTAATGTACAGAGTAGGATAGAGAACTACAACAATAAGATTGTAAATGATAAATTGGAAGAGCTGAAAGAACAGTTTACCAATTTTTTAGAGTATCTTTGCAAATCAGAAGATAAACCAAGCTACTATTTATTGCGTTCGTTTATGATAAAATCAGCTAATATTAAGGCAGCAGAACTCATAACAAAAGCTTATGATTATAAGTATGGTGGTACTACTGCACATAAAAATTATAAGTCAAGGCTTAATGCCTTTCTTAAGTATTTGACAAAGCAGAAAAAGTCCTCCTTGGATGTTTTTACTCAAGCTGGGTTTAACGAATATGTTAAATATTTAAAGGATAGTGGGGCAACTAAAAGTGCTATTAATGCAGATTGTCAATTAATAGAACGTTTGATAAGCAAAGTAATGGCTGTGGAATCTCCGTTTTTGGAATACGGAATATCGACTGTCATATATAATAAAGAAAAAGACGTCAGACCAGACAAAGGACGCTTTGCATTAGAAGAAAGCGAAGTGAACTCTATTGCTAATTTGAAAATTAATGAGTACGGTGATTTTAGTTTTGAAGATATTGCTCCTAAAGATAAGAATGGTAAGGTTAATCCCAAATATCGTTCACACAAAGATGGTAGAGAACTAACTGAGTATCGAGATATATTTGTGCTGCAATGCCGTTGTGGACAGCGTGTAAGTGATTTAGTACAGTTTCTTTGTGGTAATATAGAAACTATTGTAGAGGGTGGTCAAACCTTTTATGAGTTGAAGACTAAGAAGAGTCAAAAGAAAGAATCTGCTTTTATTCTGCAGGATGATTATGTTAATTGTTTTCAGAAGCGTTATGCCAATGGCTTTATTGTTGACGTTAGTAAGCTGGATTCTAACAATAGTTATTACAACTTGGCAATTAAGAAACTTTGTAAGATGGCAGGTATTAACAGAATTATTACTTATCGAGATTCTAAGGATATAGAGTGCAGGCAACCTGTATATGAGAAAATCACCTCGCATGATGCGCGTCACACATTCATTACGATAATGCTCAAAAAAGGTTTTGCTCCAGATAGGTTATGTTGGATGACAGGGCATCGTGATGATACAATGATTAAACAGATATATTCTCATCTGACTTCTAATGACAAGGCAAAGGCTTTGGCTGAAGAGATGGGAAAAGTAGGCGATTCTATGCCTATTGTAAATTCTCATAAAGATGTCTTGGATAGATTGTTTTCTCGCAGTGCTATCATCAAATTGAGTAGACAGGAGGAAGATGGATTGTTTGTTTACAGGGATGCAAGTATCGCTGACATAAAAGCAACTATTAATAATGTGGATCATCTTGATGAACTGGTGGATGAGGTTGTGACATCAGATAATTATGAAGAATTAAAACAAGAATGTAAGAATTTGTACGAAATGGTGTGGGCTATTGGTAGATACGACACTGATATTGAAATGTTTAGGCGTTTTCAGTATAAACTCTACCGATTGGGTGTGATAAGAAAAGAAGACCAACTTTCTATTGAATCTATCAATAAAAAGTGGTATGTGGAGAATTTTTATCAGACGGAAATAGAAGATGCGATGTTGAGCGTATAGACGAAACGTTGCAAGTAGCTACAAAGAATAGATTTATATATGATGGGCCTACTTTACTTTGGGTTGCTACTCTGTTTTAGTGCTATTTCTACATTCTGTAAATAAAGTTTTTCCCAGTAATGGAGCAAATCAAGTACAACTTCATTCACATACAGCATGGTATTATAAACAGTTTTATAGTCTTCGTCTGAATAAAAAACCGTAAAGTGTTCATTGATATAAAGGTTTAGACCATCTTTCTTAAACTCCTGCTTATAGCTACTGCTAATGTGTTTTGATGAGAAATGGATAAATCCAGAGCATGTTGTGTACAGTCCTTTAATGTCATCATACCTCTGATTTAAGGCTTCAACAATCTTCCTCTCGTGAAAATCTATCTTCATCTTTTTATTTCCTTTGTATTTATAGGCTTCGTTTCCATTTGCCATGTACTGGAAAAAATCATCAGGATCTTCTACAAGTTGTGCTTGATAAAGTAAGATAGAATTATCTATTTGCAACCTGATAAGGGCTAAGGCGCAGATGTGGTTCTTGGCTTTTATCAGGTCCATAAAACCTTGGTTATTTGCCCTTGTACGAGTGATTATACTGCCAACGAAATAGCTGCAAGGAAAGATAATTTCACCATTGAAAACCGCAAACAGTTCTTGCAGTTGCTTATCAACTTCTTCAAATCTTTGATTTATTTCAACCATAATTCGTTTTGTTAGTATCACAAAGGTACGAATTATGATTGAAAAAGTTTTGTCTATTGGGTCACAATGTAAAATCAAACTTCATTTTTCCTAGCTTATAGCCATTAACTTTCTTGCCTGTGGAGTAATCACTACATCGTTTAACTTCATAAAGCTGACAGTCCTTGATTAGCGTTGCTTTGGGAGTGAGAGAAATGTTTAACCGCTTGAATTGTTCTGAAAGTTTTAGTTTCAAATCCTTGTCACTTATAAAGGTTTTTTCTTGGTAAATAGCCATAAATGCCTTGTTAAGTAGCTTTCTGCCATCCACTATTTTTAGCATTCTCTCCTTATTCCAACGACAAGTGTTCATTTCTGTTTCTGAAAGATATTTCCTAAACAGCGAAAACTCTGGATGTTCTTGTTCGTATTGCGTATTGGGATGTGCCAAATAATCTTTTAGCAACTGTTCGTATGAGACGGTAAATGCTTTCTTCATTACAATATCAAACTCTGTCCAAGTATCTTGATTGGTGGGGATAAACTTTTCCGATTTATCAAAACATGCTCGTAAGTTTATTCCATTTTTGTAGCATTGCTGTAACTTGTGCTTATAAATAAACGATTGCCTTTTCTGTTCGTTAAAGACCAGACGGCCATGGGAAATGGATAAAATATCAGTTTCCACATTCACTCGCTTAATGAGAGCTTCACATTCTGTCGGTGTTGCCTTTTCTTGTAGCGACAATAGCTGTTTCGCATCATCCTCTTTGCTTTTCATGATAGCGGTAAACTCTTCATCTGACAGGATATGGTTGTTTGTACTGAAAAGATGAACCATTATGTGCCTGAATATATTCTGTGATTCCTTGTTTACTCTGATTCTTCCAGCGATTTGTTCCATCGTTGTAGAAACATCTACAAGTGTATTGGCTCTGTGGGCATCACTGGCTACGATGACCAGTCCATTATTGGTGAAAAGATTACATCCCTGAAAGCATTTCTTAGTAAAGAAGTTTATGCGCTTGTTGGGATTGCACACAGGCTCTATCGGGTATTTATCTAAAATGAGTTTGTTTCTCATCCTGTCAGCACAGCATATTTTTACCTCTGTTGGGTCTAAATTCAGTGTTTCTATGATTTGCTTGATGCTTGTAACAGAGTTGATGAAGATATAGAGTTGCTCCACCTCTTTTAGCTCTCCGTATATATCAGGAAGCCTTATTCCCTGCGAGTTGAATATATTGATAAGTTCTGTAAGTCCATTTAGCAATCTTGTAGCCTTGATGCGTTTAACGGTTATCTGTTGGCAATTATCCCATATAATCTTGTAATGGGGAAGAGAGCGAATAAATGGTATCTCAAACTCATCATCAATGGGTGTTGCAGAGAGGAATGTATAATGGCTGAACTTGCTAATATTATCCAACAGACCATTGATTGCTTCTGAACGATAATCCATTTCTTCCAAAATCATGTGATATTCGTCAATAACGATGCTCCACCTATATGTATCTTCCTGTATCCATTTGAGGATCTTAGGTAAGCTGTCATAGGTGACTGCTACCTTGTAAGGAGCTTGGTGCTTCTTGATATAGGATTTATAGGCAGTTTCTCTCACTCCACCATAACACTTAAACACTTCGTATTTGTTGTTCTCATCTGCTGCTATGCTATCTACCAAATCTCTGAAGGGGCATACGATGATATAGTTTTTGTCGCAGTTTGCTGCAACGTATGTCCCCCCAACATCTGTTTTTGTTTTGTTGATTACCCCATGTGGCAATCCTTTTTTGAACTCTTTTAATTCTCCCAAATAACGGGCATTCCCACCATTGATTATTTTCATATAATTCTCCCATGATAATAAGGTTATTAAAGTTATATCTAATTAATTGGAAAATCTGCATATAGGGGCAATTCCCAAGTGGTAGAATATTTTCCTATCTATATATAGTAACTTTGAAGAAAAATGTTCTATGGACGAGAAAATAAAGAGGTACATTGCTGTACCTCCGTATTTCCTTTATATCGTTGGGATTACCTGAATATCTGAAACAAATATAAGCACATTATTCCGCAAATCCAAGGCACTTTGCACTTTTCTGAAAAATCGAGTAGAAGTGTACTTAAAGTCAGAAATTGAGGGTGGAGTGACATTTTCACATTTGGGTATATATAAGAATTTTCAAAGTAAAAATGTCATCAACGAAAAAGCACCAAATGCTTGCTCAAATGGTGCCTATAGAGTATTGTTTTAGATTATGCCTCAATAACAAGGTTTATAATTGCGTTGTTCAATCGGTGCAAAAATATCCCATTTACTATGCGGTTTATAATTTTGGAGGTATGTTGCTATTTTTCTTGCTTTCAGATAGAACAGATGAAACTTGTTTTTATCGAATTGAAAATTCTTGTTTCTGAATTTAGGACTGGTCCTTATTACTTTAAGACGGTAATAATCTGATTCTGGATATATATAGATTACGTTGCCATATAATCCTTGGTTAATAAAATCATTTACTGTCGCTTGAGGATTATAATATAATAAAGAGACCATCTCTGCCTTTTCAGTATTTTGCTGGGTTGTAGATCCCTTACCAAATAATGGGCTGATTATGAATAAAATTAGTAATAATGATATTTTCATAACAATTGTTTTATTGGGAATAACTATAGATTAAATTCATTATGATAGTAGATGTCTCTCCATTAGCATGGAAATAATGTCATTAATAGGATTGGACAATGTATTATCTATCCATCTTATAATTTTTTGTATAGCCCTATTTCTTGTATTTGTTTTGCCTGTTGAAGATATAGATAATAAAGCATGTCCTACTTGTGTTGTTGTATGCTTATGTGTACCTGCATAATCTAATAGGGCAAGGAATATCTCGACATCCCTTTGGGGATATGGTATAACTCTATTAATATTCCTAATATTTGATATATATATAGCTAAGTTGTCTGAATCTGTTGAAACATACCCTTTTTCTTTTAAGAAGTTATAAACCAACTCAACGTCAGGCGTAATAACAGCTTTCAATTTTACCATTCCATCGCTCAACCAGAAGTTGGTAACATCTTCAATATCAATTAACCACCCATTATATCTTTCCATATCTTTATTTTTTTTATTGAACTATCCAAGTGTTCTAAATCTATTCGTAAACATATGAACGATATTCTTAAAATACTGTTCCCACTGTAATGGTGAAACAGTCTCCCCGTTCCATACAGGTACAGAAGCACCATAAAACAACGTGCGTTCCATCGAGCCCAAACGAGAAACAATATTTTCATATTTCTTATAGTGATTAATGCACTCTTGGAGCTGAACTGCAACTTCTACTTTATTTGAGTTTACAACCTCATCACCTGTAATTCTTATTGTTTCACGAATTACCTTCACCCCCGCATTTACTTTCTCTATTTCTCGAATAGCATCATTTTCAGAAACTCTAAACCATCCCATTGATAGAATCCTCCATTTCTTTAATTGTATTTTTTAGGAACATTACAACTTCACCACCTCTACACCTACTTCCTAAGAATGTGTAAACAGCCATATTAGCTGTTGTGCTATCTGTAAGCAGGTAAGATAGTTTTGCTGTGAGTTGCCGCAATTCATTTACCGAATGTTGTATAATTAGCTTGCCACCACCATGGTCATGCAAGCTACTTATCTTTGCAAGTTGTTTCTCTATGTCAATTAACAAATTATTGACTTTTCTAATAGACAATAATCCCATAATACTAAAACTTTATCCTAAAGTTAGCTTCTGAATTATATTGTATTGATTTATAAACAGAGATTGGAGTGTCGTATTTATCGATAATAGCAACCTTTGCCCTTTTCATAATTTCTGACATCCTATCATCTAATGTCAAGCTGATTGTAAATGGGAAATCCATTTTGAAACTTATGACAATTTTTGCAATATCTTCTAAAAAATACTGAATAGCAGTATCAGTAAAGTCTTCTACCATTTTCCTATCCCTTTCATCTTCTGAAGATAAATTGTTTCTATTCGCATAGCCTGTTGCTATTATAGAGTATAATTCATTCTTAATATAATTAAAGATGAAACACATATTAGGTTGAATATTAATATTAAACCTATCATTAAAACGCTTCCCAGAAACAGTAATATCCCAACCGTTAAAATTTTGTTCTACTAAATCCATTGATGTTTTAATTATTGCATTCTATTATTTCTGTTACGATACTCGCTGCCATTCCACCACTTGCAGGTAATCCTTTCTTATTCAAAGAAATGATGATGCTGTATTGTGGATTGTCTGATGGATAGTAGCCACAGAACTGTAAGCAGTAAACTGTGTTATCTCTATCGTCTTTTGCTGCGACAGCTCCTTGTTCACCTGCGATGCTCACTGTATTAGAGTGTGCTTGATGAGCAAGACCATCTTTTACTTTCTGCACAAGTAATTGCTGAATGATGGCAATGTTTTCTTTACTCGCAAGCTGTTCTTTTATAATGGTGGTATCCCTCTTATGAAAAGTGGGCTTTATCATCTTACCATTATTGGCTATGGCATTATAAAAGGTGAGTATCTGTAAAGGTGATATCTGCTGATTCTTACCATTTACAAACTTGGCAAGAGAAATATCATTGTAGGGACTTGGTAAGATTGCTTTGAAGCTATTTTGTGGTAAACCATAGCCCATATTGGTAATGGCTTTATAGAACCTGTCATACTCCTTGCCAAATGCTTGCTTAACTGTTAAGTATGTAGCGATGTTTGATGATAACAAAAAGCCTTGCTGTACGCTTGTCTTTCCATTTCCTCCTCTAAGCCAGTTGTAATCTTTCAGCAGATAGCCGTTTATATCAAGCATTCCTGCTTTAGTATCAATACTGTCATTCGGTTTTACCTTACCCTGTTCCAATGCTGCTAATAGTGAGACTGCACGCATTAAGGCAGTTGGTTCTGACAATTGTCTTATTGTTGGCTTGATACCTGCTTTAGTATTCATCAAGTTTACCATTGCCTTAATCTCTCCAGACTTACAATCCATTATTATTATCTGTCCATTAATAGCATGTATCTTTTTGATATTCTCTTTTAAAATGGAACTGACATGATTTTGTAAGGTGGAATTAGCTTGTAAATGTGAATTAATCTGTTGAGCATACCCTTGGTTGGCAAAGAATAATATACTCATAGATAGTAGGTTAAATATTCCTTTTTTCATAGCAGGAAATTGTTGTAGTTGTTTTATCCAAATAAAAAGCCGAAGAGTTTAAATAAAAGTATCAATCCACCTACGACTAAAAATATTTCGAAAATCACATAACCACAGCCCATTCCTCCAGCAAGAGCACCAGAAAAGAATCCTTCTCCTTTTTCTCCATCCTTGGAGTTTAGTGCACCTAAGATTCCAGCAATGATAGCTACAACAATAATGGTAGTCAACCACTTCATAATTTTGTATCTTGTGCTCACTGTTTCCCAGAAGTAAGCGGTTAATATTTAGGTAAATGGAAAAAGCGTGGGAACTATTGAATGTTATTTCACTGAGGCTGTGGAAGTGCCTGTACCAAACAACAAACAATAGCCCACGCTGATAGATATATTATGCTCTTTACGAAAAAGAGTACAATAATCCCATGCGTGAGCGTATTGCCATTATCCTTGGTACTTTGAAACTTCCACATTTCAGTGAAGGATAATATCAAACGCTCTTTTTATAGAATCCTTAATAACGCACACCTGCACATAGATGCACTTGGTATTCACTTGCAAAGATAGATAAATTTTCTTATTAAATGTTTCTTTCCTGCAAAAAGTTTGTATAACAGAGTGATTTTTCTATTTTAAGGGTGTTTTTTTGTTTGTTATTCTGCATTTGATGACATTTTTAGTATGGGGTGTATAAAAGAATTATTCTCTGAAAAATGTCATTGCTTAGAATGTAAGACAGTCGTAAGTTTCCAAGATTTCTTCCTTACGTAATCCAAGATACCGTTTGGTAATAGCTACAGATGAATGATTGAAAAGCTCCATTAGCTTGATCAGTGCCAGTTCTGCATTGTCACTATTCATGTTATAAACTTGTCTTCCAAATGTCTTTCTCAAACTATGGCAGCTGAAATGTTTTATTTTCAGTCTGTACCTCTGTTTGAGTTCTTTGAGTATTACGTTGATGCGTTGCACGGTGAAAACTGTACCTTTCTGACTAACAAGGACAGGAGCTGTAATGCCAAGAGGATTGATATGCTCGTAACAGTCTTTAATATGCAATTGCAGTTCTTTGTTAAGGCGTATAGTTCGCTGCTTACCTGTCTTACGTTCGGTTATAGTAAACTCTGAAACACCAAGTATCTGCTTCCAACGTAATGTTAGAATATCAGATATTCTTAATCCAGTAAAACAGCCAATCGCTATAAGAAGTGAAATCTTATAGTTCTTGTCTTTTGTCAGCCTACGTATTAAGTTCATGGCTTCTGACCATTCAAGATAGTCTGCCGTTGTGTTGCTATATTTCAAACTCATAATAATATTCGTTTATGTTGGGTTTATAAGGAAAGTGAACATAATTCTGATAGCCTCTTTGTTAAGTGGTTGATTATCAGAATAACGTTCACTTTTACTATTAGTGAATATAATCAGAGGTAGTTTTCCTCTTTCAATGTCTCACATATCATCCAACAGCAGTCTTTTACTTGAAAACCATATTTGGGTTCAAGTGTAAAGAGGAACTCTTCAAAGTCATTATATCTGTAGGATTCTTCAATCTGCTCTTTCGATAGATGTATCTTAATTACAGTTGCTGTACTGAAATCAAGAATTACGACATAATTAGTTTCCATCACAAAATCCTCCCTTCTTCACGATAACTGTAATAGCTATCTACTGACATGATTATATGGTCAGTAAAACGTATCCTCATAATCTGACAAGCTTTCTGTAGTTCTCTTGTAAGCATATCATCTTGTGGGCTGGGCTTTAAGTTACCAGTTGGGTGATTGTGAGCAAATATTATTTGCGTGGCATTGGTCAGTAATGCCCCTTGTAGTATTATCCTCACATCAACGGCAGTTTCTGTCAGTCCTCCCTCTGAAATCGTGTTATAAGCAATAACTTCATTTGCTTGGTTGAGATATAACACCTTAGCATATTCCCTGTACTCTATTGTTCCCTCTTTGAATGTAGGAAGTAAGATATTATATGCTTCTTCTGAACCAAAAACCTTGCTTTGTTTCTTGCAGGTCGGTTTGTATTGTAGCGTTACCTCCGCTACCTTGAAATCCATGTCCATAGTTGTAATGTATGAAATAAGTTGTTGTTAAAATGGCAGTTCTGCATATTCTTCCTCGCAGATGGTTGCACAAACCTTGTCGTATTGCGAAAGACCTGTGCCATTAGCGAATATCTCCTTATAAGCATTGCTGTATATACCGTATTTTCGTTGGTCTGGTGTCAGCATACTGTCGAAATCCTCCATAAGGCTTCTTATCTGGTATAGCATTTTAAGACATCCCTCTCTGTGTGGCATATTGCATAACTGCTCCTGTAAAGTATATATAAGGTGTAGAACCTTGTCTATCTCTTTATTCATCGTGTTGTGTGTATAGTTTACTAATAAAAAGGGAGACACCCATTGCAGAATGTCTCCCCGCTCTCAATCAACAGTTCACTTATCCAATGAACCATTTATATTTCTCATCACCATGCAAGGCGTTATTAATGCCAACTGCCACTTCCGTAGCATTGACTGCTCTCTGCAAATAAGTATCAATGTAGCTGCCCTTATTCGATTCTGTAAGCAAATTATGAAAATCCCACATAGAGAGAGTATCATCCTTTGCTCCAAAATCAGAATTGCTGTAATAGCCACGACATACGCTGTTCACTTGGCTGTCCGTAATCAGCAAGCGTGGTATCTGTTTGGTATATCCTTGCGGTAAGGCTTGGTACATTCTCATTCTACCTATAATCTGTGCAAACTGTGTCTCTGTGAGAGAAGTATTTGAGAGAGTCTGCATTAGGTGTATATCCTTAGCTGGATTGAAGTGGTAGAGTAACTCCATCACACTCTTATATAAGTCACGAATGCTCATTACCTCAATAGATAGTTTGACACCATCACCTGTTAGTACTTGGTTACTGCACACGTTTACTCTCCATCCTACAAAAATAGAGAACTTCTCTACACCTTTACTTGCCCTATAAAGGTTGAGGTCGTTGTAATTACGCACTCCACCCACACAAAGTTCAAGTTTCTGACCATTCAAGGTTTCATAAATCGTTGGGATAGTAAAAGCAAACGCCATACGCTGATAGAACTGTGTCTTTTCACATTCTAAAAGTTCAGATGCTTTCTTGCCTAATGCGTTAGGTGTTCTACCTCTTACTATATGAGAAACACGGATAGCAGGTTTATTTATCTGCTCGCCATGATAGAAGTCTTTGGCAGCATCATGTACACAGTTAATAAAGTCTTGATGTGCAATGGTCAATTCTTGATTACCCCAGGTTGGGACGACACATGTACTGGCAAGCTCATCAAGTGAGATTGCGTTGGTGTTGGCTTCGAGGAAAGAAATACTGCTGTTGATACTTGATGTTTCATCAACGATTACAGCATCTTCAATGTTACTGAAATCAAAGTTTCTGTTGTTTTGTGCCACAATAGCAGGCATTAATGTTACGTTGTTCATAACTGTAAATGATTAAGTGAATATTGATTGAAAATAGGCATAAATGAGAACAGACCGAAAGCGGATTACTCCTACTTCCAGCCTGTTACACATCATAAATCCCCTAAGATTATATAGAGGTTTATTCATAGCCTATTTTTCACTGTAGAGACCTCTGCTATTTTTCTTTTCTCTTTGTATTGTGTGGAGGGGGAGACAAACTGGGTATGCCTTTGTGCATGAGTTTTGCATAAAAACAGATTAGTGGATAAAGCCCTTATGTTCTGTTGGCAGATGTGCGACTAATGGTAGAGGGGGCATACTTCTGAAAGGTGTGTACTACTGTATTTTCGTTTTGTTGCTGCATCTGTATTTTTGAGAATGGGGAAAGGTGGTTTTCGGTAGTTGCTATATATAGCTTTAGGGGAAGTAATAGGGTTATCAGGTTTTTATTATTGTTTTGAGCTTCCTGCATATATGCCTAATTGGACAGGGAAACACTTTTTTGAGAAAATAATCAGCTTTAGAAGTAATAATTCGCAATGATTTCGTATCTTTGCAATGCAATCAGAGCACCTTGCTGTCTAGGCAGGTAATTTTGCTTGTCATAATTATAAAACAATTATTATGAAAAAGTTTTTAAAAAGCTCTGATTTGCAGCTGTGTTCTTTGGCAGATCTTGAAGAGAGTGGTAAAAAGGTGGCTTTTATCCTAGGTAACAGACCAACCAGTAAGAAAAATCTCAAGCAAAAGGAGGAATCTCTCAAAGAGTTTGGGATGAACCTTACTCCGCTGGTTTATATCAATGGAGAAGAAGTCATCAGTAATGGAGCAGATCAAGTTCACTTGGCTAATCCCATTACGGGCGAACCGATTAAGGATGAAGATGCCTCTAATTATGTTGTCATCATAGATGGACAGCATCGTTATGAAGTAGCTAACAAACTTGGTTTGGATAAGCATAATATCATTCTCATGAAAGATTACAGTGGTATTGGTGCACAAAACCTAATTGCAAGAATCAATAATGAGACTTATCCTTGGGTTGCATCAGAGTGGGCATTTGGTGCGCATATGTTTAACCCAGATAATGAGATTGCTACTTTTTCCAGTTCTCTTGCAAAGGAGGGCTATAAGAGTACAACCATTGGTCTCATCCTCTACTTCCGTAAAGGGGAGTTAGGGAAGAAAACTTTTTCTATCATCATGAATGGAGGAAATGCAAAAGAGGGGTATGATATAGAGCGGGCAAAGGCTTTTCTTATCGCTGCTCGTAAGAAGTTTGATGAAAAGTTCATTAAGAAGCGATATCTAATTAAAGTCGTTTCAGAATTGAGTATGGAAAGTGGCTATCAGGTTGTCTTGAAAGCTATAGGCAAACTTACCGAAGATAACGTGAAAGAAATTATCGACTCCAAGTCTGATGATAAGGAGAAGGTGATTAAAGGAATGTTATTAGAGTATATGAGTAAAGAACAAGCATCTCAAAATTAGCTATGCTACACAGCAAGGTTTGGAGGGAATCCATTTATGGATTATCCCTCCTTTTTCTGTATTACTAAAATAATGATTTCTAATAATATTTCTCTTATAATTATATGTAGTATGAGAGATGTTTATTATCTTTGCACTTAAATTACAAGTGCGATTTTAATAACTGATGTAATAACGGTATTTCCGCATCTCATTGATTTACAATTCGTTATGATTGACGATAGGATTTCATAATGTTTTTGTATTATAAATGGGCTTGTCGTGAGATAAGCCCTTTTAGCGTTATAAACTACAGTGTTTATATAAAAGAAAAGAGGATGTGTCAATTTTGACACACCCTCTTTTTAATTTGGCACAGCCTCATTTTAAAAGGTGAAGGGGGATTAATCCCTTCTGAAAATATCTCTTGTGTATACTTTATCCTTTACATCATCCAGGCATTTATCGTATCGATTGGCAATGATAGCATGGCAACGACACTTGAAATCAGCAAGGTTATTAACAACAAGGCTACCAAAGAATGTCGCACCATCTTCTAGTGTAGGTTCATAAATGATAACTTGTGCACCTTTAGCCTTGATGCGTTTCATGACTCCTTGTATGGAACTCTGACGGAAGTTATCGCTGTTAGATTTCATTGTAAGGCGGTAAACACCGATAACACACTCTTTCTCCTCTGCTGGATTATAGTCTCCGCGGTCATTATAGTCATAGTAACCAGCCGTATGTAACACCTGATCAGCAATGAAATCCTTACGTGTTCGGTTACTCTCTACGATTGCTTGAATCAGGTTCTCTGGTACATCTGCATAGTTGGCAAGCAACTGTTTCGTGTCTTTTGGTAGGCAATAGCCACCATAACCAAAGGAAGGATTGTTATAGAAAGAACCAATTCGAGGGTCAAGGCATACACCTTGTATGATATTGGATGTATCTAGACCTTTCACTTCAGCGTAAGTATCCAATTCATTGAAGTAGCTTACGCGTAATGCAAGGTATGTATTGGCAAAGAGTTTTACTGCTTCTGCTTCGGTAAGACCCATGAATAGGGTAGGAATATCCTCCTTTATAGCTCCTTCTTGCAGTAATTGAGCAAAGAGATGAGCTGCATCATCGAGTCGTTTGTCGCCTTCTGGTCGTCCAACTATGATACGACTTGGGTAGAGATTGTCATAGAGTGCTTTGCTCTCACGTAGGAACTCTGGTGCAAAGAGGATATTATGGCAGTTGTATTTAGCTCTAATATTTTCCGTATAACCTACAGGTATAGTGGATTTAATTACCATAATAGCCTCCGGATTCACCTTCATTACCACTTCAATCACCTCCTCAACATGGCGTGTATCAAAGTAATTCTTAACAGGATCATAGTTCGTTGGCGTGGCAATAACAATAAAGTCAGCATCTTGATACGCTGCTTCAGCATCCATAGTAGCTGTAAGATTCAGTTCTTTTTCTGCCAAATATTGTTCAATATAATCATCTTGAATCGGTGAACGACGGTTATTAATCAGTTCCACCTTATCTTTTACTACGTCAACAGCCGTCACTTGATGGTGTTGACTTAGTAACGTGGCAATACTAAGACCAACGTAACCAGTCCCAGCAACAGCTATCTTTAAGTCTTTTGTGTTCTTATCCATTCTTCAATGTTCAGATTATCTGCAAAGATACGCCTTTTTCTCGGAATAAAAGTTTTTTAGATGGTAAAAGAGAATCTAATAGTTAAGTCGTTAAAGTCCGTAGAGTAGTAATCCAAATCCTTTTGTTTGCTGGTATAATTCTAAATTAAAAAGGAAATTAAAGAAGATTGGGGGAGTTAAGTAAGTTAGTAGACAAATATCCTGACGAATGTCTTTAAGGCTATTGTCCTTTAACTTTCTTAACTCCCCCTAAGCTCTTTAACTTCTTGAAATATTATCCGCAGTGATAATACTGACGAACAAGTTTCTCCATCAACATTTCCTTTCCTTCAATTTCCTGGCGCAAAGTGCGGTCGTTGAAGGCACGAAGCTGTTTGATGATACCGTCAATCATAGCAGGAGAGAAGACATCATACTCTTCATATACCTTGCGTTGACGTTCCAAGCAGTCAGCAGATGCTGCACAGCTATCAGGCAGTTGAGCCAATGTAGCATAGCGTTCAGCATTCTTTGGATCGTGGATATCGCCATCAGCAAAGGTTCTTTCAGCCTCAGCCTCAGCATTTGCCATTTCAAATCCATGACGACAAGCTACACAAAGACCTGCCAGGAGCTGATAGATGTCAGCCGAAGCATCTGGTGAACGCATCTCAACTGTCTGCTTACCAGAGTAATCACGCTCAGTCAATGGTTCTTTCTCGTTTGCCTTATGGCACATATCTTCACCTGAAGTCCAGCCTAACGGAACGCGTACGAGTACTGAACGGTTGCTCATACCCCAGCAAACATTCGTTGGAGCTTCCTGATGTGGAACGAGACGGAAGTAAGATGTAGGGTTCTTATTACCGAAAGCTGTGATACTTTCAGCCAAGTCCATCATACCAGCAATAGCCTTACGAGCATCCTTAGACAGCTTACCACCCTCGAGCATCATGTTCTTTCCGTCCTTCATGATACGCATGTGGATGTGCATACCAGAGCCGGCTTTACCAACAGTGATCTTTGGAGCGAAGGTAACATCAAGTCCTTCTTCATAGCCAAGACTACGGATGATCCATTTAGCAATAAGCAATTGTTCTGCACACTCATTGGCTGGATGCTGATCATCTGCTGGGAACACCCCTTCGTCTTCACGTATTACATAGTATTCCAGCTCACCCATGGCATGGAACTCCATACCAGTTACCTTCTTGAAAGCTGCCATAGCCTTGCAAAGTGTATGTTCTGGTGATGAAGCTAGAGGATTGCCATCACGATCGAAGAACGAACAGAGCATGCAAAGAGTTGGAATCTCAGAGAATGGATCGATGAAAGCTGTAGAGAAGCGTGGCATTACATAGAGGTCACTGCTTCCTGCAGCAATGAAGCTGAAGAGTGAAGAACCGTCAACACGCTCACCACTGGTAAGGATTGTCTCCAGATAGTCAGGTGTATGAAGCATGAAGTTCAAAGTCTTTAACCGTCCGTCACCAGCAGGATACATGAAATTTACCATCTTGATGTTCAAGTCATTGACAACTTGTTTGATGTCATCTTTAGTAAAGTCATGTACACTCTTGCCCAGATGAGCTTCCAGTCTGTTGGCTGAATTTCTGAAAAGGTTATTTTCCATTGTTATAGGTTTTAGAAGTTAGTATTTGATTCTGCGGACAAAAATACATATTAATTTCCTCATTCGCAATTATTTTCAGTACTTTCTTTGTACTTTTGTCTTAACATCTTATAAAAAGAAGATTACTTTATGAAACAAAGAAATTCTGCTATTCTCTCTTATGGGCGTACGATTCGAAAGGCAACTGCTAATGATGTGTCCTTGATCATGGATTTTATACGACAGGGGAGGGCAAAGATGATAGCTGCAGGCAACGTTAATCAGTGGTCGGATAAGCATCCTTCTCGTCAGACTATAGAGAAGGATATCGCTCAAGGAACCTCTTATTTGCTTTGCGAAAATGATACTCCCATTGCAACATTTGCTCTTTTAGCGGGGCCAGAGCCCACCTATTCTTATATAGAAGGAGGTCGATGGTTGGATGATCAACCTTATTATGTTATTCACCGTGTCGCTTCAGTAGAGGGTGTTCATGGTGTTATGTCTGATATCATAGCCTATTGTTTGTCACTTACCTCTACCATTCGAATTGATACTCATGCCGATAACTACCCTATGCAGGCTGTATTGAAGCGCTCAGGGTTCAATTATTGTGGCATTATCTATCTTGAGGACGGTAGTCAACGACAGGCTTATCAACTGTCATTATAGGCCCTTTTGTCTCTTGATGATCAGTTGATTATCCTTCTGTTGATGGTATTACATAAAATTACAAAGGCTTTGTAATAGTTCTACAAAGCCTTTGTAATGATATTACAAGCGCCTTGTAATCTTTCTACAAGGCCTTTGTAATTTTCTATAAGATACTTTTTCTTATTCCATTGTCTCTACTGTTACACCCTTAAAGTCAGCCATAAAGTTGATTAATTCACTCTGATAGTGGCTGCGTTTTAGTTTCATCTCCATCGTAACTATATAGTAATGTCCCTCCGAAGTGTCTTTACGCTGCATCTCATAAGAGTAGAATGTAACGCCTCTCTCACGCAATTGTTTCAAAACAGCCTGTATGTTCTCTTCCTTTGGAGTACTGAATGTCACATTGATGTTCCGTGTTCCGAAATGTTGAAGGATAAAATTCAGTGCCTCTAAGCAAAGCAAAACAAGGACAGTTGCTGCTATGGATAGTACGTACATGCCAGCTCCTGCAGTCATACCGATGGCTGATGTTACCCACAAACCAGCTGCTGTGGTGAGTCCACGTACCACATGTTTCTGGAAGATAATTGTTCCTGCACCAATAAAGCCAATACCTGTCACTACCTGTGAGGCAATACGACTGGGGTCAAGTGATACCTGTTGGTGGAGGTTCAGTGCATCAGTGAATCCGAATTGTGACAGAACCATAAACAATCCGCTACCTAATGCAACGAGGAAATGGGTTCTGAAGCCAGCTTCCTTCGCTCTATATTCGCGTTCAAGGCCAATGGCACCACCCAGCATGGCGGCAATAAATAGTCTTAAAATGAATTCATAGGTTACTGTATCCATAATTTCTATCTTTTATTATACAATTAGGTCCTCGCCACAAAAATACAAAAATATTGATATAACTTGTTCTTTTCTTCATTAAATTCTTCTTTTCGTGCATGTTATCTTCTCCTTCTATAGAATAAAACGCGTATCTTTGTCTGCATAAACTATAAAGGTGGAACGTATGACGGAAAAAGAAAAGCAACAGCAAGGAATGCTTTATCAGGCTGACAATGCAGAAGTTTTGAAAGAACTTTATTATTGTGAGAATGAGTGTTTTGAGATTAATCAAATCCCTCCATCACGTCGTGAAGAGCGTATGGAACGTCTTCGGAGGCTGTTTGGTAAGGCAGGGAAGGGTATGTTTATAGTAGCTCCGTTCTTTTGTGACTATGGTTATAACATTGAAGTGGGCGATAATTTCTTTGCTAATACCAACTGTGTCATCCTTGATGAAGCTAAGGTGACGTTTGGAGATAATGTCTTTATTGCCCCTAATTGCTCTTTTTATACAGCAGGACACCCACTGAATGTTGAGCAACGTAATAAGAAGATAGAGTATGCACTTCCCATTCATGTTGGTAATAATGTATGGATAGGAGGTAATGTTACGGTTGTACCGGGTGTTACGATAGGTGATAACACCACAATAGGTGCAGGTTCTGTGGTTACACATGACATTCCGAGTGGAGTCTTGGCAGCTGGTAATCCTTGTAGAGTAATAAAGAAGATTGAAGAGTAGGTTGTTTTCCTAATAAATGAGGATTGTCTGTGCAATGTGAACTCTGTACCTTTGTCCTGTAATTTATTTCGTATTGATGAAGCAAGAACTGATTGATAAATATAATGTGTCCGTCCCGCGATACACAAGCTATCCGCCTGCCAATTTCTTTCGTACCTTTACTGAGGAGGAATATTTGCAGGATGTAGAGCTTAGTAACAAAGCACGGAATAATAACCTGTCCTTTTATTTCCACATGCCTTATTGTCGTCGACTGTGCCATTACTGTGGTTGTAATTCTTATCCCATGCAGAAAGAGGCGCAAGTGAGGGAATATGTTGATGCATTACATAAGGAGATAGACCTTGTTGTTGCTCATTTAGACCGTAATCGGCGTATATCTCAGATTCATTATGGAGGAGGTAGCCCGACAGCAATGCCTGTTAGTGCTCTGAAAGAGCTGAATGAGCATTTACTATCCTTGTTTGATACGATAGCAAAGCCCGAGATTGCAATTGAATGTCACCCAGGTTATTTGACAAAAGAGGATTGGCAAGGGCTTGTTGAGGCTCGTTTCAACCGTTTTAGTATCGGTGTACAGGACTTTAATCTTGAGGTTCTGAAGCTTGTTAATCGTACTCCTTCAGAACTACCAATGGAAGATATCATGCAAATCCTGCATTCTTCAGGGGCAAGTATCAATATGGATTTCCTCTTTGGCTTACCTCTTCAGACAGCAGATAGCTTCCAACATACTATCGAAAAGGCTGCAGAGTTACATCCCGATCGTGTTACAACGTTCAGTTATGGTCATTGTCCGTGGATATTTAAGCGACAGATGATATTGGAGAAAGCAGGCTTACCATCAGCTGATGAGAAGGCTTTGATGTTTCAAAGAGCCAAGGAGGTGTTGCATGCAGCAGGTTATCAGAGTGTAGGACTCGACCATTTTGTTCTCCCAAGTGATGAGTTGGCTGAGGCAGTCACGACACATCGTCTGCATCGTAACTTCCAAGGATATTGTACCCGACGTACAACGGGACAGGTATATGCCTTTGGTGTGACAGGAATCAGCCAGTTGGAAACAGCCTATGCACAGAATACGAAGTCTATAGAGGAGTATGTCTCTGACGTATTAGCAGGTAAGTTGACGATAAGAAAGGGATATCAACTTACCCAACAAGAGCAGATTGCACGGGAAGTGATAGAGACTCTGATGTGTAACTATCATATTGATTGGACACAATTGGCAGAAGAATTGTCGCTCACTGTGGATGAAGTGAAGGCTGCCATACATTATGATGAGCCACGATTGCGTGAGATGGAAGCGGATGGGATACTCCATCTCACGACTAATACCTTGGAAATGACAGGTGAAGGCAATCCTTTCGTGCGCACAGTAGCTGCTACACTTGATCCAATGATGGTTAATACGGATAAGAAGTTTTCGAAGCCTATATAGATGATTTATCCTCTATCTCTTTCTATTTGGAAATAGACTGGAAGGTAAGGCATACAGGGAAATATAACAATATGGAACGACAACGGAAGATAATAGTTATTGGAGCGGGGCTGACAGGTCTTACTTGTGCTGCTCACTTGCGCCATAAGGGACAGGATGTAGAGGTGTTGGAAGCTACAGAACGTATCGGTGGACTCATGCAAACAGAGGATTTTGATGGGTTTATCATGGAACAAGGTCCAAGTACGGGTACTATTAAGTATCCTGAAGTGGCTGAACTCTTCGATATGTTAGGCGATAAATGCACGCTGGAGGTGGCACAGTCTTCTGCAAAATGCCGTTTGATATGGAAAGATGGACACTTTTGTGCATTGCCTTCCGGGCTTTGGAGTGCAGTGACAACCCCTCTCTTCACTCTAAAAGATAAGTTCCGTATCCTTGGAGAACCATGGCGTAGAAAGGGAACTGACCCCAATGAGAGTGTAGGTGCACTGGCTGAGCGACGATTGGGACGCTCATTTGTAGACTATGCTGTCGACCCTTTCCTCTCAGGTGTGTATGCTGGAGACCCTTACAAGTTGCCAACTCGTCTTGCATTGCCTAAGCTTTACAACTTAGAACAGCATTACGGGAGTTTTATTAAAGGGGCTATGGCACTTGCTAAGGCACCTAAAAGCGACAGAGATAAGCGTGCGACGAAGGAGGTTTTCTCCACACGTGGTGGTTTCAGAAGCCTTGTTTCAGCACTTGCAAAGACTATAGGAGATGATAGGATTACCACAGGTTGCGCGCACTTGCGTGTAGAACCATTAGGAGATAAGTGGAAACTTTCGTGGGGTGAGAACACTATTGTTGCCGATCAGGTTGTTACCACTTGTCCAGCCTATAGCTTACCCGACTTGTTAACCTTCCTTCCTAAGGAGCAACTTGATGATTTAAGCAACCTTTATTATGCCCCAGTGATAGAGATTGGGGTAGGGATGAAGCATACAGGTAACGTACATTGGAATGCGTTTGGCGGACTGGTACCTTCTAAAGAACAACAGAAAGTGTTGGGAATACTTATGCCTTCTGCCTGTTTCGTGGGTCGTTCGCCAGAAGAAGGAGCCACTTATGCGTTCTTTATTGGCGGCGCTCGTCATCCAGAGTACCTTGATAAGACTGATGAAGAGCTGAGAGAGCTTGTCAATACGTCTCTTCATACGATGTTAGGTTATCCCAAAGGAACGCAGGCAGATGCTATTCGTATCTATCGACATAGCCATGCTATCCCGCAGTATATGACAGAGACTGATTCTCGTCTTCGTGCTATTGATACTGTTGAACATACTTATCCCAGTTTGCACATCATTGGTAATTTGAAAGATGGTATCGGTATGGGTGATAGAATCAAGCAGGCTGTGGATTTAGCAGAGAGGATTGGTTAAGCATTGAGCCATCTTTTGATAGAAAGACTACCCCTATAGATATACAAGAAAGGCTGAATCTTGAGTAAGAGATTCAGCCTTTCTTTTGTTTAAACTAGTCAAAGTATCGTCTGTTTTAGAACCGATAAGTAACTGTAGCCTTAATATTTCGTGGTGCACCAGGGAAGGAACGAAGCTTATCATAACCACCAACCCAGTAGATTTTATTCATAATATTATCGAAGTTCAGTTGTACTTGAAGCTTACGAAGACGATAATAGAGAGCTGCATTCAGGAGTCCATAGCCTGGATAAACAACTGTATTTGCGCGTCTTCCTACTTGTCCGTAGCGTTTGCTTACCGCATTTAAGCCCAGTCCGAAGCCAAAGTTATGCAACACTCCTGTTTCTATTATATACTTTGACCAGATGTTGAAGGCATTGCGTGGCGTATTAGGACGCTGCATACCAAAGTCTTTCTCAGCGTCAGTAGCCGTCTTGGTGATAGCAGCATGCGTGTAAGCGTAGTTAGCAACAATGCTCCAGTTAGGGAGAATGAAGCCTGCAATGTCCATCTCTATACCCTTTGAAGTCTCTTCTCCCACTTGTTCCAATCGTTCAGGATTGGCTGGGTCATTGGCATTATAGAGTGTGTTGCGCTTCTGAAGATGGAAGAAAGAGAGTGTTGTACTAAGTCGTTTGTCAAACCATTCACCTTTCAGTCCAGCTTCCAAGAGCTGACTATACTCCGGATCGAATGGTCCGCCAGCGTTAGGATTACCCTGTACTGATGCGCTCTGTGGCTCAAATCCTTTCACCCATGTCCCATATACGTTCAGGTTTTTATTGATAGTGACAACTGCACCGATACGTGGAATGAAGGCATGTTGGGTGGTATGGGTTTCATTATTGGTCTTATAGTTGAGCACATCAGTGAAGAATTCCTGTCGAATGCCTAAGAGTAGCTTCACAGGACCAGCCTCCAACTGCTCTTGTAGGTAGATACCATGAGAGTATTGCAGGTAAGGAGAGAGGGCTGTAGAGACAAAGATGTATTTAGAATAGTCACGTTCTATGTTATTATCGTTGCTTGTCAGATCGTAATAAGGTACGTTTGTCTTAGGATTTCCATCTGTATCCAGCACGTAACGGGCAATGTTGGCAGGCTTGAAGACTGTCGTTGTTGTTCCATCTTTCAGTAGATAACCACCTGCAGTCATTGCTGAAGACCCTGCTTGTTGTGCCATCTGGAAGTAATCGTAACCCAAAAGGATGCGATGACGGAGTGGTCCTGTCGTCACATCATAGTTGAAGTAGGTATTAAAGCTATTGTTACGGAAGTGGCGCTGGCGTATAAGACACTGCATAAGGATACGGGATGGACTTTCTGAACCGTCAGCAAGCTTCACATAAGCATTGGCTTGATTGTGCTCACGCAGGTCTTCGTCGTATGAGGAGTTCAGATAAGTAGCATTGAATGATAGCTTATCGGTGAATTTATGTGTCACGCCAAGGGTAATATTCACAAGGTTCTCTTTTAGATAATCGTTCGTTGCAGAGAGCGAGCGGCTGATAGGAACAGAGTGAAGGTCGCCGTCTCCGAAGATAGGCTGCCCACGGTCAACCTTTCCATCCGTACGTTGATAGACAATGTCAACGTTGAAACGCGTTCTCTTTGTTGGGAGGAACGAGAAGGATGGGGCTACGATGTAATTCGTATTTGCCTGCAGATCACGGTAAGAATCTGTGTGTTCATAGCCAATGTTTAGTCGATAGAGTAGAGTATGTCTCTTGTCTAACGGGCCAGTAAAGTCTGCATAGGTATTCAATGTGTTGAAACTCCCGACCGTTGTGGATACAGTATTACGGTTATAAGGGAGTGGTTTCTTTGTTACACGATTGATGACACCACCTGGGGAAGCATTGCCGAAGAGGGCTGATGCAGGACCTTTTATCACTTCAACACGCTCGATATTGGCCAATGACTGCTGCTTCCAGAGGCTTGTCTGTGCTCTCATACCATTGACGAGGTTACCTGAATTGCGGTTACCTGTTGTGCGGAAGCCTCGAATGGAGAAGTCATTGTAAAAGGTATATGGGCTTACACCACTGATGTTCTTCACCACATCGTTGACTGTTGTTGCACCTTGGTCGCGCACGAGTTCCTTTGTTACGTAGCCAATAGACTGTGGGATATCTTTCAATGGCGTCTCTGTCTTTGTTCCTATGAAGGAGTTTGTGTTCTTATATGACTGCTCGTTGCGTCCGATAACCTCTACTGTCTGTAATGTCTGTTCGTGTAGATAAGGTGCTGCAAGGATAGAGTCCAGAGCTGTACTGTCTGCTTGTGACTCTCTGTTTCCTTTGCTTGTATCGGTCTGGGCATGTACGGTTGTTACGGAAGTACACAGTACTATACCTGTAAGAAGTAATGAATGATGTAATCTTTTTACCATATTGTAATCTCTGAATCTAATAAAACTGTATATATGTAGACTGCAAAAGTATAGATAATATGTTGGATACACAATACCTAATATAGAGTATAAAGAAGGGGATTTCATAGGATGAATATACCTTAGAATGCAATTACCCATTTTGTGAATAAGCTTAGATTAAGAAGGAGTAGAGTGGGGAATGATTGCTTTAAAGGACTATTGAGGGACGTTTCAATAGGAAAACCATTTCTCTTTGGCTGCACTATCATGCTTTATGGAGCAACCTCCCAAGGCAACTATTCTGTGCTTTGAGAGGGTAAGTTGTACCCCTTTAGCAGGTTTCAGCGCTTTGTTCTGTACGCTCATATACGGTCTTTGCATTTTGTTTCTGTGTCTTTTGTAGTCTTTATGTGCCTATTTTGTATTTGCAGAATACGTGTGTTTCTATATTATCTAAGCGTGATAAAGTTTTATCACGACTTAGATAAAGTTTTATCACGCTTAGATAATTAATTATCACGCTTAGATAAAATGATAACACACGTGTAAAAAGAAGACAGAACCCTGGGGAAAACAAAAGAAAAACAGAGAAAATAAAATGCAAAACCTATACATTTCGTTTTCTCTGGTTATTCTTTAATATGGGTTATGAGTGATATCCAGCGGTTGGAAGGGGATGTTGTATATCCTTATAAGAGGATGGGCGTCTTTGTCTATACCTATATCAGATCTCTGGAATGTCCCTTGATAGTATCTTATAAAGAGTTCTCAAGGAGTATTTATACAGGAGTATAGGATCTGTTTAAGAAGCGTGATTGTGTTTGAACGCCAACAGAACGTAGAAGAAACTAAGTATGGCAACAGCTGTTTCGGCAATGTAAAGACCACGATAGCCTGTGAGGTGGGCAATGCTTCCTGCCAATACGGCTACGAGCAGACCCGTCAGGTGACTGATAACGATCTGTATGGTGAAGTCAGTTCCTTCTCTTCCTGGTCGGACACATTGCATGGAAGTAGTGTAAAGAACGACGGTTGCCAAACCATAACAGCCCTGGAGATACATGAGTCCGATGAGGAATGCCACCTTATTATACTCCATGAAAGTTGTTGCAAGGAAGTAAGTTGGAGCAAGGATTATCATTGCTGCAACGATAATGCGCGCCTTATGAATTCCGATACGCCGAATAAGTACACCTGAGAACCAAGCCATGACGAATGAAACGGATGTTCCGACGATACCCATCAGGAAGCCAATCTCTTTCATGTCGTAACCTTTATCAACGAGATAAGGGCGGATCATGGAGAGGATTCCAATGATTCCCATGTAGTAGAGTACTAAGAAGCCGAGTTGTGGGAGTATTTCTTTTCGGTTGAAGAACTTGAAGATGTCCGTCCATGTGGCACGATTGGTAGGCTTTTCAGTCTCAATCGTGATATGTTTGTTCAGTACTAAGGGTACAATCATCATCAAGACAAAGGCTGCCAGACAGGTTACCACTGTGCTCCAACCATAGCTTTTCAAGGCTATGAGGAGTATTCCACTACCGATGACAGCACCGCCGAAAGCTCCCATAGACTGCATACTGTTGAGCATACTGCGGTCGGTCTTCTTGAAGGAGAGGATGGCGAGTGCATCCGTAGCAATGTCTTGTGTTGCTGAAGCAAGCATGGAGATAATGACAAGGATGATGATAAGCATCATCTCAGAGTGTATATTGAGTAATCCTGTAGCCAGTAATGCAATGGCATAGATAAGCTCTGTTGCTATGATTGTGCGTTTGTAGTCGCCCACTGTGATGCAATGTCGGTCGACGAAGGGCGACCATAGGAACTTTAGAGTCCACGGAAGACGGACGAGATTCAGCAATCCTATCGTTGCCAAGCTGTAGTTTCCTTCTCTCATGATGACCTGTAGGGCCGTCATGAGAAAGGAGGATGGTACCATCTGTGCTATGTAAAGACAGAAGAATGTCCCTAAACTTAGTTTCTTAGCGTTCATAATGTTTTTGTTTTTGAAAGGCTTAAGAGGCCTTGAGAGGTTGAAGTGGCCTTGAGTAGTTAGAGTATTTAAGCCGATACTGTTGTAGTATGGAGTAGTAGGTATGGTAGTCCTGGGTTATAAGGATTATCCTTGTTGCCTTTAATATATGAGGATTCCGCTATTGGATTATAACTTCACATAACTCTCCCTGGTTCCTTCTGTCTCCTTAACATCTCTCAAAGTTTTAACAATCTTAATTCTTTTAGCTCCTTAAAAAGACACACTTACCGCAGTTCCGAATGTTAATGGCTTTCCTCTCTGTGCATAATTGCCTTGTGAAGCTTTGAATCCATAAGCCATATAGTCCGTTGCTGTGAGGTTTTTACCCCATATCTCCCATGTAAATATGTCTTTTGTGAGGCTTACTTTGGCGTTGAGTGTAGCATAGAAGTTCTGTCGGACGATGTTATCATCAGCCCAATAGATACGTCCGAGTCCTGTTAAACCCGTGTTGAAGATAATCTTATCAAACCATCCTGCAGGCATAATGGTGTATGTCCCATTGAGAGATAGCGTGTGGTTGGGTACCATTGGGAGTCTGTTACCCGAGAAATCCTCCCTTGCACTCTTCTTGTATTCCAAGTAACGTGCATGGGTATAACCATAGTTCAGGTTAAGTTGCAAGCTCTTTATAGGATGATAAGCCAATGAAAGCTCGAATCCTTTGTTGTCAGTATGACCTGCATTAGCAATCACATTACCCACACCAGGAACGGTATAGGTTGTCTGCATGTGTCTCCAATCTATATAAAAGAGATCAGCTTCAGCTGTCAATCGCCCGTTAAGGAACTTCAAACGTGTTCCAACTTCATAGTTCCAGCTGTATTCAGGGTCGTAAGTTCGTTCGGCATCAGTCTTGAATATGGTATTGAAACCTCCTGGTTTATATCCGCGAGTGATACTGATATAGTAGAGATTATCCTTATTCGTAAGGTATTGAAGTGTGAACTTAGGAGTAAACTGGCGGAAGCTGGCACTGCTAACAAAGTCCTTTGCATGTGTCGTAACACCTGTTGAGAGAGTTGTTTTATCTTGATTATAGGTAGTCTTGGCGTGTTCATAGTCGAAACGTAGGCCAACTGTTGCCGACATTCCTCTCCATATATTATAAGAACTTTGGTGATAAATGGCATATCCTGCTGTTGGATTCTTATAGGTTGTTGGTGTAGAGAAGTCTCTTGTGAAGTAGCTTGTCTCAGCAAACTGGTTCGAATGTAGTAGCATTCCGAACAGTCCTACAATCCATTGATAGCGTCCTTTATCGTTCGACTTCAGTGTCAGCTCCTGTGATAACATGTTCTGGTGATAGCTGTTATCAACGAAATAAACGTCCTGGGGTGTGAAGTCTTGGTCTAATCCTTGGTGTGATTTTATGAACTGATAGGATGTCTGGCTATTGAAACTTATATGATTATTCTCGTATTGAGCATTGAGGCCTGTTGATGAGATAAGTCTTCTGTATGTGCTGTTACGGTTATAACTGATAGGTAACAGCTCGTCTTTTACAATGTCATAAGGTGCATATGGGTAGCCATTCTGCTCACTATAAGTAAGTGTACTATTGAGATGTAAGAGCCAGTTTGTTGTTGGTCTCCAGTAGAACCCAATACGTCCTTCGCCCTCATTGAGTTTATCTGCCTTCTCATTGAGGAAGTGATTGGTAAACATTCCATCGTTATGATGATAGGAAGCAGCTGTCGATATGCCGAACTTCTCACTTATTTTTGCATAGTTTGAAGCCTGAGCAATGAAGTCATTGTATCTTCCATAGCCCACCTTTATACGTGTTCGCTGATAGTCAAGAGGGTTATGGGTATATACATTGATAATACCTGCAATGGTGTTTCGCCCGTATAAGGTCCCTTGTGGACCACGGAATACGTTGACGGCAGCAATGTCGCTGAGGTCAATATTGAATGCTGACGATTCAAAATGTGGTACACCATCAACATAAAAGCCTACAGCAGACCCCTTACTTTTGGTTCCTATACCACGAATGTAGACGGGTGTGTTGGCGTATGAACCATAATCAGGCATGTAGAAGTTAGGCATGACTGCTGTCAGTTCCTTCAGATTCACAATCTGTTGGTTATGTAACTGCTGCACGTTGATGGTTGATACGGCTGTAGATGTTAGGTTTCTCTTGTTCTGTTTAAAGTCTGTAACGACAATTTCGTCAAGTGGTACGTTCTTGTTCGCCGATGAATCAGGGTTGATTCCAGTTGCCCCGTTGAGGGTAAGGGTGGCAATTAATAAAGCATTTAACATAAGAAAGTAGCTTTGTTTTAAGATTTCTTGCTGCAAAGGTACGGACGATGCATAGTTCAGACAATCCTCATTTATAAGGAAATTGCTGCTATAAAAGTGATTTAAGGTATTTTCTTATATCTTATTCTTACTTTCTGAAATACTTTTCTTACCTTTGCAAGGTATATAATAAAATGTGAAAAAGAATGAAGAAGATAAGTTTTCTCCTTGGAATATTAACTGTTGTGCTTGCATTTAGCTCATGTAATAAGACCGAAACATACGCTGATCAGTTAGACCGAGAGAACGAAGCAATCAATGCTTATATAGTAAAGCATGGGATAAAGGTTATCAGTGAAGAGCAATTCGAGAAGCAAGGGAATACTACAGATGTATCAAAGAACCAATATGTTCTATTTGCTAGCTCTGGCGTTTATATGCAAATAATTGATAAAGGTACGGGTGAACCACTAAAGAAAGGCGAGACTGCTACTGTACTTTGTCGTTTTACGGAGAATAACTTGATAACTGATACACTTCAGTTGACCAATTCTATTCTTTATTTTGGTAAGACAGTTGATAAGATGTCTGTAACTAATACCAGCGGAACATATACCGCTTCGTTTGATCCAAAGTCTAGTGTAATGTATGAAGCTTACCGTAGTACGTCTGTTCCAGCAGGCTGGTTGATTCCTTTACAGTATATAAATCTTGGAAGGTTGACTACTCCTACCTCAAAATTGGCGAAGGTGAAGCTGATTGTTCCTTCACAACAAGGACAGATTAATGCAACTCAGAGTGTTTATCCCTGCTCCTATGACATCACCTATCAGCGTGGATTATAGCACTAAGAAACTTATAAGATAATTGCAGAGAGGTTTTATACTCTCTCTAAACATATTTAAGTATGACACTTATCAAATCAATTTCCGGCATCCGTGGTACTATCGGAGGTCGTGCGGGTGATACTTTGAATCCGCTGGATATCGTTAAGTTTACTTCAGCTTACGCTACTTTCATTGCTCGTAAGCACCCTGGAAAGAAGTTGAAGATTGTTGTCGGACGTGATGCACGTATCTCTGGACCAATGGTTAAGAATGTTGTGTGTGGTACGTTGATGGGAATTGGCGCAGACGTAGTGAACATTGGGTTAGCAACAACACCAACAACAGAGTTGGCAGTACGCATGAGTGGGGCTGACGGAGGTATTATTATCACAGCTTCTCACAACCCTCGCCATTGGAATGCATTGAAGCTTCTGAATGAAGAGGGCGAGTTTCTCACAGCTGCTGATGGTGCTGAGGTTCTTGATATAGCAGCACGTGAGGATTTCGAATATGCTGATGTAGACGGATTGGGTAGCTATACGGATGATGATTCGTATGATCAGCGCCATATAGATGCCGTGATGGGGTTGGAATTACTTGATCTTGAAGCTGTCAAGAAGCGTAAGTTCCGTGTCGTAGTTGATTCTATTAACTCTGTCGGTGGTGTCATCCTACCCAAACTTCTCGACCGTCTTGGTGTAGAATATAAGTTCCTCAATGGAGAGCCAACAGGTGATTTCGCTCATAATCCAGAGCCTATTGAGAAGAATCTCACAGGTATTATGAATGAAGTTGCTAAGGGTGGATATGATTTAGGTATCGTTGTAGACCCGGATGTAGACCGTTTGGCATTTATTCAGGAGGACGGTAAGATGTATGGAGAGGAATATACACTCGTCACAGTAGCTGATTATGTCCTCGACCATGTGAAGGGTAGCACGGTAAGTAACCTTTCTTCAACTCGCGCTTTGCGTGATGTTACCGAGAAACATGGTTGCAAGTATTATGCAGCAGCCGTTGGTGAGGTGAATGTAACAACGAAGATGAAGGAAGTTGGTGCCGTTATTGGTGGGGAAGGTAATGGTGGAGTAATCTATCCGGAGAGCCATTACGGGCGTGATGCTCTTGTTGGTATTGCTCTATTCTTGAGTTCTTTAGCACAGAAAGGACTGAAGGCAAGTGAGCTTCGTAAGACTTTCCCAGAGTATTTCATTGCTAAGAACCGTATTGATCTTACTCCTGAAACAGACGTAGATGCTATCCTTGTACGCGTGAAAGAGCTTTATGGCAAGGAGAAAGATGTACAGGTTACTGACATTGATGGTGTTAAACTCGACTTCCCAGAGGCTTGGGTTCATCTTCGCAAGTCAAATACTGAACCAATCATCCGTGTCTATAGCGAGGCAAACACTATGGAAGCAGCTGACGCTTTGGGTAAGAAGCTGATGCAAGTGGTCTATGATATGCAATAATTAGGATATATATAATAGTATAAAAGAGGATGTCTGAAGGTTTTTCAGACATCCTTTTTTTATAGACTTATCGTCTGATATACAAGAATAAAGCGATGCGAAGAGATCCTAATTACACAATTCTCTTTTAGTTTAGAATCTTACTGATTATGTTATTTACTTAGAAAAATTATCCGTATCTTTGTATTGTTAGATTTGAAAGGGATGGAATAATGAGTATGCTAATCCATATTTAAGGCTCTTCTCTTCATCTTTAATCCTTTTATAGTATGAAGATCAGGAAACGAGATCTTGTTCCCTAAAGTGTAAAATAGTAATGAAGGAAATCTTTTTATGCTCATATTTTACTGAGGTAGCTGCCCTTTTGCCTCAGAGTGTTCCCACTTCTTTGTGCGGAAAGACTGTAGCATTTATCCCAACTGCAAGTATCCATGAAGATTTTAATCAATATGTGGAAGAAGGAAGGGAAGCTCTTGCCTCCCTCGGACTGACTATAAAAGAATTAGAGATTACGCAATGTGAACAGAAAGAGATAGAAACGGTGTTGAGGAACTGTGACTGTATCTATGTCTCTGGTGGTAATACTTTCTTTCTTATGCAAGAATTACGAAGGACAGGGACCGACAGATTGATAGTTGAACAGGTGGAGAAGGGGAAACTATATATAGGAGAATCAGCAGGGGCTATGGTCTTTGCTCCTAATATAGAGTATGCAACGAAAATGGATAATCATCTTTCTATGACACCAGGATTCGAAGATTTTACAGCACTTGGTATCGTAAGTTTCTATCCTGTTGTGCATTTTAATAGCTTCCCCTTTATTGAAGCGACTCGGATAGTTATACAAGAAAACTGTCATCTGCCTTTAAAACCAATTACGAACAAGCAAGCCATAGTTGTCATTGGTGATACTATCTCTATACAAAGTAAGCTATAGCAGTTGTTTATGCCTCCTCTTCAGAGTTTGATTTATAGACATAAAAAAAGCGGAAGTTCAATAGTTATTGAACTTCCGCTTACCTTTTGAGGGTGGAGGGTGGGACTCGAACCCACGACATTCAGAACCACAATCTGACGCTCTAACCAACTGAACTACATCCACCGTGTTTGGTTATTGCTTAAAAGCGAGTGCAAAGGTACGGGTTTTAAATGAATTGACCAAATAATTCCCGTACTTTTTTTATTTTATCCTTTTACTTTGCAGGGGCTACTGGGGCTGCAGGAGCCTGTGTCGCACCACCTTTCTGTGCAGCAGGAGCAGCTTGTTTCTGCTGACTTGCACCAAAGTTAGGAAGGTTATTAGGGTTGGTTGTATTGCCTTCTGTAGCTGCTTTCTCTATAACACTCTCATCAGTTGTTGCTGAAGGAGCTACGTAAGCACTTGCTACGCTGATGACAACCATGGCAATAGCTAATCCCCATGTTGCTTTTTCTATGAAATCTGTGGTCTTGCGGACTCCCATTATGGCATTAGAAGATGAGAAGTTTGATGCGAGACCACCACCCTTTGACTCTTGAATCAATACGATTCCGATCATCATGAGTGATGCTACCACGATAAGAATAACGAATAACGTGTACATTTTTCTTGTTTTATTTTTTACTATTGTTTATTATCAGTTTCTCTAAAAAACGGATTTGGTCTGCAAAGTAACGATTTTTTTTCGGATAAACCAAATTTAATCGCTTAATAATTTCCAATGCTTTAGAATATCTTCCTTGTTTAATATAAATCCTAGCAAGGGTCTCTGTGAAGTAACCAGTATCCTCATTCTCAGCCTCTTCGGCAGAATCAGCTTCTTCAAGTTCGTATTCTGTCTCTTCTTGTAGTGTGATTTTACCATTTTCTTTGTTGATAAAGTCATCTATAAGTTCCTGACCTTTCAGCTGAGGGATGGTCTCTTGTTTTTGTTCATTCTCACTTTCAAGTAGATAAGCAACGTAGTCTATAGTTGCATCGGCTGGAGTTGGCTTCCGATGTACTTGTGTCTCTGCAGGTATCTCCTCCTCTGGAATTTGCTCAAGGAAGTCATCTATGAGGGAAGTGGTCCTGTCTTCGTTGGCTTTGAGGTCTTCAGTATCTGTTGTTATAGCTTCTTGTGTATTGTTACCTTTCTGCTTTTGTTGTGGAATTAGCTGGTAATGAGCTTCTTCTACCAGGTTGAACAATATCTGACGGTCTGCTATATACATCGCTGCACGCCGCAATTCTTCGTCGAATGTAGGGTCGTGAAGCAGGAAGAGATTCTGTAGTAAGAGGATACGTGCTGGCTGATAGTAGGGGTAAAGAGCAAGCAGGCTCCGTAAATCGTACAGAGTTTCTTTGTTCAGGTTTTCTGGATGGTTAATGAGATAGGCAATATCCATATGCTGAGTTAGTGTTGATAAGTGTTGATGTTGTTGTGGGATAGCTTACCAATTAGCAACTGTTGCATTGAAAATCTGGTCCGTTAAGTCTTTCACCATCTGTGTTACGAGCTCTTCTTGCACTGAGTTTAGGTTCCTGGTTGTCTCATAACTTGATGTAGCAGTAAACTGACGCTCAAAGTCTTCTTTATGGTTCGTGTTGTTAGTGAAGCGTACGTTGACAGTGATAGACAGTTCTGTCTGTGCGGAGTAGCCTTCACTTGATACGCTCTTGTTACGTTGCTGGTATTGGGTTATCTCACCTTCAATCTTTAAGTCACCATTACGTTTAACCTGCTGGAGGCGTGTGTGATTTGCAAAAACGTCTTTTAGTTGGTTGTTAAACATAGGTCCCATAGGTCCCCAAACGTAGGTTGAGCGGATAGGGAAGTCCGAAATCTGGATGGTATGTACCTTATTATAATCGATACTTGCGCCATTGAACTTGTAAGATACGCTACATGCAGCCAGCAGAAGCAGGCAGATGGCTGTTACGGTCCACGTTAGATGGCGTGTTGTATTTATGTTTTTTCCTATCTTCATCTTATGTTTGGCTATAGAGGGATAAGTTTTTCCTTATTGTTTTGCTTGTCTTAATCGTTTTCTAATCCGTATTGTTTGATGCGTCGATACAGTGTTCTGTCACTGATACCAAGCTCTTGTGCAGCCTTTTTCCTATTGCCGTTATTACGCTCTAAGGCCTTTTCAACCAAAAGTTTGCCTATGTCGTTAAGGTTAAGGGTCTCTGGTTCGGATATTTCTTCCGCCTCCGCATCCACTATATGTTCGATAGGTTCAGGTGATCTGACGCCTGGTTTACTCGGAGCAGATGGTAAATTAGACGTTGTTGGTGCAGCTGCTTGGAAGCCGTTTGCACCGTTGAGTTGTCTGTTTTCCTCTAATTGTTTGCGAACATTGGTCAGATCACGTCGCAAGTCACTGACATTGCCACGTAACTCATAGAGAATCTTATATAGAATCTCGCGCTCACTCTCGTAGCTGTGAGCGCCATTGTTCTGTATGGGGGCCAATTGTGTGCTGTCTTGATCACGTGGAATGAAGTGCAATATGGTGTCTGCATCAATCTCGCGCTTCTCACTTAAGACAGACATTTGTTCTGTTATGTTCTTTAATTGGCGTACATTTCCAGGCCATTTATACTGAAGAAGTATCTGACGTGCTTCATCTGTGAGTGTAATCTTAGGCAATCTGTATTTCTCTGCCATCTGCATTGCAAAGAGACGGAAGAGTAAAATGATGTCTTCACCACGCTCACGGAGTGGCGGTATTTGGATTGGAATAGTGTTCAAACGGTAAAAAAGATCCTCACGGAACTTACCTTCACTGATGGCTTTGCGCATGTTTACATTGGTTGCAGCGACAATACGGACATCAGTCTTGCGTATTTCTTGTCCTCCAACACGTATATATTCGCCTGTTTCCAGTACACGAAGCAGTCGCGCTTGCGTTGCCATGGGTAATTCTCCAACCTCATCAAGGAAGATTGTTCCCTTGTTGGCGATGCCAAAATAACCCTCACTTTCACCAATAGCACCTGTGAAAGAGCCTTTCTCATGCCCGAACAGTTCACTATCGATAGTCCCTTCAGGGATAGATCCACAGTTTATGGCGAAATATTTCTCTCTCTTACGCGGCGAGTTGTCATGGATGATACGGGGAATAATCTCCTTACCGACACCACTCTCGCCGATAATCAGTACTGATAAATCTGTAGGTGCAACTTGAAGGGCAACATCTAATGCTCTGTTAAGCCCATCACAGTTACCTACAATGTTATATCTTTGTTTGATTCTTTGTAGTTCTGTTGTATTCATTTGACTGACAAATTTACTTATTATATTTGTAAAAACTGCAACTTTGGCAGACTTTAACAACTTCTTATGTGCACTTTCAGAGGATGGAAAGTCGGTGAATGAATCTGCTTAATGGGTCTCTTTGGTCTTAATAGTGTGTGAATCCCAAAAGGAATAAATGCTCTCTTTGTGAAATATTTTCCTAATTGATTTTTAAAAGGGCGTCTTTTGTGTTGTAAAAGATGCCCTTTTGCAATGTAAAAGGTGCCCTTTTGGCGTGTAAAAGACGCCCTTTTACAATGCAAAACATGCCCTTTTGAAAGCCTGTTTGTAACTGTTTGGGTTTGTGATAGTTATGAATCCGTAAAAGTCCAATATCTTCCTGTTTTGCTTGTCATGACCTTTTAAATTTTGTAAGATAGTTTTACTGATGGCAATCATCACCATTTTACATTCTTTTTAAGCTTCTTGTTGAGGGGGAAATGGGTGGAGGAGGATAGCTTTTCGTGGTACACTTTTTGTGCAATAAGTAATGATTGATAGAATAAACCTTATTGAGTATGAGAGTAATTTATGTATTTGACACCTATTGTGGTTGGTGTTATGGTTTCGAGTCTGTCTTCTCTAAGTTCTTGAAGAATCACCCAGAGATCTCCCTTGAGATGTATTCTGGAGGATTGTTCGTAGGTGATGGAACGATAAAAGCTTCAATGTTGCAGCATATTAAGGAGGCAAATGCACGTATAACAAGATATTACGGTGTGCCTTTTGGGGACACTTATGAAAAGCAATTGGCTGCAGGTAATCTGAAGATGGATTCCGTTAAACCTGCGATAGCTTTTGCATTGGTACGTGAGATGCTTCCAAAAACGCGGTGGGGTGAATTCATTTATGAAGTCCAGAAGGCATTTTACATAGATGGGAAGGATTTAAACGAACCAGAAATCTTTGTAGATATTGCACGGAATTTGGGTGTTGACGCAGATAAATATGCGTCAGAACTGAAGAATAATTGGAACAATAAGACTCTCGCAGAGGATGATTTCAAGAAGTCTGATAGCTTTGGTGTAGAGAGTTTCCCAACTCTTTTGATAGAGGTGGATGGTAAATATTATAATCTTCTGTCGGGTGCAAACACGGTAGAGAAGCTGGAGCAGAACTTCCGCAACTATAGTCAGTTGGGTGAAGGGGATACTGCTCCATCCTGTAAGATTGATGGTAGTGGGTGTTAATGTAATGAATTGAAAAAAAAGAGGAAATCATTCAGATTTCCTCTTTTCCATTTTTATCAGTAACAACCCTATGGCTGTCCATATTAATTCGCGTATGCGGACGATTAAAGCAACGAAAACAGCAGCACTTGTACTGAGCCCTAAGCCTGTAACAGACATGAGAAATCCACCCTCTCTACCACCTAACTGCAACGGAATGAAGAATAACATATTGGCGAAGAGCGAGGTAAAAGCAAGGATAAGGATACACTCAACGTAGTTAACGCTTGGCATGAGGACAAGAAGAACAAAGAAAATCTCCAGTGCACTACATATGCGGCAAGCCAATTCCAGCGATACAACCATCAAGAAAGTACGTGGATTCTGATTGTGTAATGATGCAACTTGTTGGTCAATAGTGTCCAGTTCTTCCTTATGTTTCTCTATAAAAGGTTCTGCCCATCTCTTGATAAGAGGGAGATGGCGTACTATATTCATCACTCGTACAGCCAATCCTTTCTTGTAACCAGTGAGGAAGAACCAGATAGCGGACACACAGAACACCCCAACAGCAGTGAGCATAGTGCCCATAAAGAGGTTTATTGGCTGAGTAAAGAGATAAAGGAATATCGAAAGAAGCCAAAACCAGAAGTGGCTAAAGATATGTGTCATGGCATAAAGCAGTACGGATGATGTGGCACGTTCTGCTCCAATCTTAGGCGTAAGTTCCATGATGCGGTAAGGCTCTCCGCCCATCAGCCCGCCGGGAGTTGCATAATTGAGCGCAAATCCAGAGACTGTAACCTTATAAAGCCAGTGGAAAGAGACTTTTTTCTTATCTGTTTTATCCTTGGTTTGACTACGAATGATGGTAAACCAAGCTGCTGTATTGAATAGATAAAGGAAAGCCCATAGGATAACAACAGCGAAGAACCAGTAGCCAGCATGTTGGATATTATGCCATACATCAGCAAAGTCAAGTTGTGTTATCATGATGATAAGCACAACTAAACCAAAGATGAAAAAGCCATTTTGATACTTCTTGTTCATGAACTTCCTTTTCTTTCTCTATACGTTACAGTGAGAACAGCACTTTAGTGTGCTTCTTTCTCGTTTTCAGATTGCGGTGTGCGGTCTTCCCGTTTGCGAGGAATAGCAAACCGAACCTTGTCACTTTCATCTCGTTTCTCCTTATACAACTTTGGTAAAGGGTTACCCATTGGGGCATCATAGTCGGCTCTGTTGCGGAAAATATCAATGGCTAAATAGATTGCATGACGAAGACTTTGCTCATCAGCAATACCCTTTCCTGCGATAGACAGGCTATTAGGAAGCTCCGGAGCAGTGCGAACGAGTGGTAATCCTGCGGTGTAATTGATGCCAGGAGATGCTGAAAGTGTCCGGAATGGAGACAATCCTTGTTCGTAATACATCGCCAATACGCCGTCAAACTCCTCTGCTTCGTTACATCCAAAGAAGGTGTCTGCAGCATAAGGACCGAATGCCTGAATGTCTTTCTCTACGAGTTCGTCAATGGCGGGAGCGATAATCTCCATCTCTTCTGAGCCTAATAGACCGTTATCTCCAGCCTTTGGGTTTAAACCAAGTAGGGCTATGCGAGGGCAAGAGATGCGGAAGTCACGGCGTAAACTTTGGAAAAGTGTCGTCACATTATTGATGATACTCGTCTTAGAGAGCGACTCAGACACTTGGCGGAGTGGTAAATTACGTGTGGCAAGAGCTACACGTAGCTCGTCGTTTACGAGGATTGACAATCCTTGTCCCTCTGTTTCGAGATGATCTTCTATGTATCTGCTCTGCCCACTGAAGTGGAATTGGTTGTTGTTATCAATAGGTGCGGTCACTAAAACATCAAAAAGGCCCTTCCTGTAATCCTCCAGTGCACAGTCAACTGCCCTCAATCCAGCATTACCAGACTCTTCTGAAGGTACACCGAATTCTACTTTTATCTCCTCATCAAAGACAGGTAGCAGGTTGAGTCTGCCTTCTTGAGCTTCTGAGGCATCATTGATAATCGTAAAGTTTGCCTCTATGTCCAGGGCATTACGGTGATATGTAGCTACCTTTGGTGAGCCATAGATGATGGGAGTACAGAGTTCTAGCATCTCCGACTCCGCAAAAGTCTTGAATATTAGTTCGTATCCGATTCCGTTTGTATCCCCATGTGTTATCGCCACACGGATCTTTTTGTTTTCGTTCATTGCTTTATCTTGTATGAATTTATCTTTTATTATGTCTTTATTTGTCTTTTTCTCTTCAGCTTTTTAGCCTTTATTTCTTTTACTTTTTTACCGCTTTGCCTTTTTATCTCTTTTGTTTTTAAGAGTATATAGGGCTGCTTCTGCTTTTAGAAGGAGATTCCTTTTTGATTTGTTGGGTGCAAACACGAACGCTTCAGCAGTGATATCTGTACCTATGGGATGGTAAGCCACGAAGGGACCACCCATCTCATCGTTCTTCATCTCCCATGTCCCCCAGTTTGTTACGGACTTTCCTGGGTTTATATGTACGGTTGTAAGTGATGCAGTTTGCATGTACATACCGTCATGTTCACCTGGTATGTTGATGCGCATAACACTGTCTCGTTGACGTTTGAAGTCTGTATCTGTTGCCCGATATAGGCATATGTTGACACTGTTGGCTCCGTCTTCTTGTGAAAACCAAAGGAAATTCTTTCCTTTTTTACTTGCTTTCATCTCAGCAGGGATGAGCATTTGCACGCCAAACATCTTCTGAATAGCTTCTTCTGCAGTCTTGTTATGATGGCTTGCAAGTGCTTCTTGTGCTCTTTCTATCTCGAATTTATTGAGATAGTTGCGCAGTCTGCTTCCGTTTCTCTCCATAAAAAGACGAAGAACAGTTGTGTTCGGCACTGTAATATGCACAATTACTTGCTTCTGAACATCTACATCACGCTCTGTAGTCAGCTGTATATTTTTCCCTTTTTGTGGGTCAATAGTGACCGTAACGATGGCATGTGAGAGACGGTTTAAGTCGTTCGACCTCAGTTTTCTTACTTGTATAACATCGAATGATGCCTCTTTCCGTACCAGATCTGGTATTGGAGCACTAAGCGTTTTCGTCACAATACTGTCCTGATCGCCTACGACAACCACTTCATAAGGCTTCCCTCCACTGACGGGCTGACCTTTGTTGATATTGCAACTACTCACAGTTAGAAGTAAAGTGAGCAGTAACAGGCAGGAGAAATATTGTTTACCGACGCTCATCAGCTATCTTTTTAGCTGTTGATAACAGTCCGCAGGCGGCAAAGATATCCTGTCCGCGACTGGCACGGATGGTTGTGAATATCCCATGACGCGTCAGATAATTACGGAAAATCTCCATTTTTCGGTCGTCACATCCATGCAATGGAATGTTAGGGATAGGGTGGAAGCGTATCAAATTGATACGACAGTCTAACCCTTTGAGCAGGTTTACGATGCTCTTCGCATGCTCTTCGGAGTCGTTGACATCCTTAAAAACAATGTATTCAAATGACAGTCGGCGCTGATGAGAGAAGTCATAGTTGCGTAAAAGTTCCACAATGCTCTCTATGGACATACCCCTTTCTGCTGGCATCAAGGCTGAGCGCTGATCATGGAGTGGTGAGTGTAGACTGATGGCAACGTGACAATCGCTCTCTTCCAAGAATCTTTTAAGTTTCCCTTTTATGCCAACACTGCTGACCGTGATACGCTTTGGCGACCAGGCATAGCCGAAGTCGGCAGTCATTATCTCTGTTGTGCGCAACACATTGTCTAGATTGTCCATGGGTTCTCCTTGTCCCATGAAGACAATGTTCGTCAGTTTGTCACGTTCAGGGAGTGAGTATATTTGGTTAAGGATATCCGTTGCTGACAGACTACCTTCGAAACCTTGCTTTCCTGTTTGGCAGAATAAGCAGTTCATCTTGCATCCTACTTGTGAAGAAACGCATAGTGTAGCCCGGTCTTCTTCAGGGATGTATACAGTTTCTACAAACTTTCCATTGTCAGTTGGAAAGAGATATTTTATCGTTCCGTCCTTAGAATGCTGCGCATCGATGGGAGCTTTGCAACCAATCTCATACGCTGCAGCTAGCTTTTCGCGGTTAGCCTTTGAAATATTCGTCATCTCGTCAATGCTCTTCACATGTTGTGTATAGAGCCATTTGGCAATCTGTCCACCTGTAAAAGCAGGCATGCCAAGTGTCTTAGCAGCCTCTTTCAGTTCACCAAGGGTCATTCCTAACAAATATTTCTTCTCACTTTTCATTCTCGTTCTCAATGTTTTGTTGCTGCAAAGATAACGAAAAATTAGCTAATATACGTGTTTTCTCATGGAGGAATATGCAATATTGCAGTATAAGACAGCGTGATACTGAAAATTACAAAGGCCTTGTAATACTTCTACAAGGCCTTTGTAATACTATTACAAGCGGCTTGTAATCTTTCTACAAGGCGCTTGTAATTTTCGGTATTGTGCTCTTTCACCATTCAACTTCGTCTTTATAACTGTCGAAAGTGGCTCCTTCTGCATAACCGTAGTCCCTAAACACACTGCTGATATATTCCTGTTCATCGGGTGTTATGGCTTTTTCTCCGTTCCTGCGGGCGTAATATGAACCGTTACCGAAGTATGTTATAAGAGTGCTACGCATACTTGTGATGTCGCTGGCGAGTACCTTTTTGAATGTTTGTTTCATACCGTATGCCATCTGTACAATATGGTCTTGCTGGTAATAGGTACAGTTTTCCCCTTCGTTGACAGCTGGATTTACGCATTCAACAACAGCGTCCTTGTTGATTCCTGCGCATGCAACTAATTGGTGTAGACATGTTTTTGCTTTTCCGCATGTGGTGTTGTAGCATAGAAGATAATGTTCTGGTGCTTCTTGATAATGATTCTTGTTCTTCATTTTGTTTGTAGTTTCTGAAATTGTTAATTATCTCTTGTTCTATTTCTATAGTCTATTAGATGTTGTAAATGCAAAGGTAATAAATTCTGGTTGGTTGGCATGGTATGCCTGAAGATTATTTTTTATGTTTTACAGGTATCTGTTAAGGGGACTTAACGGGCGTCTTTTTGTAGTTGATAGGTGCAAAATGATGTTAAAAAAGAGCGCAAATCGTCTGCGATATAGGTTATTATTCCTATCTTTGTAATGTCGAGATGAATTTGGCACCCACATGTGTGTAGTGTCATTTGATGATAAATAAAAACGTTAGGTAGATTGAGGCATGACACCGACTGTGGTGAAAGCTGCAAAAGGTGACATGCCTTTTCTAACAGCGATAGGCTGAAAGAGCGTGAAACAAGTACACTTCAGAAAAGTGAAGGAACTCTATCTTATTGAATTGTTCAAGTAAATAGAACAAAAAAGGTCATTCCCTTTCCGGCATTTCATCATGGTGAGTCTTGACAGATGTTCTTTTAGAGATAAATAAAAATCACATTATAAATATTAAAACAGAAAAGTTATGGCAACAGTTTATGATTTCAAGTTGAAAGATAAGAAAGGTAATGAGGTAAGTCTTGATGCTTACAAGGGTAAAGTTCTCCTTATAGTAAACACCGCGACAGGCTGCGGCTTCACTCCACAGTATGAGGAATTGGAAGCTATGTACCATGAGTTGAAGGATAAAGGATTTGAGATTCTTGATGTTCCATGTGACCAGTTCGGTCATCAGGCTCCTGGTTCTGATGAAGAAATCCATGAATTCTGTACCGCAAAGTTTGGTGTTGACTTCCCACAATTCAAGAAAAGTGAGGTAAATGGTGCTAATGAACTTCCTCTCTACACATGGTTGAAGAGTGAGAAAGGTTATGCTGGCGGTGCTTATGAGGAGAAGTTGGCTGCTATTATGGAGGATCTTTACAACAAGGCAAACTCAGAACCACGTAAACAGAACGATATCCAGTGGAACTTTACAAAGTTCCTCGTAAACAAAAATGGTGAGGTTGTAGCTCGTTTTGAGCCAACAGTAGACCTCAAAGAGGTGAAGAAGGCTGTAGAAGCACAGCTCTAATCGGTATACTGAAACGAAAGTTAATCATAACAAAGGACGGTCGGATGGATAATATTCTGTCTGGTTGTCCTTTGTCCTTTGTGAACAATATAGCGTTAGATGGCTGTAGATGTTGAGGCTTTCCGTAAGGAAGTATATAATGTTGTAGCATCTATTCCTTTCGGGAAGGTGTTAAGTTATGGGCAGATAGCATGGCTTGTGGGATGCCCAAATCACTCCCGATTGGTGGGAAGGATGCTTCATGGAGCAGCAGAGTCAGAAGGACTGCCTTGTCATAGGGTCGTGAATAATGTAGGGAGGTTGGCACCTGGCTGGATAAAACAGCGCCATTTGTTGGAAGAAGAAGGTGTAACCTTTCGTCCAAATGGTTGTGTAGATATGAAGAAATGGCAATGGAAACTTGATGAATAAGTCTCCATTGCCATTTTTTTATAGTCTATTGCTCTGCCTTATGTGGTAATTCTCCTTCAAGAGTATGGCTTTTGGCAGATTTGTTTATCGTTTATAATCCTCTTTGTATTTATCTGTCTCAATATAAATATAGATGTTGTATGCTGGGAATAATGCCCGTACATCTCTTTCAATATCGTTAATGAGTTCAGCTGAATGTGCTTCATACTCACTTTTTACATCTATTTTCGCTGTGAGAAGGATATCTGTTGGGCTGAGATGAACAGTCTTTACATTGATAAGTCGGCTGATTTCTTTCCTATTAAATGATGTTTTGATTCGCATCAGATCATTCTCTGTTACGCTTTCTCCTATAAGTAGACTATAGAACTCACGTGCAAGGAAGAGAGCTGCAGTGCAGAGAAGTACGCCAATCAGCACACCAGACAATGCATCATAGAAAGGATTACCTGTGAAATGACTGAGAAGTGTTCCGCCAAGAGCTATCAACAAACCGATAACAGCGCAACTGTCTTCGGCAAAAATAATTAGAATCTCACTGTGTCGGCTCTCTCTTAGGAATCTATAAAGGGATAGTTTGTCCTTATTGAGTTCCTTGATTTCCTTGAAAGCAACACGTAGGCTGATGGTCTCAACTATCAGACCGAAGATTAAGATGCCCATGACAAGCCACGTGTTCTCCACACTATGCTCTGGATGAAACAGCTTTTCCGTTGCTTCCATGATGCCTAAAGCACCACCAGCAAAGAACAACATCATGGCAACTACCATGCTATAGAAGTATTTTGCACGTGCTTGACCAAACGGATGTTGGTCTGTTATCTTTGCTTCAGCCTGCTTGTTGCCAACAAGTAACAGTATCTCGTTACCACAATCCACAATACTATGGATTGATTCGTTGAGCATTGCGGCTGAACCGGATACTGCAAAACCAACGAATTTAGATATTGCTACAAGCACATTTGCGCCCAAGGCAGCAATAACACTCATCATTCCCCCTTTGTTGTTATCCTTTTCCATTTCCTGTAAGTTATCTTTTCGCAGCTTCTTTAGCTTCCTTTACCATCTTCAAACGCTCTTTATAGATAGGTCGCCATTTATCTATCATAGTCTGAAGATTCTTACTTTGTTGTTCCAGCTCGTGATATTCTTTAGTTTCAGTCTTGTCCTCTTGACTCATGATCAGCATACGTTGTAACATCAACTTCTGCTGTTCGTCAGCTTTTTCAAGCTGTGAACCCAACTTTTCAAGCTGTTCCATGAAAGCCAAAGCACGGTCAATATGATTCTCTTTCACCATCCTTATGATTGTCTTTGTATCTTAATTTGTGGTCACAAAGTTACGGAAAAAGTTCAGATAGGAAAAAGAATACCCTTCTAATTCATACGGAAGAGCAGATTTTGTATTATCTTTGCATATCATAAATAATACTTTCACATGGAGAAGAAAAGACAGATTGATTGCTTCTTACCTTACGGAACAGCCTCAATGGTTGACAGCCTGATAGCTCAGTTGTCCAAAGAGAGGGTGGTGAAGGACATATATGTGTTGGCGGCAGAGGGTATGTCGGTCGATACGTTGCCCCAACGAGCACAGCTTTTGCAGACAGATAGCTTATTATCTTCAGCTACAATGCGTTTGATTACAGCGCAGGCAACAGCTAAATATGCCTTACTTTACCTGAAACAAAGTCCGCTTACATTGGGCTATCAAGCTATCGAACGTATGTTACAAGTGGCTGAAGAGACGGATGCAAGCATGGTTTATGCTGATCATTATTCGGTTGAAGGCGGTAAGACTGTCAAGCATCCAGTAATCGATTATCAGTTAGGTAGTATCCGTGATGACTTTGATTTCGGGTCAGTAGTACTCCTTAATGTGAAAACTTTGAAGGATTTTGCAGCACAACAGGGCTCTGATGATTATCAATTTGCAGGTTGGTATGCACTTCGTCTCTTCCTTAGTAGGCAGGGAAAGGTCTTCCATCTGAATGAATTCCTGTACACCGAGGAGGAAAATGACCTACGTACAAGTGGTGAAAAGCAGTTTGATTATGTCAATCCTCGCAACCGTGAGGTGCAAATAGAGATGGAACAGGCTGCAACGAAACACCTCTCTGCTCTGAATGCATTGGTAGATACAAAGCTATACACACATCCTGACTTCTCTGAAGGACACTTCCCCGTGGAAGCATCTGTGGTTATTCCTGTCTTTAATCGTGAGAAGACGGTGCGTGACGCAGTCTTATCAGCACTCTCACAAAGAACTGATTTCCCGTTTAATGTTATTGTTGTGGATAACCATTCAACAGATAATACAACGGAGATACTTGATGTTTTGGCATCAGATGATCGTTTGATACATCTCATTCCAGAGCGTACAGACCTCGGAATAGGAGGCTGTTGGAATTATGCCATCAATGATTCACATTGCGGACGCTTTGCTGTTCAACTGGATAGTGATGATCTTTATTCATCGGAGAATACCCTGCAGTCCATCATTAATGCCTTTCATGAGCAGCAAGCTGCGATGATTATAGGTTCATATCGTATGTGTGACTTCGACTTGAATACGCTTCCTCCAGGGCTGATAAGCCATAGTGAGTGGACGGAAGATAATGGTTGTAACAATGCATTACGTATCAATGGACTCGGAGCACCACGTGCATTCTTTACTCCTTTGGCTCGTAAACTACAGTTCCCTAATACAAGTTACGGAGAAGATTACGCCATGGGGCTGGCTTTTAGTCGTCGTTTTCGTATCGGAAGAATCTATGATGAGCTTTATCTCTGTCGTCGTTGGGGTGGTAATAGCGATGCTGTGTTGAGCATAGAGAAGATAAATGCCAATAATTTATATAAGGATCAATTACGAACAATAGAGGTTCTGGCACGTCAAAGGGAGAATAGAAAGATATAAAATGGGACTAACTGATTTCTTTAAAGAGCAACTACATCAGTGGAAAGAGGTGCAGATACGCTTCGAAGAGTTGCGGAATGTACGAACACGTGAGGTTGGTTCAATGCTTGCACAGTACAATCCTGCACGCATGGTGAGCACTGGTGCAAAGATAGATAAGGCTACATTGGCTCAGCGTCCATGCTTTCTTTGTGCTAAGAATCGACCTCCTGAACAGATAATCCTGCCTTTTAATGAGGAATTTGATATCCTTGTCAATCCTTTTCCCATCCTTCCTACACATTTTACCATACCTGCTCGCAAGCATCAACCACAGGCAATTGCTGCTAATTATCCGTTGTTGCATCAGTTGTTGACGGTTTATCCCCACCTAATGGTGTTCTATAATGGACCTAAATGTGGTGCAAGTGCACCTGATCATTTGCATTTCCAAGCAGGGACAAGCGGAGTTCTTCCGCTACAACAGCATTGGCAACAACTCTATGAGACGTCAGAGACGCTGTTAAAAATCAATGATTACGAGCGAATAGTGCTGGTAAAGAATTATATTTGTCCTGCTATTGCGATTATAAGTAAGTCTTTGGAACATGACGAGCAGATGTTTCGTATGGTGTATGATGCTCTTCCTTTGAAGGAAGGTGAGACAGAACCAATGATGAACATTGTAGCTTGGCGAGCAAACGACATGTTTATTTCTGTTGTTTTCCCCCGTTATAAGCATCGTCCTGACTGTTATTTTGCTGAAAAGGAGCAACAATTCTTAGTAAGTCCAGGTAGTTTGGATATGGCAGGACTGATGATTCTTCCGCGAGAGATAGACTTTGAGTGTATTACGCCTACTCTTGCAGAACATATTATGCGTGAAGTTTCATTGTCAGATGAGGCTATGCATGAAGTGATAAAGCATATTTGTCAGCATAATGTCAGCTCATGGAAGCAGGAACCAACGGTTTCTGTCGGCATCGTTAGTGCTGAAAAGATCCATTTCAGATTGAACGGTTCCTATCTGATAGATGGTGAATTGATAACAGGAGAACAGACTGTTGAATACTCTAAGGGGGAGATTCTATGGCAAAGTGCGCATCTGAGGGAACTTGTTTTCACTCCTAAGGATCAAGAATCATCATTCTCTTTGGATGATGTTATCATTGGTTTGAATTTCCATTGGGAGCGAAAAGAGGTACAAACCTTCCTTGGAACACTGCATCTGATCGTTGATAACGGGAAGATATATGCCATAAATGAGTTGCCAGTAGAAGAATATCTGACCAGTGTTATATCCAGTGAGATGAGTGCAACGTCATCTTTGGAGTTATTAAAAGCCCATGCTGTCATCTCTCGCAGTTGGCTTTTGGCACAGATTGAGAAGCGAAAGAGCCTTGGCAAGGGGACTGAACATCAAGAAGTGTCCACTGTTAGGACGGATAATGAGTTGGTTAGATGGTTCGATCGAGAGGATCATACCTTGTTTGATGTATGTGCTGATGATCATTGTCAGCGCTATCAAGGCATTACAAAGGCTACAAGCCCACACGTAAAGATGGCTATAGATGCTACGCGTGGGCAGGTTTTATTCTCGGAAGGTAGTATTTGTGATGCTCGTTTTAGTAAGTGTTGTGGTGGAATTTCTGAGGAATTCCAATATTGTTGGGAGAACATTCGTAAGCCTTATCTCCTCTCTGTAGAGGATAAAGCACCACTGGGAAGTGTACCAACGATGGACTTAACAGATGAAGAAGCAGCACGTGAATGGATTCTTTCATCACCAGAAGCTTTTTGTAACACACATGATGGGGTTGTTCTTGGTCAGGTTTTGAATAATTATGACCAAGAAACGCAGGACTTTTATCGTTGGACTGTAGAGTTCACACAGGCAGGACTATCTGTATTAATAGCCCAAAAGACAGGTATAGACTTTGGAGGAATAAAGAATCTTGTACCATTATCACGCGGAAAGAGCGGAAGAATCTATCGTATGAGGATAGAAGGTACGAAGCGTTCTTATGTCATTGGCAAGGAATTAGAGATAAGAAGAGCATTGAGTGAGAGTCATTTATATAGCTCAGCCTTTGTTGTTGATAGTTATGATATAGTTAATGGCGTTCCTCAACACTTCCGTCTGACAGGCGCTGGATGGGGACATGGTGTTGGCTTGTGTCAGATTGGTGCTGCCATGATGGGTGAGAAAGGGTATGATTATCAGCAAATACTCTATCATTACTATAAGAATGCAGAAGTAAGAAGGTTGTATGAGTGATTGTAAAGAGATAAATTAAAGTTGTAAGACATATTTTATTTTGAGTAACATAAGCGTAATATGCAAGAGAATCAGAAGATAATCAACGGAATACCTATTGCTGGTCAATGGCAAGATTATTGGCGGTGGCTCCCTTCATTGTACATGACACGAGGGCTTCCTTATGTTATTCTGATGATGACATCAATGGTTTTCTTCAACCGGATGGGGATGTCTAACGGCGCAATCACGCTTACAACGTCATGGTTTTTCGTTCCTCTGATCTTCCGTCCATTGCTGGGAAGAATTGTTATTGGGTATAAAAGCAAACGTTTTTGGATTCTGTTGACGGAGTTTATCATGGCTTTATGTCTTGCCGGTATAGCCCATACTGTGACATTCTCACATTGGTTTACATGGTCTGTCACGTTTCTTATGATCATAGCAGTAAGTGCTTCTTTGCATGATGTAGCCATAGAACGGTTCTACAAGAAGGAGTCTAAGCGACGTTATCGTTCAGCTTTCTTCGATAGTCGTGCAGTCTTTTATCTGCTTTCTGCACTCGCAGGATTAGCCATACCTATTACTATTGCGGGAAATTTGGAGGTTATAAACCGTACCGTACGCCCTTCCTGGGCTATGGTATTCTGGTCTTTGGCTGCCCTTATGTTTGGTTTGATGGTTCTCCAAGCTGTTCTTCTTCCAAAGAAAGAAGTTGATGTTCGACTTCCGATATGGAGTGGTTTGACGCGTAAGTGGTGGAGTGACGTGAAGTCTTCTGTTGTTATTCAGCCTGGTTATGTGGCAAGTCTCTGTTTCCTTTTTTGTTTTTTGATACCTGAAGGGATGTTCTTCCGAGTGTCTCCTCTCTTTCTTATTGATCCAGGAAGTAATGGTGGAATAGCGCTTTCACCCCAAGAGCTGGGTCTTGTACAAGGAACTGTCGGTACGTTTGCCTTCATAGCAGGGTGTAGTATAGGGACAATGCTCATCAGAAGAGATGGGTTGAAACGTTGGTTATGGGTATTTGTAATGGGCATTACCTTGCCAAAAGCACTCTTTATATATCTTAGTTATTACTTTGTTTCTACGTTATCAATAATCAATATTTGTGTGATTATTGAGCAATTCGGCTGTGGTATGGGGTTGGCTGCCTATGTTATTTGGTTAGTTCATTGTACAAAGAACGAGCATCCTACCTTCACTTATTCCTTAGCTACAGCTATTACGAGCTTCTCCATGTTGATTTCTGGTTGGTTTATAGGGCTTCTTCAGGAGAATATTGGCTATCGTCACTTCTTTCTTCTTGTCTTTTTGTTGGGGATAGTTTGCTTTATCTCGGCTTATTTCATTCCTGTAACTGAAGAAACTGGGCGCCAAAGATTACAGCAGTATAAACCAGATGCTGTCTGATAGATTATAGAGGGTTGTCCCTTACAGGCTTAAGATCACTGCAGAAACGTCAACTCTGGAGGAGAATTTCTATGTGCTGGTTGAGGTGTTAGGTGCCAAAAGGGAGGTGGAAGGATAAGTTTTATAAATGGTAAAGTAATCTTACAGTTTGAAAAGAGCAAAGAATAACAAAGTAAGGAAAATCTATCTTTTTATCACTTTGTAATATCTACATTATCAGATAGTTACAAACAGGTTTGTAAAAGACGCCCTTTTGCAATGCAAAAGGGCGTCTTTTACTCATCAAAAGGGCATGTTTTACCATGTAAAAGGGCGTCTTTTACAATGCTAAAGACGCCCTTTTAAAATTCATTTGGGAATTACTTTTACAAAGATAGGTACTTTTGAGTCTTTTGAAAGGTAAAAAGGTAAAAGAGTAAAATGGGTGAGAGGCAGAGGGGAAGGTTATGTTGAAGAGGATAAAAGGGCTATGAAAAAGACGAAAGCGAGGAGAGGAGAATGCGCGAAAGTTGCTGATGAATTTGTAATTGGTTCCTTGATAAGTCCTTATTTCTGAGTTAGTTGATGGCTGAGAGCTATACTAAATGGTAGGAATATAAAAGGATATCCTCTACATGTGATAAGCCGTTAACCTTTATAAAAAAGCATTTTATTTATTTGTTTCTAACGGAAAAAGTAGTACTTTCGCAGTTAGAAAGTTATAAAAAATAGTAGAAATGAAAATTAAGTATTTATTAATGGCAGTCATTGTAGCAACGATGACCGCCTGCGGTACGTCTTCAAAAGTCCCATTGACGGGTCGCACACACCGTATAAGTATCTCTGACGAGCAATTACTTGCTCTCAGTAATCAAGAATATGCAAAGTTCATGGCTTCTGCTACAAAGTCAACTGATGCAAAAAATACGGCAATGGTTCAGCGTGTGGGTAGAAGACTTGCCAACGCAGTAGAGAGTTATCTACGTAGTAATGGCTATGCCAGTGAAGTAAAGAACTTCCGTTGGGAATTCAATCTTATTAAAAACAATCAGGCAAATGCCTTCTGTATGCCTGGAGGAAAGATTGTTGTTTATGAGGGATTACTACCTTATACACAGAATGAGGCAAGTCTGGCAATCGTATTAGGGCACGAGATAGCCCATGCAGTGGCTAAGCATAGTGCCGAACAGATTACCAAACAGATGAACCAACAGATTGGAACCAGTGTCTTGGGTACGGTCTTGAATTCAACAGTAGGCGGTGGAGTAGGTGATATCGCATCCCAGGTAGCGAGTGGAGTATTCTCTTTCCGTAACCTGAAATATAGCCGAGATAATGAAAGCGAGGCTGACTATATGGGATTAATCTTTGCTGCGATGGCTGGTTATGACCCTGCTAATGCTGTTACTTTCTGGCAACGTATGGCGTCAGCTACCAATGGTAGTCGTGCAGAAGTGCTGAGTGACCACCCTTCAGATGAGCGTCGTATAGCGAATATCAAGAAGTGGTTGCCCGAAGCAGAGAAGTATTACCATGGCTATAGACCCCAAAGTGTGTCTTCAACATCAAGTGTTAGAACCCTTCACATTGGTTCTGGTACAACGAATCGTTCTGGTAAGAGACGCTAAGCATAGGCTTTTTGTGTCGTAAACTAACGGCTATCAACTTCTTCTCCTGTTCATTTACTATTCCTTGATGGACCATAAAGCGGAGAAAGTTGATAGCCGTTATACATTTTTATAGAAAGATTTGAAAGGTTCGTATTTTATTCTTATCTTTACAAACGAAATCAAACCTTTACGACTATGATAGATTATCTGGTACAGAACTTATGGTTATCCTGGTTATTAGTGGGCATTATCTGTCTCATTTTAGAGATCATGAATGGTGATTTCTTTATCATGTGCTTTGCTATAGGAGGGTTTTGTGCTTCAGTCGTTGCTGCTTTTACAGACAGTATCGCCCTACAAGTAATCTTCTTTGTTATCTTTACGCTCCTAAGTATCTTCTTTGTGCGCCCTATAGCATTGAAATATCTGCATCAGGGGGAGGACCATCGGGTTAGTAACGTTGAGGCTCTGATAGGTAGAGAAGGTAGAGTTACGGATAAGATAGAAGCAAATGGGTACGGAAGGGTGAAGGTTGACGGTGATTCTTGGAAGGCAAAGTCAGCCAATGGAGCAGAGATTCGCCAGAATACGGACGTACGTATTTTAAGTATCAACTCTGTTATCATAACCGTAGAACCCTGTTAGAGCTTTCAGAATAGGGTGAACTTTTGAATAATTAAATAAATCTTTTATGCTTATGGATATTGCAGCTTATGTGCTTATAGCACTTATTGTCTTGGTAATTGTATTTGCTAAGATGTCAATTGTCATCATTTCGCAGAGTGAAACGAAGATTATTGAACGTCTTGGGAAGTATTATGCAACCCTTCAACCAGGTATTAATATCATCATTCCATTCATAGATCATGCGAAAGACATCGTTGCCCTGAAGGCTGGACGCTATACATATACTAACTCTATAGACCTTCGTGAGCAGGTATATGACTTTGATCGGCAGAATGTTATTACGAAGGATAACATCCAAATGCAGATAAACGCACTGCTTTACTTCCAGATTATTGACCCGTTCAAGGCTGTTTATGAGATCAATAATTTGCCAAATGCCATAGAAAAGCTGACTCAGACAACGCTACGTAACATCATTGGCGAGATGGAATTGGACCAAACACTGACCTCACGTGATACGATTAATACGAAACTTCGTTCTGTTCTTGATGATGCAACCAACAAGTGGGGCATCAAAGTAAACCGTGTTGAGCTGCAAGATATCACTCCTCCGGCAAGCGTTTCACAGGCAATGGAGAAGCAAATGCAGGCAGAACGTAACAAACGAGCTACCATTCTCACCAGTGAGGGACAGAAACAATCAGCTATTCTGCAGTCTGAAGGTGAGAAACAAGCAGCCATTAACCGTGCTGAAGCAGATAAACAACAGCAGATTCTCATAGCTGAAGGACAGGCACAAGCACGTATTCGTAAGGCTGAAGCTGAAGCTATTGCTATACAAAAGATAACAGAAGCTGTAGGACAAAGTACCAACCCAGCTAATTATCTCATTGCTCAGAAATACATCCAGATGCTTACAGATCTGGCAAATAACAATAATCAGAAGACTGTATACCTGCCGTTTGAAGCTTCAAACCTAATGGGTTCTATCGGAGGTATTAAGGATATGTTTAAAGGATAATAGGAATAATGCAGAAAACAGAGCTTTGTATTTTTTGTGGGGCACGCCCTAATTTTATTAAGGTGGCACCAATCATCAGAGTAATTAACAAACTTGCAGAGGAAAATAGTCCACATAAAGTGACATATTCTCTTGTCTATGCAGGTCTTGCAGATGACCCTACACTTGAAGATGAACTGTTTGATAACCTCTCAATTAGGCGTCCTGATGCCTATCTTGGAGTGGAGTGTGAGAACCTGAATGAGCTTACAGGGCAGGTAATGTCTAAGTTTGAGCTGTATCTACAGAGCCATCCTACAGACGTAGTGATAGTCGTTGACGACCTCGCATCAACGATGGCAGCTGCTATTGTTACTAAGAAACAGGCAATAACCTTGGCACATATCGCCGCAGGTACACGTTCTTTTGACATTACGATGCCTAAGGAAATAAACCGTTTGGTTATAGATGGTCTGTCAGACATCCTCTTTACGGCTGGTTTTAGCAATAATAGTATTGCTAATAAGGAAGGTGCTGAACTGTCAAAGGTATACATGGTGGGTAATATTCTCATTGATAACATCCGTTATAATCGTGAACGTGTTGAGGGAATGAGGCTTAATGACATTGATGCCTTAGCTGGATTACCTCTGAAAGAAGGCAGTTATATTGTGTTTACTCTCAATCGTAAGGCATTGTTAGCAGACCAAGAGAACCTTGAAAAGATGCTTCGTGTACTGTGTGAAACGGCTGGTGATTTACCGATCATTGCACCGTTGCGTGATTCAGCGGTACAGGTTATCATGGCATTGGGCTTAAAGAAGAATATCAGTCTGCATAATCTGCATATTGTAAAGCCACTGAACTATCTCCAGTTTGCTTACCTTACATCGCACGCACAGGGTATTGTGACTGATTCTGGTAATGTTGCAGAGGAGGCAACCTTCAATAATATACCGTGTATTACGCTGAATAGTTACACAGAACATATCGAAACGGTTAAGGTAGGATCAAATGTTCTCGTTGGTGAAGATGCTGAATTGCTGCGCAGTGCATTTACAGATATGGTGTCAGGAACATGGAAGAAGTGTGGAATCCCTGACAGATGGGACGGGCGTTCGGCTGAACGTATTGTTCAGATTCTCTTAGAACACCGTTAAAATATAGATATAATAATGCTGAATAGGGGAAAGAGTCTGTCTGATTCTTTCCCCTATTTTATTTTGTATTGTTCTTGACTATTTGTAATTTTGCACATTATAAAGTACTCGGAGTTATGCACGGACATACAGACAATTATACTTTCTTGACACAAGGACCTCTCCATCGTGTCATCATCACAATGGCTATACCGACCATTATATCAATGCTCGTAACGGGATTGTATAATATTGCTGATACATTTTTTGTCGGAAAGATCAATACACAAGCCACTGCTGCAGTCGGAATAGTCTTTTCTCTGATGTTTTTTGTGCAAGCAATGGGTTATTTCTTTGGGCATGGTTCAGGGAATTATATATCCCGTGAGTTAGGAGCACGCCGTCATAAGAATGCTGAAAAAATGGCTTCTACGGGTTTTTTCAGCTCTTTCTTCTTAGGAGTTGTTGTTCTTATTCTTGGCGAAACCTTCCTTCATCCACTCTCTTTGATGCTTGGAAGTACACCAACGATACTTCCCTATACCAAAGATTATATGCAAATTATTCTCCTTGGTGCACCTTTCTTAACTTCTTCTCTTACCTTGAACAATCAGATGCGTCTGCAAGGGAATGCTAATTTTGCGATGTTTGGCATTGTTTCGGGAGCAGTTTTGAATGTAGTTCTTGACCCTCTGTTGATTTTTACATGCAATATGGGAGTCAGCGGAGCTGCTTGGGCAACAGTGATAGGGCAGACCGTATCATTCGTTATATTGTTCCTAATGGCGCGAAGAGGGGAAAATATAGCTATCCATTTTCGTAATTTCTCTCCATCATGGCGTGCCTATAAGGAGATATTCTATGGTGGAAGCCCATCTCTGATGCGGCAAGGTCTGGCTTGTGTGTCTACTATGTCGTTGAATTTAGCAGCTGGTGTTTATGGTGATTCGGCAATTGCAGCGATGAGTATTGTTGGTCGTTTAGCCATGTTGTCGTTCTCTGTTGTCATTGGATTGGGACAAGGTTTCCAGCCTGTATGTGGCTTTTGTTATGGTGCGGGATTGTTTGATAGATTGAAAGAAGCATTTAAATTTACGGTTCTTGTTGGTACAATATTCCTCATTGTTTTGTTAATTATAGGCTGGTCTATTAGTGGTTCACTCATTGGAGTCTTCCGTGATGACCCTGATGTGATTGCCATTGGTATAGTAGCTTTGCGCTGGCAGCTATGTACATTCCCACTGAATGAGTTTATTTTAGCAAGTAACATGTTGCTGCAAACCTGTCGTAAGCCGTGGAGAGCGAACCTTTTGGCAGCTGCACGACAAGGATTGTTCTTTATTCCGTTGATCTTTATTCTCCCATCTCTCTTTGGTTTGAAGGGCGTTGAGATATGTCAGGCTGTAAGTGATGTATTCTCTTTCTCGCTTACAGTTCCTATTATTATTTATACTTTCCGTGAGTTTACACGTGAAGCAGAAGCACGAAAGGCAAAGAAATGAGAACGATTTATATAAAGAATATGGTCTGTGACCGTTGTAAAATGGCTGTTGAACAGGTTTTACAACGTATGGGATTACATCCAACAAAAGTAGATTTGGGCGAAGCTATCATAGAAGTGGAGCCTTCTACAGAGCAACTTACACAGCTTCGTACATCCCTTGAGGAATTAGGATTTGAACTCCTTGACGATCATAGGCAGCAGACGATTGACCGTATTAAGGCTGCGTTGGTAAAGCTTGTTCATTATCAAGATAATCAGTCTGCAACGAATCTCAGCAATTATCTCTCTACAGAACTCCGCCAGGATTACAGTGCATTGTCCAAACTCTTCTCTGAAGTAGAGGGAAAGACGATTGAACGTTATTATATGGAGCTGCGTATAGAGCGTGTAAAAGAGCTTATCCGATATGATGAACTCACACTTACGCAGATAGCTCTTCGTATGAATTATTCTTCAGTGGCGTATCTGTCTAATCAGTTTAAGGCTATTACGGGAATGACACCTTCTGAATTTAAAGGCTTAAAGCAAAATCTACGTAAGCCATTGGATGTTCTTTAATCTGTTAGAATGTATCTTAGACGGTCTATGAAATAGTTTAACAGAAAATGAAGGATATGAGTTTTATAAACAGGAGATAATCCCTTATTTTCGCTTTTATATCTATCAGAGAATCAGGTGATTATAAACCGTAAAGTAAAAGGTGCCCTTTTGCATTCCAAAAGAGCACCTTTTACATGTCAAAAGATGCCCTTTTACTTCCTAAAAGGGCGTCTTTTAGAATGCAAAAGAGCATCTTTTGTCTCCGTGTTGTGAATTAATTTTACACGTTATGGTATCTTTAATTCTCAGAAGACAGTATCTTGGCAGAATTAGTATTCTATCTTATCTGTTTTCGTGTTCCATAGTTTGAAGGCTTTAAGCGCCTCGTTGCGCAGTAAAATCTCTGATGGTTTCTTGCGGTATTGTGGTTCAACCTCAATCTCCTTATATATAAAATCATCATCAAATCCTATGGCTGCAGCATCTTTTCGGTCATTGGCATAATAGATTTTATCAAGATGTGCCCAGTAAATGGCTCCTAAGCACATTGGGCATGGTTCACATGAGGTGTATATTTCACATCCTGTGAGGTCAAAAGTTCCCAATTTCCGGCATGCATTACGGATGGCTGAAACCTCTGCATGGGCTGTAGGGTCATTGTCAACAGTCACGTTATTGCTGGCTTCTGCAATGATTTCACCATTGCGTACGATGACAGCTCCGAATGGACCACCACCTTTTTTAACGCTATTGACAGATAGTTCAATAGCCTTTCGCATAAATTCTTCTTTGGTCATTTTGCTGATTTGGAGTTTATTGTCCAGACTCTTCTTTTATCAATTGTGGATAAATGTCATTGAAAGTCTTACGTAGTTCTTGTTCGTTATCAATCGTCTTGCGGATAGTCTCAAGGTTCTTTGCATTTGGTGAACCTGGAATCCATAGCTTTAAGTATCCTGTTCGGCTATATTTCTCTTTCATGTGATCTCTGAAACGTTTCCACATTTGTTCTTCATTCATCTCTGGATAATTCTCTATACCAAAGAGAATGGCACGTGAAAAAACAACGTTAGGGTCAAGATCACGGTCGGCTTCAGCAACGATCTTACCATATATGCTCCGTGGAGCACGGGAACTGCTTGCTCGATGGTCCTCAACAGCTTCCTTCATAATCTTTATCTGTTCTGCCGAAAACCATTTCTTTAATCGGGCATCAGCAGTAAGTATCTTTCCACTGGTAATATGGTGAATGGCACGAGGTCCTTCCATACCCAGATCATGGTATGCAGCAATGACGTATACCATATTGACATCAGCCCCAGTAACAGCTGTTAAAGCTAGTGAATTCTTGATTACCCGTTGAACATGAGATAGCCCATGACTCTTCCCAAAAGCATTGTATCGAGGTAGAATCTGCTGCTCAACAAAGTTCATTATTTCAAGATTGGGTTGTTGCATAAGCATGTTTCAAAAAGAATTTTGAATGAGAGTCGTTGTTAGTGGTTGCCTTACTTACAAGAAGAGAATGGCTGCAGACGTTGTAATACCATAAATAAGTATGTTGCGTGCAGTCTTTGCTAAGACGATATTCAGGTCTTTTCCTTGGTTAATTCTTGCCATAAAGTTCGCCGTCCTCTTATGTAAGAGGATGTAAGGGGTATAGAATAAGATAAATAAAAGTGTAAATAACAGATTATTGTTACTAAAGAAAAGAGCATAGAACATTAGGAAATATGCGAAGATCCCTAATGCTGAATAAAATCTTTCTGCCCTTTTAGTACCTAACCAGACAATGAGTGTTATCTTTCCGTCCCTTTTATCGTTGTCTCTGTCTCTATAGTTGTTGACTGCAAGGAGTGTGTCGATAACCAATCCGCAGGCTATACCTGTAATAAATACTTCAAGTTGGAAGGCCTGTATATGATCAGGTAGGATAACGTATGTTGTGAAGACAACTGGGACAATACCAAAAAAGACAAGCACCAGGAGGTCGCCTAAACCAAGATAGGAGAAGTATGTTGTATAAAGAAAGGCGAATAGAACGCAGATAGCACCCACAATGATCATTTCCCACCCACCATATATAATAAGCGGTAAGCCTATGAAGCATGCTAAAAGCGATGTGATGATGAGTCCTATGCGCATGGCTGGAAGGGTTATCCACCCTTCTGAGCATGCTCGTTTAGGCCCTAATCGGGTGGAACGATCGTCATTTCCTTTCACACAATCAAAGTAATCATTGATGAAATTGGAATCGATCTGCATCAAAAAAGCGAAAAGAAAACAGAGAATAGCAGGAAGAATACGGAAGTTTGCAGCTCCTCCTATCTTCCATGCCCATGTCGTCCCAATCATGACAGGTACCATTGCACCTGTGAGAGTCTTAGGACGTGCAGCAAGAATCCATGCATTTAAGCTATTCGTCTTTATATAATCGTTCTCAGATACCATTCCTTTGATGCCTATAATAGTAAGAATATAGATGTTTAATTAAAGAAGTTCCAGCTGATACCAAATCTTAATATGCGTTGATTCAGTGGGTAGTGAGGGGTGAAGAAGTAATCTCCTCCATCGCTACTATTTACATGTGAGAACATGACAAAGAAGCGAGTGTGCTGTAAACGGAAGTTGGCGTAGGCGTCAAGGACAGGATAATTGCCTATCTTTGTACGGCTTGCAGCAGTCTCCTGGATACCAAAAGCACCAATGCCAGGTATGTATTCTGGCGCATAATAGCTTGTGAAATATCGCATATCAACACCGAAATCACAGTGTAATACCCTTGCTATGCGGAATCTTATGAATAGATTGCTGTATGCATTGAATGTTGGTACTGGGAGAATATCATCTTTACTTGACTTCTGTAAGGTTAGAACATTTTCCCAATTGAATATTCCAAACCTTAAATTCTGCTGTAATTGCAGTGTGAGAAGGCTAATTGGACTTCCTGATTGTCTGACGTTCAGCTGATTGTGTTGTACGAGGTAGTTGTCACCACTAAGTGTTCTGTCATTCTGTATACCAAAGTAGGTATAGTTCTTTAGTACATCATATCCTACTCTCAGCTTCGTATGAGTCCTTTCCAAAGATAGTTCTCCGAGCACACGGGAATGTATTTGCTGGTCAAGGTTGTTATCCCACCAGTAATGTTTGCCATGGAATTGATTCATATAAAAGGATGCTGCAGAACGGTGTAGGAAGGCTGTCGCAGCCAGTTTAACCGTGTCTCCGAATAGCGGGAAGTTGATATCTGCATGTCCATCAACGTGGAACTGTCCCGAACGAGTTCCTACTAACCACGCTTCTGCTGAAACATCATAGTGCAAAGTCTTACCTTGTGACTTTAATAGTTGCCCTCCAATGGAGAGATCATGCTGATTCCATTTCTCTTCTCTACCAAGGAATGCAACTGTTGAGCCTGTTGGAGTTTGCATTGATGGTAGTTCATAATGGCGTAACTCGTAAGAAACAAAGGCTTTCAAACCTGCTTTTGCCCATTTGTTGAACCCTTCCAGCAGTGCAATGGCAAAGGTATTTTTAAGAGACCAGTGTTTCGTACGATCGTAAATGGAATCATTTGCTGCTGTACCATAGTTGAAATAGTTCTGAGCATAGAAGTCTGTAGGAGTATTGTAAGCCTGATAGATACGGCGATAATTGTCGAAACGAAGTGTATGGATGAAACTTGTGACGGGGACATATTCGTCTTTCATCCATTGTGTAGTAGAATCCTTGACTGTAACTGACTTCTTATTGTCTGCTACAGAGGTTGAATCATCAAGGTTGACAATGGTTCGTTCGTTCTTGCTTATACTATCTGTACTCTCCTTTTTTGCTTGAGAAGCATCGCCAGCTATCACTGCATTGTCAGGACGTCCCGCAGATCTTTCTTCTTTGTCGTATGCTTCTTCATCGAATTTCTCTCCTTGTGCCTTTGCACGCTGTCGTGCTTTAGCTTTCTCTTGCTTCTCTTCTTGTGCCTTGTGTGACTTGAGTGCAAACTGTTTAGCCTTAATTTCTTCCTCTGTCATAGGGACTTTACGGAAGAAACCAAGGCTATAACGATGGTTGAAAAAGATGTGTTGATTATCGTTTCTATTCCAGTTTTGTTGTAATATGGTGGGTATCTCAGACTCACTATATGAATCATTGAACGCTTCTGGGTGTGTGATATATGCATCATTGGCTATACCTCCGTTCTCTGTCACCTTCTGATGATTGAAAGAAAGGAGCAAGTGGGCTTGGTAACGTTCGCCTAAATAACTTCCCCACATACTATAATTGAAGTGAGAAGTACTTTGGTTACTGTAGTAGCCACGTCCGTAAAGGTAATCGAACTTAAAACCAAAGCCCCATTCTTTACCAGCATTTACAGCAAAGATTGCCTTGAAGTGATCTTCTCCATCTGTCCTATTTCCCGCTGTATTATAATCAAGAATAGTAATAGGGGAGAGCGTTGAGGTGAATTTAAAGTCACCTGGCTGTACAATAAACATATCATAAGGGTCGAGGAAGAAGAATTCTGACGGACTCTTACGGTCTATGAATATTCTGTTTTGGCGTGGTGAACCAAGATTACCCAATGAGTTATATTCTCCACGAACTCCTGTATTAAAGACAGTGTTCATGAACATATATGATAATGTGTCGAGGACAGCTGGTTTACGGTCACCGAAACGCTCATCAATAGTCCATACTTTTATGCCACGTGGAATCTCCTTGTGCTGACTTTGGATAGAGTCTGAACGTCCTAAATTACGGTTTTCTTTGTAGCCATCAGCAGTGAAAGTACCGTCATCTACGGGGCGGAGGTTGTTATTCTGTGCAATTGCAGCACTTGCTGTTGCGAATAAAAGAATTAGGGATAATACAGATTTCTTCATTAACGGATAAAACGAAGTATACATTCGATAATCTTAAATACCATTGCAACAAGGATAATGATCGTACCTGTTGTGGTTAAGTCGGCAAGAAAGTAGACAATAACGCCTATGACAGCTCCTAACATAAAGATGATATTGAGCCATTGGCGTATATATAAGAATCTGTCCTTGCGTTCTTGTCTGTGCATACGGTGGTCAGGACGACGTACCGTACTATTCTGATTTTCCATCTTGTAGTTTTTTTATTTATCTTTCTCTCTGGCTGGAGAGGGGTTATTCTTTTCTTTTAATTTGCTTGTTTCATTGCCTGAGCAAAGCCTGAGAATATGCTGTCTTTTCTGTCTATAGTAGCTTTACGGAACTTTCCTGATACGGGAAGTAAGCGAGTATGCTTTTTATTAAGTGCATATTTATCTGTGATCCAGTTCTCTGCAGTATAAGGAGTTATGTTTCCTTGTACATCATAGTTATAGTTCAATCGACTCATGGTGAGGGTTGCATGACCTTCATAGCAGGTTGCTTGTAAGAGATAATTGAACTGTGTAAAATCTAAAGAAAGGAAACCTGATGAGAATATAAGCCTCTCGCGCATAGTTGCTACAATGCTATTCTCTGCTTTATTTACCAAGGCTACCTTACTACCTTCTATTTGATTCTTTCCTTTTGTTAGTTCTGTAAGGAAGGCCAATGCTCTATCATAGAGTTCAGTAGCGCTTACTTCTGGAACACTTACATCTTCAGACCATAGTACTTGCCCGTTTATTTCAGGGACAGCACCATTCTCTATATAATATTGTTTATTGTCATTACTAACTGTTTTGTTGGTTTTAGCAGCTATTGATGTTGGTGTTTCAGGAACGACCCATGCTGCATTAGAGTTGTCCGTAGATGATGTCGGGACAGTGGAAGGTGCTGTTTTAGTACTCTTACTCTTGTTGGTATCTTCAGCAATGCGGGCTGCTTCACGCTGTAACTTTTCTGTTTCAGCTTTGGTTTCCTCTATTTTTTTCTGTAAGTCTGCAGCCTTAGCCTTTGCTTCAGCCTCTGCTTTCGCTTTCTCTGCATTTGCTTTTGCTTGTTCTAGGGCAGCCTTTGCCTGTTCTAATTGTCGTTGAGCTTGTTCTAATTGTTGTTCTGGAGTTAGTGTATTTTGTGCCATAACCATTGTAGGAAGGCACAGTAGTAAGGATACCAAAGCTTTCTTCATAATCTTAAAACTTTTATTAAGTGTCAATATTAATAAGCAAAGATAAGTAAATATGTTTATATTTGTAGTACGTATAGTTACTTTTAACGTTTTCTTTGTTGTTCTGTCTCACTTTGTTTCGCTTCCAATTCTTTCTGTAAGCGAATGATTTCATCTCGGTATTGTGCAGCTTGAAGGAAGTCAAGGTCTTTAGCTGCTTGTTTCATGAGGGTGGTTGTATTGGCAATACTCTTTTCTAATTGTTCCTTACTCATGTGCATTATGATAGGATCAGCAGCAAAAAGCATTGTGTTGTCAGGCTCTGCATAGGCTCCTTTGACACCTTGTGAAATAGAAACAGACTGTGATGTTGTTGTATTATCTCCACCCGTCGGCAACGTTCCTTTGATTGCTTTAACGATTTGTTTAGGTGTAATATGATGATCTTCGTTGTATTTCAGCTGCTTTGTACGCCGTCTCATGGTTTCATCAATGGTCTTTTGCATGCTTTCCGTAATGGTATCAGCATACATAATCACTTTTCCATTGACATTTCTGGCAGCGCGTCCAGCTGTTTGGGTAAGACTCCTATGGCTGCGAAGGAAGCCTTCTTTGTCGGCATCAAGTATAGCTACGAGTGAAACCTCTGGTAAATCAAGTCCTTCACGTAGAAGATTGACTCCCACAAGGACATCGTAAATACCAGCACGTAGGTCATTGATTATTTTGATTCGGTCTAATCCGGCAACGTCACTATGGATATAAGCTGTGCGAATATCATGATTTAGCAAGTATTCGGTAAGCTCTTCAGCCATTCGTTTCGTTAGTGTTGTTACCAGAACTCGCTCTTCTTTCTCAGCACGGATGACTATTTCATTCATCAGATCATCTATTTGGTTCTCTGATGGGCGCACTTCTATTTCTGGATCTAATAGACCTGTTGGGCGGATTAGCTGTTCGACAACTACTCCTTCAGCTTCTTGTAACTCGTAATCAGCAGGTGTTGCTGATACATAGATAATCTGATGGATCAAACTGTGAAACTCTTCAAAGCGTAGAGGACGGTTGTCAAAGGCTGCAGGAAGACGGAAACCATACTCTACAAGGTTGGTCTTTCGGGCACGGTCACCACCATACATGGCCGAGATTTGTGGTACACTGACATGGCTTTCATCAATTACCATTAGGTAGTCTTCAGGAAAGAAGTCTAGCAAACAGTAAGGACGTTGACCTGCTTGTCTCCCATCAAAATAGCGTGAATAGTTTTCTATACCCGAGCAGTGCCCAAGTTCTTTTATCATTTCTATGTCATACTCTACACGTTCCTTTATGCGTTGAGCTTTGATGTTATCACCAATTTCGGTGAAAAAGTCTACTTGTTTCACAAGATCATCCTGAATCTGTCGGATAGCTCCTTCTGTTTGTTCCTTTGATGTTACGAACAAATTGGCAGGGTAGATTTCATATTCGTCAAAGGTTGCTATGCGGTGGAAGGCAACAGAGTCTACTTCTTCAATACTATCAATCTCGTCATCCCACCAAGTGATACGAAGAACGTTGTCACTATAAGCCATGGCAATGTCAAGAGTATCCCCTTTTACGCGAAAATTACCACGTTGTAATTCTATATCATTACGTATGTATAAGGCATCAACTAGACGGCGTAAGAAATCATTACGATCTATCTTTTGACCTTTTCGGATGTGTATGACATTCTCCTTCATGGCAACAGGTGCCCCCATACCATATATACAAGAAACAGAAGAGACGACGATTACGTCTTTCCTTCCTGATAATAAGGATGATACGGCAGATAATCTAAGCTTGTCAATCTCGTCATTGATAGCTAAATCTTTCTCTATGTAGGTGTCTGTCGTAGGCATGTATGCCTCGGGCTGGTAATAATCATAATATGAAACATAATATTCTACGGCATTATTAGGAAAGAATCCTTTCATTTCTTCATATAACTGTGCTGCCAGAGTCTTGTTATGCGAAAGTATGAGTGTTGGCTTATTCACGTTGGCAATGACATTTGCAATAGTGAATGTCTTGCCTGAACCCGTTACACCCAATAAAACTTGACTCTTATCTCCATGTTCTAGCCCTTCTGTAAGTTCTTTAATGGCTTCAGGTTGGTCTCCTGTCGGCTTATATTTTGATGTTAATTGGAAATCCATTGTCTTTGTCAGAATACGAGTAATCTTAGTATGCAAAGGTACGAAAAAGCCCTGATAATATTTCTTCTATGGTGTTTTTTTGCTAAAAAAGTAAGGTGTCTTTGCTTATTTATAGAATAATGTGTAACTTTGCACTTCAAAGTCAAATTATGAAGAAGAGAATTTTCATAGGTATGTGTGTAGCTTTACTCCTTACTAGCTGTGCTCAGGAGTATAACCAGGTGTACAAAACAACAGATTATGGTTATAAGTATGAGTTTGCAAAGGAGTGTTTTGCAAAGGGAAAGTATGGTTTTGCTGTTCCCTTGTTACAGGACCTCGTGACAATAGAGAAAGGAACTGATAATGCACAGGAATGCCTTTACATGCTGGCGATGGCAGAATATGGTCTGAAAGACTATCAGGCTGCCTCTGAAACTTTTAAAAAGTATTATCAGACTTACCCTCGTGGGCAGTATGCAGAGATGGCTTCGTTCTATATAGGGCAGAGCTTGTTTGAAAGTACACCAGAACCACGACTTGATCAAACGCCTACTGTTGCTGCTATTGCAGCCTTTCAGGATTACCTTGACATCTTTCCAGATGGTAAAATGAAAGGAACAGCCCAGCAACGATTGTTTGATTTGCAGGATAAGTTGATTCGCAAAGAGTATCTTAATGCCAAGTTGTATTATAATCTCGGCTCTTATTTCGGCAACTGTACCAATGGTGGAAATAATTATGAGGCTTGTATTATCACAGCCCAGAATGCTTTGAATGACTACCCATACAGTAATCTGCGTGAAGACTTTGCCATCCTTGTGATGAAAAGTAAGTTTGAATTAGCACAGATGAGTGTGGAGTCAAAGAAGCTACAACGCTATCAGGATGCAGAAGATGAATGCTATGGTTTTATCAATGAGTATCCTGATTCTAAACAACGTAAGACTGCTGAAGAATACATTAAGAAATGTAAGGAGTTTACAAAAGGATAAAATAGAAATAACAGACTAAAATTTATATAATTAGAATGGATTACAAGAAGTCAAAAGCACCGTCAAATACGGTAACGCGGGATGTTCAGGAACTTTGGAAAAGTACTGGAAATATTTATGAGAGTGTTGCTATTATCGCAAAGAGAGCTAATCAGATCTCTGTAGAGATAAAGCAGGACTTAAGTAAGAAGCTTGCTGAGTTTGCTTCTTATAACGATTCTCTTGATGAGGTCTTCGAAAACCGTGAACAGATAGAGATCAGTCGTTATTATGAGAAGTTACCAAAGCCAACATTGCTGGCTACCCAGGAGTTCTTGGATGGTAATGTTTACTGGCGTGATCCTTCTAAGGATGGTCAGGAAGAGGAAGATTTTTAGTTATGATACAGAGAAAACAAACTGTTTCCCTCTTCCTTGCATTGCTTGCTACAATCGCATGTCTTTGTCTACCAGTAGGAAGTTTTGAGCCTCAAGGCATGGGGACAGAGAATCAGCTAATGAACCTTTGGATAAACGAAGCCAATGGGGGAAGAAACTTCAGCGTTTGGGCTTTATTCGCAATTCTTCTGGTAACTTGTCCTATAAACACCTTCGCTATCTTCGATTATCATAACCGCAAACGACAGGCACGCTTCTGCATGTTCTCAATGTTGATGATTATTGGGTGGTACATTGTTTATGGAGTGTTTAGCCAAGTGTTGATGCCAGGTTTCATGTTCCACGTTGGGTTCGCAGCCTGTTTGCCACTTATAGCCTTTATTCTTTTGTGGCTTGCCAGACACTCGATACTTGCTGATGAAGCTTTGGTTAGAGCAGCTGATAGAATTAGATAATAAGAAGCACTTTTAGTTAGCACGTTATTGACGTGCCATGTAAATACATTAGAAGGGACATTCTTCATAGTCTTTATGATTATGAAGAATGTTTTTTTGTGAGTAGATGCTGAGTTGTTTGATGGATAGTAGTTGGTTAATTGTTATGACTACTATTGTTGCGCAGTAAATAATTTTAGTATTACTCAATCATCGCTACCTTATCGTAGATACTCTAGTGAAAGAAATGAATGTATCTCTCTATTTTTGACTTGTGTGCTGTGGCTTAGCACTACTGGTGTTGTTGTCTAACACTACTGGAGTTGATGCAAAACACCAATCCTATTTGTAGTCTAATACCTTATAACGGCGTACTATCTATCCCATTTATCTTTCTCAGGATAGTAATAATTGTTATTATACACAATCAGCTTCAACGAAGTTATATTTAAGAAAAGTAGAAAAGAAGATACTTTTTTTTTAAAAAAAAGTATGCTGTCATTTCTGTCACTTGTTATTTCCTCTTAACAGATTAATAATAAGAAGGTTATGCTTATAGTTAAAAGTGACAGTAACTAAAACAAAAAATAGATTAGGGGGTAGAGCTAATGATGTCCTCATGGATATACATAAAAAGCTACTTTCTAATTAGCAATAGACATGCTCAAATAGTAAACGTAAAGTCTTTTAGGAATAGTAGTGTGCAAAAATTAAGAATAATACCGAGGTTTTGCATTGTGACAAGGTCTTGCGTTATCTTGAGGAAATATTTAAGAAGTAAGATAAAGGAGGTAGGATCTTTTTTTATCAGATGTTCCAACATTAATTTGATTTCACTAAATAAATATAAAAGAAAAATAAAAAACAAGATGTATTTAGGAGATTTATCCTTATCTTTGGGGCGTATTTAGAAGAACTTTATTACGAATCAACTAAATTAAAGAGGTTATGAAGAAGTTATTTGTTATGGCATGCACCGTAGGAGTGTTTGCATTGATGAGCTGTAATGGCGGTAAAACGGCTGCGCCAAAGGCTAATGCTGATTCTGATTCAGCAGTGACGGACACGGCTGTGAAGAGTGCTGAGGCAACGGAAGTGCCTGCTACGGCTAGTCAATTGGTTGATCAGCTGAATGAGAAGGTTAAGAACAAGGACCAAAAGGGTATGGCTGAGGTTCTGACAGCAGCTCAGACAAAGATCATGGATTTGGCTAAGAGCAATCCTGAGGAAGCAAAGAAGTATGCTGAAGCTCTTCAGTCATGGATGAAGCAGAATGCTGAGACTATCAAGTCAGCTGTTGCTGCATCAGGCAATGAAGCAGCTGCAAAGGCTGTTGGTGCTGCTCTTGACGCTATGCCAGCAGGAGACGCTCAGAAGCCAACAGCTGAACAGGAGCAGAAAGTGAAGGATGCTGCTAAGCAAGCTGCTGAAAAGCTGAAAGGACAGTCAGCTGCTGATGTTAAGAAAGAAGCTGAGAAGGTTATCAAAGACCTCGGTTACTAAAATAAAACTGATGAATAATAAAAGGCTCTGCAGAGGAATTTGCAGAGCCTTTTTCTTATTTGTTCGATAGCTGATTACTAATGTTCGGACTTTCTTCCTCCCTTTGTCAGTTCATGATAAGCGTTTTGAGCATACATATCTCTCAGCAAACGTAGTCCCGTTTGGGTTTTGAAGATATTCTTTCCTGCAGCTTCGATGGCATGTGCAGAGCATTGATCTTCATAGAGATTGACGAGAAAATCGGCTTCAACAAGAATCTGATAGTCGGGTCCGTCAATCTTATTATATGTGTGATGATGACCTATGAGGAAACAGATGCGGTCAATCTCCTTTTGTGTGAATCCACCTTGTTGTTTTAATACCTTCTTTGCTTCATCAGGACCTTCTATCTCCTGATATTTACCATTGCTTGATCCATACTTCTTCTCGCTAAGATGAATACCGATGTCATGCAGTATGGCTGCTGATTCAAGTATGTCTTGTGTCTCACTGTCAAGCCCTTCCATGACGCCTATGGTCGCTGCAAGGTTGTGTACCTTCAATAGATGATGTATACGCTTTGGGTCACCTTTATCATATTCCGTTATTGCTTCAATAAGCATAGCATGCTTCTTATCCATATTGTATTTGCTTTTGAGTTCTGTATGCAAAAGTAATCTTTCTGAAGAAGATTGAGGAAAAGAGTGCGTGAAATAATATAAAAACTTCATCTTGCCATAATCTTATAACCTTTATCCATAATATTGTAATACATCTTATATTATATATATGTATCTTTGCACCAAGAAAAAGAAATTAATAACATTAATAATAGAAAGGAAAAAGAATTATGGCAAAGAATGTTTTTTCAGTTAGTGGAATGAAATGTGGTCATTGTAAGTTGAACGTTGAGAATGCTTTGAAGGCTGTGAAAGGCGTACAGAACGCTGAAGTAAGTCTGGAAAATGCTAATGTAACGGTGGAGTATGATGAGAATGTTGCAACTCCTGCACAACTGAAGGATGCTGTTGATAATAGCGGACGTTATGAGATGACAGTGTAAAAGAGCAGTACTGCCCTGATGGAAGAGAACGAATTTAAAAAGAAAGAAGGAAAGAATGAAACAAACGATTCCTGTTATTGGTATGGCATGTGCATCATGCTCAGCCAATATAGAGAGAAAACTGAATGAACTGGACGGCATCAATGAAGCTTCAGTATCATTACCTGGCCGTTCGGCTCTCGTAGATTATGATCCAGAGAAGATTTCATTAGAGAAGATGAAGTCGGAGATCAATGGTATAGGATATGATTTGGTAATAGATAAACAGACTTCTGTTGAGGAAGTAGAGAAGCGGGCTTATACCTTATTGAAACGTAAGACACTACTTTCTTGGGTGTTTTCTGTAGCCGTTATGTGTGTTTCTATGCAGTGGATCAACCTTGGTTCGCGAGACATTTCAAACCAGGTTTCCTTGCTGATAGCCCTGGCTAACATGCTTTATTGCGGTAGACAGTTCTATGTTACCTCATGGAAGCAGTTGTTACATGGTACTGCAAATATGGATACTCTTGTTGCTTTGTCAACAGGAATAGCCTTCTTGTTCAGTACTTTCAACACCTTTTGGGGAGATGCTGTATGGGCGAGTCGTGGTATTGTATGGCACACCTATTTTGATGCTTCGGTGATGATTATAACCTTTGTGCTCACTGGTCGGCTCATGGAAGAGAAGGCTAAGGATGGTACAGCATCATCCATCCGGCAGATGATGGGTATGGCCCCCAAGACGGCCCATATTGTTGATGGTGATAAGATAGAGGAAGTTCCAATCTCAACAATTGAAGTAGGGGATGTTCTTGAGGTGCGTCCAGGGGAGAAAGTGCCTGTTGATGGAGAAGTTATCTCGGCAGAGAGCTTCATGACTCCTGATGCTGCATATGTTGATGAGAGTATGATTACGGGCGAGCCGACACCAGCTGAGAAAAAGAAAGGCTCGAAGGTGCTGGCAGGAACAATCCCCAGTCAAGGCAAGTTTCGTATGAAGGCGCGCCAGATAGGTGAAGATACAGCTTTGGCACATATCATTCGTATGGTTCAAGAGGCACAAGGCTCAAAGGCTCCTGTTCAGCGAATCGTTGATAAAGCTGCATTGATATTCGTTCCCGTTGTAGCATGTATCGCCCTTATAACCTTCCTTCTCTGGTGGATAATTGGTGGTAATGCCTATCTACCACAGGCCATTATCTCCGCAGTTGCAGTCTTGGTTATTGCTTGTCCATGTGCTATGGGTCTTGCAACACCAACAGCTCTCATGGTTGGTATTGGTAGAGCAGCTCAAAGACAGATTCTTATTAAAGATGCTGCAGCATTAGAGAGCTTACGAAAGGTTAATGCTTTAGTTACAGATAAGACGGGAACACTGACAATTCCAAATAAGGATGTAGACTTTACCAAGGCAGATAATCTTCCGTTAGAGTCACGTGAGCACTTGAAACCGAACGCTCGTCAGGCGATGGAAGCATTGCAGAAGAGTGGGATAGAGGTTTATATGATGAGTGGTGATAAGGAAGAAGCTGCACATTATTGGGCAGAGAAGGCTGGAATAAAGCATTATCATAGTAAGGTTATGCCTCAGGATAAGGAGAATCTGGTAAAGGATCTACAATCAAAAGGTAAGTTTGTGGCAATGGTTGGTGATGGTATTAATGACACACAAGCTCTTGCTTTGGCTGATGTCAGTATAGCCATAGGCAAAGGAACTGATGTCGCAATGGATGTTGCACAGATAACCTTGATGGGAGACGATCTCTCTGCTATCCCAGAAGCAGTACGTTTGAGTCGTCATACGGTACATATGATATGGGAGAACCTCTTCTGGGCATTTATTTATAACATTGTTTGTATACCTCTTGCAGCAGGTTTGCTTTACGTTTTCGGTATTGATTGGCAGATAACTCCTTCATGGGCAAGTGCTCTGATGGCATTCTCCAGTGTCAGTGTTGTCCTCAATAGTCTTAGACTTCGTTGGTCAAAGTGATCTCATAATACGGTCAATTCTTACCGATTCCAAAAAGAGTTTGCCACTATCCACAGCTGGTTATCAGCTCGGATAGTGGCAAACTCTTTTCTATTCTATCGTCAAATATCTTCTTTATCTTACTGTATTGTCCCTTGCTTATAGTCTTCCCTCTTTGGTGTTGCAGCCTAGCACGTGTGGTGTTAGTGCTCCACACTAGTGGAGTTGATACCTCGCACACATTGTGCGAAGCCTGCGCACATTTTTAAAAGGAGTCCTTTACCTTACAGGATAATCGTATCGGCTCGTGTTATAGAAGCCATTACGCTGTGTAGGCATATGATCAAATTCAACGTTAACTGATATCGCATTCTGGTTATGTGAGCCCCATTGATACGTCACACCACCACCTATACGATCCATGAAACGACTTGCGATAGCACTATTTCCCCAACCCATTGGACCAAAACCGTATCCCATTGGATCAAAACCATAACCAAAAGGAGTATATCCCCATGCTCCGTAACCAGTCCAGTAGGGTGAACCATAACCCACGTAGCCAAAGGTATTGCCGAAGTTGTTTGAGGTAAAGGCTTTCTGAACAAAGGCATAAGCACTCCAGTGTTCATTAAACTGGTAGCCAAAGACAGCATTAACACCACCGACAAAGTAATTGTCACCACGATAAGTGAGATGGTTGACATATCCTCCTACAGCCAGTGTTGCTTTCTTTGACAGGTTTGTGACATACATTAATGACACATCTTGTGAGAAACCAGCACCATGATTATAGCCATGTCCCAGACTTGCAAATGCTGAAGCACTGAGGTTGATGTTTAATCCTTTATGTAATCGCCATGGTCCAACGCCATATCCCCATGCAGGATAATAGAAATCGTTGGGTGTAACGGTTTGACCATTCTCAGTAATGATAGGTAGATTATTGTCAATCTGTGCTTGTTGTGCTCGGTCTTCAGCCAATTTCCGAGCATATTCCTTTTCTTCTTCTGTGGCTTCACGTGGTCCTTGCAAGCGTGCTGATTCTATAGGTTGCACGGTGGAGGTGTCCTCTTTGTGAGCCGTCTTCGTATTCTGAGCATACAATGGTATGCATAGAATAGCTGATATTATGAAAGTATATTTCCTCATATGTTTGCAAATATAAATATTTGACAGTCAACTGCCAAGTATTTTAAAGTTAATTAGTGCTTTTTTTTAGTGTGTCCGCATGATAAGAGGTGGGTCTGTCGTGAAAAGAAATACTGTTGCACTGTGGAAAACCTGCCCAGGGTATAGTTTAGTATCAACCCTTTCCATTCCACTGTTGTATCCAGCGTGAATTGGTTGTAGGCTTATTGCTGTGCTCTCAATCCCATGTGTGTTAATATTTATTGTGGGTTCACTTGAATAAACAGTCATAGCCCTACCGCTTTGTGCGTCAAAGAGTATGGCAGCAGGCTTCTGCATATTATCTGGATGACGTAGTTGGAAGGCATTGTCATACCCATTTCTTGTCTTATGTATCTGTTCTCCAATCTCGCGAGGCTTAGTAAAATCAAGTGGAGTATGCTTTGTTCGTTGTAATGTACCCGTTATTTGTCCTTGCTTGTCGTATGAATCAGTCTGTACGGCATCTATCCATAGGTGTTGCTTAAGGATAGAACGGTGCATATCACCAGAAAGATTGAAATGAATACCATTTGTAACCTCTATAGGGGTAGTGGCTGTTGTAGTGATTCGATAGTCTATATCCAGTGCGTTTTGGTCGGAGAGGGTATAGGTAACGTTTACGTTTAACCTTCCATTCAATCCGTTCTCACCTTCTTTTGTAATGTATCTTAGTGAGACAGATTGGTTATCAGAGCTCACAACCTCCCATATCCTGTCAGATAATATCTCCGTTTTATTTTTACCAAAGTAGACGAGTGTAGCTCCGAGAGTCTTATCTGATATGCAGTCATCAGGTCTTTTACAGTCTTTTATAACTGGCTCCAATCGTCCATTCCAGTTGTGTGCTGTCAGTGAAACAAGTCGAGCCCCGTAGTTACTGACGACTGCTTCCATCCCATTTCCATTTACAAGCCGGAACAACTGTTGCTTCTGCGCATGACAATAGATGGTAACGCAGAGTATAACCGTGGTTAATGTAATATGTAGATGCTTCATACTATTTTGTTATCTATATAGTGCAAAGATAGCAAAAAGTTTAGATGATATCGATAATTAATGTTTTTTTATTGGTAAGAGAGAATCTTCTGATATCTACTTTATGATGAGAAGTAGACTGTAAGTAAAAGGAAACCTGTTATTTTTATAATAAAATGTTTGCGTAAAAGAAATAAAAGTGATACTTTTGCAGAAGATAATGAATGGATTAAGAGTTATGATTACATCTTACACATCTTTCCGTTACTTTTATTTTTACTTTGCAAAGGATTGTAAAGCGGGAAGTTGCGTGTAGATTTCAACTTATGAAAGTCATATATAGAAATAGATATCGAAACGGTCCCGCTCAATAAAGAGTAGGACCGTTTTCCGTTATATACCTTTGAAACAGATATAGAAATACAGATATGAAACGAATAGCAATACAGGGAAAGATCGGAAGTTTTCATGATATAGCTGCTCATGAATATTTCAAGAATGAGCAGTTACAGCTTCATTGTTGCAGTACTTTTGAAGAAGTCTTTGATAGTGTGCAATGTGATCCTACTGCTATTGCTATGCTTGCTATTGAAAATACGATTGCAGGTAGTTTGCTTCATAACTATGATTTGCTACGTGAGTCGGGGACAACGGTTGTGGGTGAACAGCGTCTTCATATCCAACATTGTATCTGTTGTCTGCCTGATGATGATTGGAGAACGGTGACGGAAGTCCATTCTCACCCCGTTGCACTCATGCAATGCCGATCTTTTCTTGCTCAGCATTCCAGTTTTAGGGCTGTAGAAGCAGAGGATACAGCTGGTGCGGCTGAGGAGATTGCGGCGCAAAAGAGGTACGGTTGTGCAGCGATATGCTCATCAAGTGCTGCCATACAGTATGGAATGAAAATCCTAGAAGATTCGATAGAGGATAATAAACATAACTTTACACGCTTCCTTGTGGTATGTCATCCACAGAAAGCAGACTATCTTCGTCCGTTAGAAAAGGCTGATAAGGCAAGTATTGTCTTTTCTCTACCGCATGAAGAAGGGTCCTTGAGCAAAGTCTTGACTATCCTTTCTTTCTATGATATAAACCTTACGAAGATTCAATCATTACCAGTTATCGGGCATGAATGGGAATATCTCTTCTATGTTGATGTTACTTTTAATAACCTTACACGCTATCGTCAGGCTGTTGATGCCATCACACCGTTAGTGAAGAGTATTAAAATATTAGGAGAGTATAAGGAGTCTTGAGTTTGAAAGAGACCTCTTTAATATGTAGATAAAAATATAATGCCGATGATTCAACCAGCAAAGAGAGTGAGAGAAGTGCAAGAGTACTACTTCTCACGTAAGCTAAAAGAAGTGTCAAGACTGAATGCTGAAGGTAAAGATATCATCTCTTTGGCTATCGGCAGCCCTGATATGCCACCTTCAAGACTGACTGTTGATAAGCTATGTGAGGTTGCCAGACAACCTTCTGCTCATGGTTATCAACCTACAATGGGTACATGTGAGTTGCGTGAGGCTATAGCAGGCTTTTATAAACGTTGGTATGGAGTGGATATAAATCCTCAAACTGAAGTGCAACCGCTTATTGGTTCTAAAGAAGGAATCCTACATATCACCTTGGCTTTTGTGAATCCTGGTGAGCAAGTGCTAGTACCTAATCCTGGTTATCCTACTTATACATCCCTCTCAAGGATACTTGGTGCAGAGGTTATAAGCTATGATTTGTTGGAGAATAATGGTTGGCAACCAGACTTTGAAGCATTAGAAAGGATGGATTTAAGCCGTGTTCGCTTGATGTGGACAAACTATCCAAACATGCCAACAGGAGGAAATGCACAGCGACAGACCTATGAACGGCTAGTTCATTTCGCACATAGGCATAACATTATAGTTGTAAATGACAACCCATACTCGTTTATTCTCAATGAAGGAGAGAAGCTTAGCATCATGCAAGTGCCTGGTGCTAAGGACTGTTGTATAGAGTTTAACTCTATGTCGAAGGCATATAACATGCCTGGATGGCGTGTAGGAATGTGCGTAAGCAATGCTACTTTCATCTCATGGATACTGAAGATAAAAAGTAATATAGACTCTGGAACATTCCAAGGGATGCAACTGGCAGCAGCAGAGGCACTGAAGATGAATACAGATGAGTGGCATAGACGGTATAATATAGAAGTATATAGATACCGAAGAACAATAGCTGAAGACATAATGAAGCTCTTGGGTTGTTCATTCGACCATAATCAAGTTGGTATGTTCCTATGGGGAAAGATCCCAGAGGTATACTCTGATGCTGAAGAACTAACGGAACGCATTCTGCATAAGGCAAGAGTATTCATCACACCAGGCTTTATTTTTGGCAGTAATGGTACTCGTTATATACGTATTTCACTCTGTGCAAAGGATGAAAAAATGGCAGAAGCGCGAGATCGTATAGCCACTTTATAAATAAGAATTAGGAAAAATAAAAGATATAAGCTTATGGAATTAGAGTTAGAACCTTTGAATCTCCCATGTGATAATGAACGTCCGTGGGTTATAGCAGGCCCTTGTTCTGCAGAAACAGAGGAACAGGTGATGGCAACAGCACGTAACCTGGCTGCAAAAGGATGCCATATGTTCAGAGCTGGAGTGTGGAAACCACGTACGAAACCAGGTGGCTTCGAAGGTAATGGTGAGAAAGCTTTACCATGGATGAAGCGAGTAAAGGAAGAAACTGGTATGTTGATTTCAACAGAAGTAGCCACTCCCGAGCATGTAGAGTTGGCAATGAAGTATGATATGGATATACTATGGGTGGGTGCACGTACGTCTGCTAACCCGTTTGCTATGCAGGCTTTAGCTGACGCTATGCGTGGACTTAAGATACCAGTATTGGTTAAGAACCCAGTTAACCCCGACATAGAGCTGTGGTTAGGGGCACTTGAACGTATCAATCAGGCTGGTATTAAACAGTTAGGGGTTATCCATCGTGGCTTCTCGAGCTATGATAAGAAGATTTACCGGAATCTTCCTATGTGGCAAATACCTATAGAATTACATCGCCGAGTCCCAGAGTTACCAATCATTTGTGACCCCAGTCACATTGGAGGAAGGCGAGATTTGATAGCTCCTTTGTGTCAACAGGCTATGGATTTAGGCTTTGATGGTTTGATCGTAGAGAGTCATTGTAATCCTGATGAGGCGTGGAGCGATGCCAAGCAGCAGGTCACCCCAGACATACTTGACTATATTCTCTCATTGCTTATAGTACGAAGTGAGAGCTCTACTACTGAGGGTATACGCATGCTTCGTGCACAGATTGACGAGATTGACAACACCTTAATGGACCTACTTGCCAAACGATTCCGTGTTTGTAGAGAGATAGGTACCTTTAAAAAAGAACATAATATGACGGTCTTACAGACTGGAAGATACAATGAAATACTTGAGAAGCGTGGTGCGCAGGCAAGTCTTTGTGGCATGGATGCAGAGTTTGCAGCACAAGTGTTTGAGTTAATTCATGAGGAAAGTGTCCGCCAACAGTTGGCTATTGTGAACCAATAAGAGAATGAAAATACTGATTATGGGAGCAGGGAAGATGGGGAGTTTCTTCATCGACCTGCTAAGTTTTGATCATGAAGTGGCAGCTTACGAGAAGGATGCAGCCCGTCTTCGTTTTACATATAACTGTCAACGTTTTACAACATTGGATGAAATAAAAGCCTTTCAGCCAGAGTTGGTTATCAATGCCGTGACCGTTAAATATACGATTCCTGCCTTTGAAGAGGTCCTACCTGTGTTACCAAAGGATTGTATCATCTCTGATATCAGTTCAGTGAAGACGGGTTTGAAAGCGTGGTATGAAGAAAGTGGACATCCTTATGCCTCTACTCATCCAATGTTTGGTCCCACATTTGCCAATCTTAACCAACTCAGTGAAGAGAATGCTATTATCATTACGGAAGGTGATCATAAGGGATGTATCTTCTTTAAGGAACTCTATCAGAAGCTGGGACTGCATATTTACGAATATAGTTTTGAGGAACATGACAAGACGGTGGCCTACTCTTTGAGTATTCCCTTTGTCTCTACGTTTGTCTTTGCAGCTGTAATGAAACATCAAGATGCACCCGGTACCACCTTCAAACGCCATATGCAAATAGCCAAGGGTGTACTGAATGAAGACGATTATCTACTCCAGGAGATTCTCTTTAATCCTTATACGCATGATCAAGTAGCACAGATCCGATCAGAACTGACAGAACTGTTGCAGATTATTGAGGAGAAAGATGCAGTAGGAATGAAGGCTTATCTGAAGAAAATCAGGGCACATGTGGCACGGGATATAGAGATCAGAAGAATGTAAAAGACTTGTACTATGCGTAAATTGTTAACCTTTATAATCTTTATTGTTCCACTGCTGGCATATGCCCAGTCGTCTTTAACGATTGTTGAACTGAACACAGAGAATCTTTTTGATACTCGGCACGACTCTCTGAAGAATGACTTTGAATTCTTGCCAGACTCCCCTCGCCATTGGACAAGGACTAAATACTGGGAGAAACTGAACCGTATTGGGCAGGAGATTATCTCTTGTGGGGAAGACAGCATGGGTTGGAGATTACCTGATATAGTGGGATTGTGCGAGGTAGAGAACGATAGTGTGTTGTTTGATCTTACCAAACGTTCCCTTCTTCGTAAGGCTCGTTACGAGTATGTAATGACTTCTTCCAACGATGAACGTGGTATTGACGTAGCCTTACTGTACTCTCCCTTTTCTTTCCGATTGATAAAAGCTGATACTCTAAAGGTACAACCTTTACATGACATGCGTCCCACGCGTGACATCCTACACGTAGAAGGAGAGATGGAAAATGGTGATACACTCCACATAATGCTTGTTCATGCACCGAGTAGGATGGGTGGTGAGCTTTATTCACGCCCCTTTCGTATGCATGCCGTTTCCCAGTTGTGTGAGCGTGTTGAAGCTCTTCGCCGTCGGCAACCAGATGCGAAGATAATCATAATGGGCGATTTTAATGATTATTCAGACAGTCCTTCGTTACGTTTTATGTATGCACATGGCTTCGTAAATGTAACAGCCAAAGCTAAAGGACGGCATGGTGCAAAGGGTACTTACCGTTATCGTGGAGGATGGGGGAGTATTGATCATATTCTCGTAAGTGAGAATTTACAGCCCCAAGTCAGTCATTGTCATATTCATGATGCACCCTTCCTGCTTGAAGAAGATGCTAAATACGGTGGTGTGAAACCTCGTCGTAATTATAATGGTATGCGTTATAACAATGGGTTTAGCGACCATTTACCCCTGGTACTCCGAATGGTTATGAAGGAATAGACTTAGTCTTTTTCTGCCAGAAAGATCTTTACAATAAATAAGCCATTGTTTTTTAAAAGGAGAAAGACAATTGATAAAATATGCCTTTATAACCTTCTGTTATACAGAAGGTTATAAAGAGACTTCTAAAAGGGCATCTTTTACGCTTCAAAAGGGCGTCTTTTACATGTTAAAAGGGCACCTTTTGCAATGTAAAAGGTGCCCTTTTGCGATGCTAATGAGCATCTATTGATTTCATGAAGTGAATTTTTGTTACATCAGAAGTTGATACTTAACCCTGCTTCAACAGAATTATAGAACTTTCTTATAGGGACTATTGGTGCCGTATCATAGATGCAACGATAAGCTCCGTTTATACCAATGGTAGGTGTAATGTTGTATTTAAGATCTACAGCACCACCAAATCGCGCTTCCTTAAAGTAGCTGTCGGGTTTCGCCTGATGGATGACTGTGGTTGTCAGATCCCATTTGTCACCTATCTGTTGCCTAAAACTCAAGGATAGGTGTGTTTTGATACTACGGCTATAGACATGTAATTTTGGAGGGTTAGGGGTTGGATCTTTCCATTTCTCGAACTCGTAAAACAAGCCGACAGCTGCGAACATTAGGAACTTTTCCTTATTTACAAGTCGATAACGTGACTGTAGACCAGCAGAAATCTTGTATTCCATTCCTCTACTGTCTGCCCATTGCGATTCTGCATAAGGATAGACTTCAAAGGCACGGGTCAGGAGATAACGGTACTCAACGTGTACATGTCCACCGCTCATTGTAACCTTGTTGCCATAAGTTGAGAACTCTAACTTGTTGATAAGGTTGATAACGCGTCTATGCTTTATCAAGATGTTTAAGTTAGCTGTGTTCTTTATGGTTAGGATATTCTCAGACTCTGTCTTGAAATCTACGACAGGTAAGAGGGAACCTTGTATGGTTTTCGTACTGTCAATATCCAGTGTCAGATTCTCCGTAAAGAGCATTTGTGAATATATCGGTAAGTGAAACGATAATATTAATAAGGAGAAAAGTACTTTCTTCTTCATGTATGCAAGTAGTTTTATATGTTATTTACTTGAAAAAAAGAAGGGGCGTACGGATCCGTGCGCCCCACCTTTTATTCAGATTTCTTGAATATTACTTGTTGATAATCTCTACTTTCTTATTCAATTGGTCAAGCTTGTCTTGAAGTTTGGCAATCTTCTTCTCCATTTTGCTTAGTTCTTTCTGGCTCTTTGCCAACTTCTTATTAACGTCTTTGGTAGCCTCTAGCTTCTTAACAGTGTCCTTAGCATCCTTTATAGTGCTTGCAGGATCACCTGCGTTGAAGTCGGTTGTGGCTGTATTTGCATCTGCATTAATACCTGCAGCCTTGTTAGAAAGAGCATCACATTCAAGCTTTTTCTTCTCATAGTCAAGCTGCATCTTGTTGAGTTTGGCTGTGAGATCAAGAACTTTCTGCTGATCTTTCAAGTTCTTGACTGTTGTGTTACTCTGAGAAAAACCACAAACGGTTATTAATGTCATGATTGTAATTAAAAATAATCTTCTCATAATTTACTTCTTTGATTAGTGATATAATGCTTATTTTAATTCGTTTCTTTTGAAATATATACTTTTTCTTACCTCTCCAGTAGTACAGAGTTTAGTGAATAGAGTCTGTTGGCTGATGAGACTTGCTGTTTGATTCAGAGTGATCGTTACCCAAACCGATATCGTCTAACAGTCCGTCCAATGCACTACCCAGCATGTTCTCAATAGCACTGGCGGCAGGTTTGACAACATTGTCCTGTATGATCTTTTGTGCTTTACGCTTGATCTGATCTTCCACCTTTACTTCCGACTGTTTGTAATATTGCTTAGCGGCTTCCTGAAGGTCGTCTTCATCAACTGTAAAGATATGTCCCAGAAGTCCTAAAGAGACGATATGGTCCTTGCCACCATAGTTTACTTTACCTGTAGAGTATATGATATGGTTGTCTACTGTGACGAGATTGTCAACTGCAGTCTTGATGACTTTTCCTGCAAAAGCGTTGCTGATGCTTCTGAAGGCATTGTCAATGAATTCGTCACCAGTAGTGTTTGTACTATCATTGACAGCGTCATTGACAGTCTTTGTGATGACCCCAGAAAGTGCATCCTTGTGCTGTTCGGGCTTTGGACACGTGATAATCAGTACTGCAACGAGGGCAATTAGTGCTATCAGAATGCCCAATAGGCAACCAGTATGATTCTTTTTAGGAGAATTTTGCTGCTGAACAGTATTCTCTTGTTGCGCTGTCTGCTCTATGGGAGTAGCTTCTACAAAGGGAACTTCCTGTGGTTGTCTCTCTACATCAGCAGGATTCTTTCCTTCCAAGATGGCACGTAGTTCCTCTACTTGCCAAGCTGGAACCCATTGTGTACCCTCAGCTGGCATAACCAATGTTGTTGCCTGGAGGTTACGCTCTGCCAGTTCGGAGAGACTATAAGGTCCCCGTTTCTCTTTATCTATTTCTATGTAATATTCCATATCTGCTTTATAATATAATAAGGTGTATTACAAAGCGACCTTATTTGCCACTGTCTACTACCTGTAAGTTCTTAATGGCTGCGAAGTTATATATTATTTCGGGATTGGCAAAGAATTCTAACCAATTTTTATCTATTAGTTATGGAAATATATGTAAGTAGGCATTTGTATGAGTAGAGCGTGTTATTTGGGCTGTTATAATAAGTTTATTTTTAAATATTCATCTATATATTCCCCAGTAATTCATACTTCTGTATGAGAAAAGTTTAAGAGTTTTTTGGTTATAAGTGATGTGGAATAAGAAAAAATGTAGTACATTTGCTGCGTTAAAAATATAATAATAAATAGATTAATCATAAACAAATAACGAAAGATGATTGATTTAATTCAGCCCTACATTGGTATCGCTACCAAACTAATAGTTGGTATGTTAGGTATTTTGGCTTTCTTGCGTATAACAGGAAAGGCACAAATGGGACAGTTGACACCGCTTGATACTGTGAGTGCGTTTGTGATTGGTGCGTTAGTCGGTGGTGTGTTGTACAATCCAGACATGACGATATGGCATCTTATCTTTGCCTTTGCAGTGTGGACAGGCTTTAATATGTTTGTTCGTTTCTGTATGCGCTTTTCTAGTTTACGTCATTTCATAAAGGGAGAAAGTGTTTTTCTTGTGAAAGATGGTATTATTAACTTCAAGAAATTTAAGCGTAATAGCCTTGAAATGGAACAGTTCCGAGTTATGTTAAGGCAAAAAGGAATCTTCTCAATGTTTGATGTTGAGGATGTGTTGTTTGAGTCAAATGGTTCAGTAACAGTCCTTTCTCCAGGTGAGACATCTAATTCTTTCCTGCTTGTGAATAACGGTGAGCTTATAGAACATAGCTTAACACAGTGTAACCGTTCACGTGCATGGGTGTTGAAGGCTATCAAACGTAATGGCTTTGATGGTCCAGCAGACTTGTTCTGTATGGAATGGACACCTCATAAAGGTTTCTATTTCGTTTCATATGCCGGTGATGTGAAACGTGGAAAGGACGAGATTGATGCAGAGGAGATTGATGCAGATAATGCACAAGTGTAGACAATATCTATTCTTTTGCGAATTATAGAACGAAGAAGACCAAGGATGAGATTATCTCACCTTGGTCTTTCTTTTTTGCACAAAGGGTATTTATGTGCGCATGAATAGGTTAAAGGTGTTTTAAAATATTTTAAAATAGTGTCGTCTGACTTGTAATTTTGTTTTCCTTTTTACTATCTTTGTAAGATAGAATAGGAAATAAGAATACTTTTAATAACAATGTTTGAGAATTTAAGTGATCGTCTTGAACGCTCTTTTAAGATACTGAAGGGTGAAGGAAAGATAACAGAAATAAACGTAGCAGAAACCCTGAAAGATGTGCGCAGAGCGCTACTCGATGCCGATGTTAACTATAAGGTAGCTAAGACCTTTACAGACACAGTAAAGCAGAAAGCATTAGGTATGAATGTGCTTACAGCCGTTAAGCCAGGACAACTCATGGTGAAGATTGTTCATGATGAGCTGGCTGAATTGATGGGAGGTGAGTCTGTAGGGTTGAATCTAGCTAATCGTCCTGCTATTATCTTGATGAGTGGTTTACAAGGTTCTGGTAAAACAACTTTCACAGGTAAGTTAGCTCATCTGTTGAAGACGAAGGAACATAAGAATCCTTTGTTGGTTGCATGTGATGTTTATCGTCCTGCTGCTATTGATCAGTTGAAGGTTGTTGGCGAACAGGTAGGTGTATCTGTATATAGCGAGCCTGATAATAAGAATGTAAACGAGATAGCTGATCACGCACTTGCTGAGGCTAAAGCCAAAGGAAATGACGTGGTTATCATTGATACTGCTGGTCGTTTGGCTGTTGATGAGGAGATGATGAATGAGATCGAGAGTCTCAAAAATCATGTAAATCCTGATGAAACCCTGTTTGTTGTTGACTCAATGACGGGTCAAGATGCAGTAAATACAGCAAAAGAGTTCAATGACCGGTTGGACTTCGATGGTGTTGTTCTCACTAAATTAGACGGTGATACACGTGGCGGTGCTGCATTGTCAATCCGGACCGTGGTCACAAAACCAATCAAATTCATTGGTACGGGTGAGAAGATGGAAGCTATTGATGTGTTCCATCCTGGGCGTATGGCTGACCGTATCTTGGGTATGGGTGATGTTGTTTCGCTTGTTGAGCGTGCACAAGAGCAGTTTGATGAAGAAGAAGCTAAACGTTTACAAAAGAAGATACAGAAGAACCAGTTTGATTTTAATGATTTCTACAATCAGATACAACAGATAAAGAAGATGGGTAACCTCAAGGATCTTGCATCAATGATTCCTGGTGTAGGGAAGGCTATCCGTGATGTTGATATTGATGATAATGCCTTTAAGGGTATTGAAGCAATCATTCAGAGTATGACTCCAAAGGAGCGTACTAATCCAGAACTGCTTAATAACTCACGCCGACAGCGCATAGCAAAAGGTTCTGGTACGAATATACAAGAGGTGAACCGGCTTATTAAGCAGTTTGATCAGACCCGTAAGATGATGAAAATGGTGACGGGATCAAAGATGGCAGGTATGATGAGTCGCATGAAAGGAATGCCTGGGATGCCGAAAATGTGATAATTTTTTTGTTAAGTAATATAATCTATTAATGTAATCTATGGAATATCAGTTAATTGACGGAAAGGCAACAGCATCCGCTATTAAGCAAAGTATAGCGGAAGAAGTGAAAACGATAGTTGCCGCAGGTGGTAGACAACCTCATTTAGCAGCCATCTTAGTAGGACATGATGGCGGCAGTGAGACGTATGTTAAGAACAAAGTTATTGCTTGTGAACAATGTGGCTTTAAGTCTACGCTTATGCGTTATGAAGCTGATGTTACAGAAGAAGAACTGTTAGCATGTGTTGATAAGTTAAACAAGGATGAGGATGTTGATGGTTTTATAGTTCAACTTCCTTTACCAAAACACATAGATGAGCAAAAGATAATTATGGCGATAGACTATCGCAAGGATGTTGATGGCTTTCATCCCATCAATGTTGGGCGTATGTCAATAGGTCTTCCATGTTTTATCTCTGCTACACCATTAGGAATTTTGACGCTCTTACAGCATTATCATATAGAAACTTCTGGAAAAAAATGCGTTATATTGGGACGTAGTAATATCGTTGGTAAGCCTATGGCACAGCTGATGATGCAGAAACAATATGGTGATGCCACTGTGACTGTGTGTCATTCTCATTCTAAAGATTTGAAGAAAGAATGTCAAGAAGCCGATATTATCATTGCTGCTATTGGTCGACCAGATTTTGTAACAGCAGATATGGTGAAGAAAGGCGCAGTTGTTATTGATGTTGGTACAACGAGAGTACCAGATCCAACACGTAAGAGTGGCTTCCGATTGAATGGTGATGTGAAGTTTGATGAGGTAGCTCCGCTTTGTTCATATATAACTCCTGTCCCAGGTGGAGTCGGTCCGATGACCATTTGTTCATTAATGAAGAATACGCTTGCTGCAGGCAAAAAAGAATATTATAAGTAATGACAGCAGATGAATATTTCCACTTAGGTAATGAATGTCGCAAAAAAGGTGATTGGCAAAATGCATTAGTTAATTACATGGAAGCCATAGAGTTGGATCCAGACTCTCCGGCTGTTGCGGCAAAAGAGATGTTGGAAGATATTCTCAACTTTTATAACAAGGATGCATATAATCCTTAAAATACAAAAACTATGAGCAAGATGAAAGGTGCCATCGTAGTGAACACTGATCGGTGCAAGGGATGCCAGTTGTGTATCGTTGCATGTCCGAAAGATGTGATTGCCCTGGCTCAGAAAAAAGTTAATGTCCACGGATATCCGTATGTAGAATCAGCTGTTCCCGATAATTGTATCGGATGTGCTGCTTGTGCAACTGTTTGTCCAGATGGTTGTATTACGGTTTATCGTAAGAAAGTGGAGGAATAATTATGGTAGAACAAGATGTTAAGTTAATGAAGGGGAATGAGGCTATTGCTCATGCCGCAATACGTTGTGGTGCGGATGGGTATTTTGGCTATCCTATTACCCCTCAGAGTGAGATAATTGAGACTCTGGCTGCATTAAAGCCGTGGGAAACTACAGGTATGGTTGTCCTTCAGGCTGAAAGTGAGGTCGCTTCTATTAATATGATCTATGGTGGTGCAGGTGCCGGAAAGAGGGTACTTACGAGTTCTTCATCGCCTGGTGTCGCATTAATGCAGGAAGGAATCAGCTATATGGCAGGTGCAGAGCTACCTGGCGTGTTTGTAAATGTGCAACGTGGTGGTCCAGGTCTTGGTACTATACAGCCAAGTCAGAGTGACTATTTCCAGGCTACACGTGGTGGTGGTAATGGTGACTATAATGTTATTGTACTAGCCCCGAACTCTGTACAGGAGATGGCGGATTTCGTTGATCTAGCTTTTGAGTTGGCCTTTAAATATCGTAATCCCGCTATGATTTTATCAGATGGTGTTATTGGTCAGATGATGGAGAAAGTTATTCTTCCACCAATGAAGCCGCGCCGGACTGAAGAACAGATTCAAAAAGAGTGCCCTTGGGCCTCAATGGGACGTAGTGGCGATAGAAAACCAAACATAATCACTTCGTTAGAGCTTAAACCAGAAGTAATGGAAGTACGTAATCTTCATCTTCAAGAGAAGTATCGACAGATTCGAGAGAATGAGGTTCGTTTTGAATCACATCTATGTGAAGATGCTGATTACGTTATTGTAAGCTTTGGTAGTGCTGCTCGTATCGGTGAAAAGGCCGTAGAACTGGCTCGCGAACGAGGCCTGAAAGTCGGATTATTCCGCCCAATAACCTTATGGCCTTTCCCAAGTAAGCAAATTGCAGAGCTTTGTAAGGGGAAGAAAGGTGTTCTTGTCAGTGAAATTAATGCTGGCCAGATGGTGCAGGATGTACGTTTGGCAATTAATGGGGCATTACCTGTTGAGCACTTTGGACGTTTAGGTGGTATCGTTCCGGACCCCGAGGAGATTGTTAAGGCTCTTGAAGAGAAGTTGGTTAAGTAAGTTGGGAGGAGTATATTATGGCAAATGATATAATATCACCAGAGAATCTGGTGTATAAGAAGCCGACACTTATGAATGATACAACCATGCATTACTGTCCTGGTTGCTCACATGGCGTGGTTCATAAGTTAGTTGCAGAAGTAATAGAAGAGATGGGTATGAGTGACAAGACAATAGGCGTTTGTCCTGTTGGTTGTGCTGTGTTTGCTTATCGTTATCTTGATATTGATTGGCAAGAAGCCCCTCATGGACGTGCTCCAGCTGTTGCTACAGGTGTAAAACGACTGTGGCCAGACCGTTTAGTCTTTACTTATCAAGGAGATGGAGACTTAGCTTGTATTGGTACAGCTGAGACTATTCATGCTTTAAACCGAGGAGAAAATATTCCTATTATCTTCATCAATAATGCTATTTATGGTATGACAGGTGGACAAATGGCACCAACAACTCTCTTAGGACAGAAGACTGCAACATGTCCTTACGGACGTGAGCCAGAGTTGCATGGCTATAATTTGAATATTACAGAGTTAGCAAGTCATTTGAAAGGAACATGTTATGTAACTCGTCAAAGTGTAGATACTGTTGCCTCTATTAATAAGGCAAAGCGTGCTATCCGCAAGGCTTTTGAAGCAAGTATGCAAGGTAAAGGAAGCTCTTTGATTGAAATTGTTGCTACTTGTAACAGTGGTTGGAAGCTTTCACCAGTTAAAGCCATGAAAAAAGAGATAATAATTAGTGGCTTCGGTGGCCAGGGCGTTCTCTCTATGGGTAAAATCCTCGCTTATTCGGGGCTCATGGAAGACAAGGAAATAACCTGGATGCCAGCTTATGGACCGGAACAACGTGGTGGTACGGCCAATGTAACGGTAATTGTTAGCGATGATCGCATATCTTCCCCAATCCTTAGTAAGTATGATGTGGCTATTGTCTTGAACCAACCTTCATTAGATAAGTTTGAACCAAAGGTAAAACCTGGTGGTATTTTGATTTATGATGGTTATGGAGTTATTAGCCCTCCTAAGCGTAAGGACATAACAGTTTATCGTGTTAATGCGATGGATAAGGCTGCAGAGATGAAGAATGCAAAAGTCTTCAATATGATAGTTCTAGGCGGATTGCTTAAGGTTTGTCCCGTTGTAAGTACTGATGGACTGAAGAAAGCACTCTTCAAAAGTCTTCCAGAACGCCATCATGGCTTGATTCCGCTGAATATGCAAGCTGTGGAAGAAGGCATGAGGATAATTGCTCAGCAGTAAAACTAAAAGTAAAACCTGATTTTTTATAACTCTCTAATTTGTTTAAGGAGTCTAAGCAGTGATGCTTTGGACTCCTTTTTCTGTTTATATAAATTTGGTATAATGCTTTTACATATACTATAATATGGAGGTTTTTATAGATAAGTGTGTCCTATATTACCACGTTTTTGATTGTTTCTACTCATATAAGGGTACTTTGTGCATACTTTTTATTAAAAATATTTGGAGGTTTCATTTATTTTTTATTACTTTGCACCCGATTAAGATATAGATATAATACAATTTATAAATATTAATTAATTCAGAGAGAAATGAAAAAGTTAGTTTTAATGTTGGCAGCTGCTTCTATGGCAGCATCTGTATCAGCACAGACTGTTGCAGAGAGCAAGACATTTGATAACATCTACGTTGGTATCAACGGTGGTGTTGCAACAAAGACAACTGGTCACAAGTGGTTGAGCGATCTAGATCCAAACGCTGGTCTTCGTATCGGTCGTTACTTCACACCAGTATTTGGTTTGGCTATTGAGGGTAACGCATACTTCTCAAATAAGCCTTGGGGTTCAACAGGTACAGTAGTTCGCGCTACTAACGCAAGCTTGCTCGGTACTGTAAACCTTAGCAACTGGTTCGGTGGTTACAAGGGTGAGCCACGTACATTCGAGGTTAGTGCACTCTATGGTCTTGGTTGGATGCACGTGTTCACAAATAATAAGGCATTTGAGGCTGCTACATCTGAGAATCGTAACCGCATGACTTCTAAGGCTGCTCTTGACTTCGCTTTCAACTTCGGTTCAGCAAAGCAGTTCCAGTTCTATGTAGAGCCTTCTATCAACTTCGCATTCTTGGGCAAGTCTCACTCACATAATGTAGCTGTTACTCCTGCAGGTGTTACTTATCCAGAGACTAGCTATGGTTATGGTTACAAGGCAACTGCACAGGCAGGTCAGCCAGCTTACAACATCAACAACTCATTCGTTCAGTTGAATGCTGGTCTCGTTTACAAGTTTGCTAACTCTAACGGTACACACAACTTCACCCTTCTGTTAAGGTTAAGGAGCTTTCAGTATCTGACCTCGTATTCGTAACCTTTGCACAGGGTAAGTCTAATCTTACAAGAGAGGCTAAGGCAGCTCTTAACAACGTTAAGGAAGGTAGCCACGTACAGGTTGTTGGTACAGCTTCTCCAGAGGGTTCTAAGGAAATCAACGATCGTTTGTCACAGGCTCGTGCAGATGTAGTTGCTAACTACCTCAAGAGTCGTGGTGTAAACATTGACGATGCAACTGGTAAGGGTGTACAGGGTGTAACTTCTAACCGCCTTGCAGTAGTTTACGTAAAGTAAGTAATCACTGATAGAAGGGTATATCCTTCGAACAGTAAAATAATAAGGATGTGTCAGTTTTGGCACATCCTTTTTTTATTTCAATATGTTTTCTGTAGTTTGATCACTTTGTTTTTGTTTTTAATACAATATGTTTTTAGCAGTTTGATTACCTTGTAGTGTGGTTACTTCTACATGTTTTATAGTCTGCTTATTTCTGTATTTAAAGTCAATACAATATGTTTTTAGCAGTTTGATTACTTTGTATTATGGTTATTTTGAAACGTTTTCTATAGCCTGCTCATTCTGTATTTAAAGTCAATACAATATGTTTTCAGCAGTTTGATTACTTTGTATTATGGTTATTTTGAAACGTTTTCTATAGCCTGCTCATTTTTGTATTTAGTGTTAATAGATAGTTTTCTGCAGCTTGATCACTTTGTAGCTGGTATTAGAATGATATGTTTTCTATAGTCTGATAACTGCGTATTGGTAGGGTAATATGATACGTTTTACAATGGAAAACATTTTCTTTTTTGTTTGTTATTAGTGGTGTTTGCTATACTTTTAATTATTTGTTCCTACGAAACTTCTGCCTATTGATATCTGCTAAAAATTGAAAGTTGAGAAATCATGTGGTCATTGTGTAGATAAACGGAGGTGTCGGGATTACTTTTTATTTAGGAGAGCATAAGTTCATGTAATTGATGTTTGAAAACTGTTTATTTAGCACTAAATAGTTTTATTAACTACTAATAGTTTGATATAAGATGCCCTCACGATTTGTGTATCCATGTATTTCATGTGTAATGCGTGAGTATGTTTACTTTGAGAAATACTTTTACAGTTTTACAGTCCATTTTGATTATGGGTAGTTAGTCAGTGTCTGATTTTATAGTCGGTAATGTATTGATTTTCAATATATTATAAATAGGGGTGTGAAAGGTGCTCTTTTGCAATGTAAAAGGTGCCCTTTTGCAATGTAAAAGATGCTCTTTTGAGTTGCAAAAGGGCATCTTTTGAAAGCTAAAAGGGCGTCTTCTGAAACCTTAATACGAATTAGTTTTACATTATTTGAGTTTGATTTCTATTTCTCTTCTTATATTTGTGGTTTCATAATCGCTGATTGCTATGTACGTTTAAAACGCATTTTTGTATTCTATGAGGTTGTATAGTCCTGTATATAATATCATGATGTGTAGTATAATATTATACTATGTATAGCGTATTCCTTCTAAATTGTTGCTAAAACACTTCTTTATGTTTATAATTGTTTGGTTAATACGTAAAAACTATCTACCTTTGCGAAATAATTTGTTGATTATGTCAGACGAATTATTATACAGGAATACAGAGATAAAATAAGTATAGTGTATGAAACATCAGTTGAGGAGCGCCGTATGTACAGAGGGTAGAAAGATGGCAGGAGCACGTGCTCTGTGGGTTGCAGCAGGAATGAAGCCGGAACAGTTTGGCAAGCCTATTATTGCAATTGTTAATTCTTTTACTCAGTTTGTACCTGGTCATACCCATTTACATGAGGTAGGACAGATTGTAAAAGATGAGATAGAGAAACTGGGATGCTATGCGGCTGAGTTTAATACGATAGCTATTGATGATGGTATTGCTATGGGGCATGATGGTATGTTATATTCATTGCCCTCACGTGATATTATTGCCGATTCCGTAGAATACATGGTGAATGCTCATAAGGCAGATGCTATGATCTGTATTTCCAATTGTGATAAGGTTACACCTGGTATGTTGATGGCATCTATGCGTCTGAATATTCCGACGATATTCTGTTCTGGAGGCCCAATGGAAGCTGGTAGATGGCGTGGCGAAAATGCTGATCTTGTTACTGCAATGATTGGGGGTGCAGATAAAGAGTTAAGTGATGAGGAGGTTCATCAGCTTGAACAGTGTGCTTGTCCTGGCTGTGGTAGTTGTTCAGGAATGTTCACTGCGAACTCAATGAATTCCCTCACTGAGGCAATTGGCCTTGCTTTGCCAGGGAATGGTACTATTCTTGCGACACATAAGAATAGGATTAAATTATTCAAAGATGCTGCTCGTCAGATAGTTAAGAATGCAATGGCTTATTATCAGGATGGAGATGACTGTGTTTTACCACGTAATATTGCTACGCGTAAAGCCTTCCTTAATGCAATGACATTGGATATTGCCATGGGCGGTTCTACTAATACGGTCCTTCATCTGTTAGCTGTTGCACAGGAAGGGGAAGTTGATTTTTCAATGAACGATATAGATACGCTGAGTCGTAAGACCCCTTGCTTGTGTAAGTTGTCTCCTAATACTCAGAAATACAGTGTCCAGGAGTGTAACCGAGCAGGTGGAATCCTTGGTATTCTGAACGAGTTGAACAAGGGTGGTCTTATAGATGGGAGTGTTAAACGTGTTGACAGACAGACTTTATCAGAAGCTATGCAAAGGTATAACATTACTGGTGAAGCTATTGATTCAGAAGCAGATAGGATCTATCATAGTGCACCTGGGCATCGTTTCTCCACAAAAATGGGAAGCCAGGATACGCAGTGGGAATCGCTTGATACTGATCGTATCACAGGTTGCATTCGTGACATAGAACATGCTTATACCAAGGATGGTGGATTAGCTGTGCTGTTCGGTAATATAGCAAAGGATGGTTGTGTTGTGAAAACGGCAGGAGTAGATGCTAGTTTATGGCATTTTGAAGGTCCAGCAGTTGTCTTTGACTCACAGGACGAAGCTTGTGACGGCATTCTTAATGGTAAAGTTAAGGCTGGCGACTGCGTTGTTATCACTCATGAAGGTCCCAAGGGAGGTCCTGGAATGCAAGAAATGCTTTATCCGACATCATATATTAAGAGTCGACATTTAGGAAAAGAGTGTGCATTGATTACTGATGGGCGTTTCTCAGGTGGAACAAGTGGATTGAGTATTGGTCATATTTCACCGGAAGCAGCTAATGGTGGGAACATCGGAAAGGTGAAGGACGGTGATATTATCATTATTGATATTCCGCAAAGGAGTATTAATGTAAAGCTAAGTGATACGGAGTTGTCTGCCCGTCCACAGCAAGCTCTAAAGCGTAAACGTGTTGTTTCTAAGGCATTACGAGCCTATGCACAAAGTGTTTCCAGCGCAGATAAAGGTGGAGTAAGAATCATTGATCAAGGAAACAAGAGAGAGGTAAGACGCTATTTACATGTTTGAAAGATTTATCTTATGACAAGATCAAAAAATAAAGGGGATATAACAGGAGCCGTTTCACCATCCAACAAACCTCGCCGTCCGCAGTTCCCCAAGATAGGAGAGCTGTGTAATGGTTCAGAAATATTGATGCGAGCTTTATATCAAGAGGGAGTAAAGACTATTTTTGGTTATCCAGGCGGTGCAATTATGCCTGTTTATGATGATTTGTTGAAGTATACTGAAGGCGATGATGCTTGGTTTCATCATGTTCTTGTACGTCATGAGCAGGCTGCAGCACATGCAGCAGAAGGTTATGCAAGGGTTAGTGGCGAAGTTGGAGTTGCTATTGTGACAAGTGGTCCTGGTGCAACAAATACTCTGACAGGTGTTGCTGATGCCATGATGGATTCTACTCCTATCGTAGTTATCGCAGGTCAAGTTGGTGTAAGTTCGTTGGGTACAGATGCTTTTCAGGAGGTCGACCTTGTTGGTGTAGCTCAGCCAATCTCCAAATGGAGCTATCAGATACGTCGCCCAGAGGATGTTGCGTGGGCTGTGAGTCGTGCTTTTTATATTGCTCGTAGTGGTCGTCCTGGTCCAGTTGTACTTGATTTTCCACGAAATGCACAGACGGGGCAGTGTGAGTGGCGCCCTGGTAAGGTTGACCGGGTGCGTTCTTACTCTCCATATCCTAAACTTGATATGAGTGCAGTGGCTGCAGCGGCTACGTTAATCAACAGTGCAAAGAAGCCAATGGCGCTGGTAGGGCAGGGTGTTGAGTTGGGTGAAGCACAACAAGAATTGCGTGATTTTCTTGAAAAAGCAGATATTCCGGCTGGTAGAACATTGTTGGGTTTGTCAGCTCTCCCAAGTGATCACCCTCTGAATGTTGGTATGCTTGGTATGCATGGGAACTATGCTCCTAATGTGAAGCAACAAGAATGCGATGTCTTGATAGCTATTGGCATGCGCTTTTCCGACCGTGTTACAGGCCGTTTGGATACTTATGCTAAGCAGGCGAAGGTTATTCATTTGGATATAGACCCTTCTGAAATAGGCAAGAATGTGTCTGTTGACGTGCCTGTTATTGCTGATTGTAAAGAGAGTTTGCCTGCTATTACAGCCTTATTGGAGAAAGCTGACCATAAAAAATGGCGTGATTCGTTTGTTCCATTGCATACTAAAGAGACTGAAGAGGTTATCGAACCCCACATACATCCTACAGATGGACCTTTATTGATGGGTGAAATAATAAACCTTGTGGCTGAGAAGACAGCGGGAAATGCCGTGTTGGTCAATGACGTTGGGGAGAATCAGATGTTCTCATGCCGTTATTTTAAGTATAATAATAGTCATTCCGTTGTGACAAGTGGGGGCTTAGGCACGATGGGATTTGGTCTTCCTGCTGCTATAGGTGCTACTTTCGGGAGTGACCGTACAGTTTGTTTCTTTGTGGGAGATGGTGGTTTACAGATGAGTATTCAGGAATTCGGAACTATTATGGAGCAACAAACTCCTGTAAAAATTATACTTTTGAATAATAATTATTTAGGAAATGTGCGCCAATGGCAGGATTTGATGTTCGGACATCGTCATTCTTTCACTCGCATGTTGAACCCACATTATTCAGAACTTGCCAAGGCTTATAATATTCCTTATGCGTTAGTAACAGACAGAAAAGACCTTGAAGCTAAGGTAAATACAATGTTGTCAACCGAAGGACCATTCTTTTTGGAGTGTGCAGTGAAGGAGAATGAGAATATTCTTCCTATGGTTGTGCCTGGAACTTCAGTTGATGAGATGGTGTTACACCTTGATATTTAATGTACTTTATGCAATAAAACAACGACTCATGGTAGATAATAAGATAGCAAAAGAAAGTGTTAAACGTGAGGTGATAGCTGGTGAGAGGTTGTATACCTTACTGGTTTATTCAGAAAACGTTGCTGGTGTACTGAATCAAATCGCAGCAGTTTTTACGCGAAGGCAAGTGAATATAGAGAGCTTGAATGTGAGTGCATCGAGTATAGAAGGTATTCATAAGTACACAATAACCGCATGGAGTGATGCTGCTACTATAGAAAAGATTACCAAACAGGTTGAAAAGAAGATTGATGTTATCAAAGCTGACTATTATGAAGACAGTGATCTTTTCATCCATGAAGTTGGTTTGTATAAGATTGCAACGCCCATCCTGTTAGAAAATGCAGAGGTCAGCCGTGCAATTCGTAAGCGTAATGCGCGTATGATGGAAGTAAATCCTACCTACAGTACGGTGTTACTTGCTGGAATGACAGATGAAGTGACAGCTCTGTATCATGATTTGAAGAACTTTGATTGCCTGCTTCAGTATTCACGCAGTGGTCGTGTTGCAGTGACACGTGGGTTCAGTGAGCCTGTATCTGATTTCCTTAAGAGCGAAGAAGAGTCGTCTGTACTCTAAGATACAATAAAGAATAGACAGAGGAGAATGGCTATTTGCTATTTGAATCCTCGAAATTTACGTACGAGAAAAATGGAAAAATTATCAAAGATTGGAAGGTATCAGTTCTTAGCTGAGCCTTTCCATTGTGACTTTACCAACCATTTGTTCATGGGACATCTAGGAAATCACATGCTTAATGCTGCTGATTTTCATAGTAATGAACGCGGTTATGGTATGAACTATCTCAATACTATAAATAAGACCTGGGTCTTAAGTCGATTGGCAATAGAGATGTATGATATGCCGAAAGCATATGAAAAGTTTTATGTTGAGACTTGGGTAGATAGTGTTATGAAGTATTTCACAAGTAGAAATTTTAAGGTTGTTAATGAAGAAGGGCATGTCTATGGTTACGGAAAGAGTATTTGGGCAATGATAGACATGGATACTCGCCAACCGACAGATATCTTTGCTGTTCGTGAAGGACTGATTAATGAGTATATTGAGACATCCTATGAATGCCCAATAGAGAAGTTTTCACGTGTAAAAGTTACTGGAGAAGAAGAGCTGTTGCGCTCAATAAACACCTATTATAATGATGTTGACGTCAATGGGCATATTAATTCGGTGAAGTATATTGAGCATCTTCTTGATTTATGGGACCTTGATTGGTATCGCACGCACTTCATTAAACGGTTTGAAATAGCCTATGTTGCCGAGGCACATCATGGCGATCAGCTTAATTTCTATCGTGAACATCGTGAAAAAGAACGAGAAAATGATTTCAATTTCAAAATAACCAAGACTACAAGCGATAATGCAGAAGTAGAGACTTGTAGGTGTAGGGTGTTATTTAGTAGTATTTTATAACTTTATAAGTATAATGATAAAAGATTGAAATTATTTTGGTTGTTTTATTACAAAACCGTAACTTTGCACTCGTTAAGTATAAGAAAGAAGCACATATAATAACTGTGACTGATGTAAAGTCACATTAAAACAGAATAATTATGGCAGAATTGAATTTCGGTGGAGTAGTAGAAACCGTCGTTACAAGCAAGGAATTTTCTTTGGAAAAGGCACGTGAAGTTTTGAAGGATGAAACAATTGCAGTCATTGGTTATGGTATTCAGGGACCTGGTCAAGCTGGGAATCTAAGGGATAACGGCTTTAATGTTATTGTAGGTCAGCGTCAAGGCAAAACTTATGATAAGGCTGTTGCTGATGGTTGGGTCCCAGGTGAAAGTTTGTTCTCTATCGAAGAAGCTGCTCAAAGGGGTACTATCATCTGTATGTTACTTTCCGATGCTGGTCAGATTGCCGTTTGGCCAACACTAAAGAAATATCTTACTCCTGGTAAGACCTTGTATTACTCACATGGTTTCGCTATCAATTGGCAGGACCGTACAGGTGTTGTACCACCAAAAGATATTGATGTCATAATGGTAGCACCTAAAGGCTCAGGTACATCATTGCGTACAATGTTCCTTGAGGGGCGTGGCTTGAACTGCTCTTATGCCGTTTATCAGGATGCTTCTGGTAAAGCTGAAGAGAAGACACTTGCCTTCGGTATAGGTATTGGTGCAGGTTATTTGTTCAAGACAACATTCCAACGTGAGGCAACATCCGACCTTACAGGCGAGCGTGGTTCACTGATGGGGGCCATCGAAGGGTTGTTTGAAGCACAGTATGATGTGCTTCGCGAGCATGGACACTCTCCTTCTGAGGCTTTCAATGAGACAGTGGAGGAGTTGACACAGAGCCTTGCTCCACTCTTTGGAGACAAGGGTATGGACTGGATGTATGCTAACTGTTCAACGACAGCACAGCGTGGTGCGCTTGATTGGGCACCGCGCTTCCGTGACGCAATTAAGCCTGTGATGGAATGGCTTTATCTCTCGGTAAAGACTGGTAATGAGGCACAAGTTGCTATTGACAGTAACTCTAAGCCTGATTATCGTGAGAAGTTGAATGCTGAATTGAAGGCTATGCGTGATATGGAAATGTGGCAGGCTGGTGTTACAGTACGTACACTACGCCCTGAAAATAACTAATTTTTTTCTCGTACATAATGTTAGAAGGGAGTTCTCTGTTTGAAGAGAGCTCCCTTTTTGATTGATGTTTCTGAAGGGAATAGGTATGGTTAGATGGGTAATCTCTATTGGTTAATCTTTGTTTTTCTGCCCTTTAGGTTTCATATATTTGTCCTCTCTTCCTACTTTCAGTACGGTCTGTTGTAAAATAAATTCTCTTCTTGATTTTAAAAGGGCGTCTTTCGCCTTCTAAAAGATGCCCTTTTGCATGGTAAAAGGTGCCCTTTTGAAGTGCAAAAGACGCCCTTTTACATGGTAAAAGATGCCCTTTTGCTCTTTACTTATAACTTCTGTTCTTTTATATTGAGATTTGTGTTTTTACATTGTCGTTTGGTTGGATATATGTTTTGTAAATCCGCCCTTTTTATGGTTCTTTCTTGCTTGATTTGAATGGGTTAGTCAGTCTCTTTCTTTTTTAATAAGTGGAAAACAGAGTTTAAGATCTGGTGGAATGTTATATTAAGGCTTAATTAAATAGCTACCATTCATGAGTAGAATATCTTCTGCTATAAGTTCTTCCATGATCTCTGCTGTGAGATCCCAGTTGTCATCTAGTTGACGTATCTCTGTAATATGATGCTTTTCCCCGTCTTCTACAAGGGCAAGGAGCTTCTCTCGGATAATCTTCTTGTGGTCTTTATCCTCATTGTTTGTGTGTGATAGGCATACATCACATTGCCCACAATCGGATGCTTTCTTCTCTCCGAAATAGCTTAATAATTGTCGACTTCTGCATATGTAATCATTCTGAGCATAGTTAATAACAGAATTAATACGCTCTATAAAAACCTCTTTACGCTCCTCATACACCTCCTTCTTAAGGATAATCTCTTCTCCATCAACGCGATCTTGGGTGTAAGTGATAAGAGGAATGTTCTTGCGTGGGATGAAATTGATGATTCTCTTCTTGCTTAGATTTGTCAGAACGATATAAGTCTGGTTCTGATCTAAGCCCGCCTCCTGTGCAATATAGCTCTCATCTACATATCCATAGTCTGAGAAAAGTCCGCCATAGTTGCGAAGTAAGGCTATTACAACATTGTTTTCCTGGTCACTAAGCGCGTCAAGACGGTAAAGCTCTTCGCGGTTTAGCAGGAATTTTATGCGTGCACTGGTATCTGGGTTCTGCTCATATTCAATGTACCCTGCACGTTGAAGGATGTTTAAAGCTGCATTGGCACGGATAGGGAAGTGTTTGAATGTAGTGCAGAATTTATCAATTGGAAATTCAAAAGTACATCCAAAGCCACTTCCTACACCAATCTGATAGAAGTAAGCAAGGTGATTATAGAGCATTTGTATATACTCTTTTGGTGGGAAAGTGTCCTCAATACGCTTTCTGAGGGTATGATTATCATGCCCATTATATAACAAAACGGCATAAGCTTTGTTCCCATCGCGCCCTGCACGTCCTGCTTCCTGAAAGTAAGCTTCTATAGAATTCGGACAGTCTATGTGTATAACGACACGCACGTCGGGCTTGTCAATACCCATACCGAAAGCATTTGTTGCTACGATAACCCGTGTTTTGTCATTTTGCCAATCGTTCTGTCGCTGATCTTTAATGGCTGGTTCTAATCCCGCATGATACCATGTTGCTGGGATTCCATTCTGTATTAGTTTTTGGGCGATCTCCTTTGTGCGCCTTCTACTGCGACAATAGACGATAGCAGTCTTAGGTATGGAGCTCAGAATGTGTATCATTTCGGTTTCTTTATCTTCTACCTGTCTGACAACGTAAGCGAGATTCTTACGTTCAAAGCTCATGCGAAAGGCGTTCTTCTCCTTAAATCCCAGTCTTTCTTGTATATCATCAACAACCTCAGGGGTAGCAGTTGCAGTCAGAGCGAGGATAGGAGCATGTGGAACAAGTTTACGGATTTCTGTGATTTGCAGGTAAGATGGGCGGAAATCGTAGCCCCATTGGCTTATACAATGGGCTTCATCCACGGTGATGAAGCTAACTTTCATGTGACGTAACTTCACCTGAAAGATATCAGAACCAATACGTTCTGGTGAGATATAAAGTAGTTTGACACCTCCAAAGATACAATTCTCTAACGTTGCAACAATTGCATCACGTGTCATACCTGAGTATATGGCTGCCGCAGGGATACCTTTGTGGCGAAGATGATCAACCTGATCCTTCATCAAAGCAATGAGTGGGGTAATGACAATGCACACACCTTCTTGCGCTAATGCAGGAACTTGGAATGTGATAGACTTACCACCACCTGTCGGCATTAGCCCTAATGTATCCTTCCCTTCGCCTATACTCTCAATAATTTCTTTTTGAATGCCGCGAAAGTCAGGGTAACCCCAATACTGATGAAGAATGTCTATATACGACATTAAGCTGTATACTCTGTGAAAAAGCTTGGGTATAGAAACATAACAATCGTCTCGCTAACTCTCTTCTGTAGGCCTAATATCTTCGATCTGTAATTGAATGGCACCACGTTTAAAGACGTTATCTTCAATAGTATAAGCAATGTCGAATGAGCGTTTGGACTTAATGTATCGGGCAGAGGCACTCTGTCCGAAAGCAATACCATTCATTACATTGTTAGATTTCGAATCTACTAATTCTAACTTGATATGTTCTTGCTCTCGTCCAACGACTTTACTTGTACCAAAATCATAGACATCTAATGTACAGAAAATAGGCTTCGGGTTACCGGGACCAAATGGTGCGAAACGTTTCAAGTCGCTATGTAGCTTCTTGGTAATGTCCTTAAAGTCGACTACTGCATCAATATCAAGGATTGCTTCACGCTGCTCTGGCTGAATATGTTCCTCAACATAAGCCTGGAAACGCTTACAGAACTCTTTTACATCAGCCCACTTCATGGTGAGCCCGGCTGCATATGTATGTCCTCCAAAGTTGAGAAGTAAGTCGCGGCAACTCTTAATTGCTGAATAGACATCAAAGCCTGCAACACTTCTAGCAGACCCTGTAGCTAAGTTATCATCCCGTGTTAGAACGACAGTTGGTCGGAAGTAAATCTCAGTTAAGCGTGAAGCAACAATACCGATGACACCTTTCTTCCAGTGTTCATCGTAGAGAACAATACTTGAATGGTGCTTCTGGCTTTCTAATCGAGCTACAATCTGGTTTGCTTCCTCGGTCATCTGGCGGTCTACATCCTTTCGTTGCTCATTGTATTCATCTATATGTTTAGCTTCTTTTAGGGCTATAGCATATTCCCTTTCGACCAAAAGATCAACGCTCTTTTTGCCATTTTCCATTCTACCACTTGCATTAATGCGTGGTCCAATCTTGAAGATTATATCACTCATGGATAGCTCGCGACCGTTCAGACCACATATATCGATGATTGCTTTTAAGCCTAAGTTGGGATTTTGGTTAAGTTGTTTTAATCCATGGAAAGCCAAAATGCGGTTTTCATCAGTAACAGGGACAAGGTCAGCTGCTATGCTGACAGCGCAGAAATCAAGCAGAGGAACGAGTCGTGAGAATGGTATGTTGTTGTTTTTAGCAAATGCTTGCATAAACTTGAAGCCCACTCCGCAGCCGCAAAGTTCTTTGAATGGATAGCTGTCATCAGGCCGTTTAGGGTTGAGAATAGCTACTGCAGGTGGCATGACTTCGTCAGGAACATGGTGATCACAGATAATAAAATCGATACCTTGTTCCTTTGCATATGTTATTTCTTCGATTGCCTTGATACCGCAATCAAGTATAATAATGAGCTTTACACCAGTCTCTTTTGCAAAATCTATCCCTTTTTTGCTTACTCCATACCCTTCATCATAACGATCAGGGATATAATAATCAATGTTTGAATAGAACTGTCGTAAGAATTTATATACCAAAGCTACAGCCGTACAACCATCTACGTCATAATCTCCGTAGACAAGAATACGCTCTTTATGCCCCATTGCATCATTCAGACGGTCGACAGCCGCATCCATATCCTTCATCAAAAACGGGTTGATAAGGTCTGCTAATTGCGGACGAAAGAATCGTTTTGCCGCACTTTCTGTTGTTATCCCACGTCGGATAAGCAGGGATGCTAGGATGGGATTGATACCCAATTTCTCGCCTAAGTCTTTAGCTGCATTCTCCTGTTCTGCTGCAGGTGGTGTGTAATTCCATTTAAAATGCATCTTAAATTATTTTTATTTCTGAGCGTAAAGGTACAAAAAAAAAGCCAATTCCCCATTGTGAATTGGTGAATAGTTTGTCTTTACCTTTATTCAAGATGGAAGATGACTTGTATTCAAGACGGAAGATTACTTGCAATGAAAGGCTATTTCTGAAGACTTATGCCTAATTAAAATAACAATCCCACTCCTATGATTGGAGTGGGATTGGATACTTTTCTTATTAATGTTTATTGGAATAAAGTTGTATCAAGGTGTGTCTTTACACGATTCTGATACCAATTCCAATACATGAGACTATTTATAAGCCCATTTTCTTTCTGATATCTTTAGGAATAGCGTTCTTGTTTACCATGTAATCCATGGTGTTAGCGGCAATAAAGTTTTTGGTCATGTACCAAATACCCTTGTATTCACCAGTCTCACCCCATGAGTTCTTTACCATGTAATATTCCTTACCATTCTGGTCCTTTGCTATACCAAAGATAAGCATTCCGTGGTCATCAGTAAGCTCCCAGTTGTCAAAACGCTCTTGACGTTGCTGTTGTGTAGGAACAACTTCAGGTACATTTACACCGAGTGAGTCGATAAGATTCTTCTTCTTTGCAGCAGAGAGACCCAGCCAGTGAGCCATGTCACTACCTTTCATGCTCTCAACTTTCTTACCATCTACCATGTAAGCCAATCCATTGCGAGTGAAACCTGGTTCACTAACATCACCTCCCCAAGCTACAGTGTAGCCATTCATGACAGCATTATCAATGATTCTCATCATCTCGTCCATTGGAAGGTTGTAAGAAAGAGGGTTACGCCAGTTGTCTTGTACCTCTACTGCGAATTGAGAATAGAATGGATGATGTGTGTAAGAAGTGATAGTTACATAGTCACTCCAGTTCAAACCAAGACTCGCAGCGAAGCTCTTTGGGGTATATTTCTTACCTTCGTAAGTGAAGCTCTCTGGGCATTTACCGAGATAAGCATCAATGATTCCCTGGAGTCCTACCTTCCATTGACCAGATATTTTGTTAGCTTTGTTCTTGGCAATAGCACTTACATAAGGTTCCATCAATGAGAAGAATTCATTGAAATTATTCAGAGAATCGCCATAAAGTGAGCCTGGGAAAGGCATAGCACTCTCTGGACAGATGCCGTAATGTTCAAGTGTATAGAGGACATCGTAGGCTGATCCACCTTGTGCAAACTGGCAATCGCCATGCAAACGGACAACCTGGGTAGCACGATCCATGTAAGTCTTGTTTGCAACAAAGCTTTCACAGAGGTCATAAGTCTTACCAGTTTTCTTCAGAATCTCTGCTTCAAAGTAGCTAAGAGTAGAATAATCCCAGCACGTACCAGAACGATTCTGGTCCTTGATACTCGTGATAGGTATCTGTTTAACGACTGTGAAAACCGGCTTGTTAGATTTAACATTCTCATTTTGGCCTGCTGCATTAATGTTTATCGCTACCAAAGCGAGTAGTGCAGCTACTAAAGTTTTTCTCATAAGTTTTAAAGATTAGGATGCCGATATGGACATTTACATGCCATATCGGCCTTGAAATATTAATAAGTAATTTGTTTTTTATTTCCGATTTGCTGCGATGAACTCCTCAACATCCTTAGGATGATATGGGATACGGTCCTTACCAATGAAGCGGCAACCATCTTTTGTGATAAGGATGTCATCCTCTAAGCGGATACCTCCAAAGTCTTTGTACTCATCCAGCTTATCAAAGTTAAGGAACTCTGCGCAATGTTTCTTTGCTCTCCACTCATCAATCAATGCTGGAATAAAGTAGATTCCAGGCTCATCTGTTACAACAAATCCTTCTTCTAAGCGTCTTCCCATGCGCAAGCAGTTAGTTCCGAATTGCTCAAGGTTAGGACGTGTCTCCTCATCGAAGCCCACATTAATCTGGTCAAAGGATTCCATGTCATGGACGTCCATACCCATCATGTGACCCAATCCGTGAGGTAAGAACATTGCATGTGCACCAGCTGCTACGGCAGCATCTGTGTCACCCTTAGCCAATCCCAGTTCTTTCATGCGATCGAAGAGGATATGGCAGATGGCAAAGTGTACATCAGCATACTTTGTTCCAGGCTTTGCATACTTCAATGCAGCGTCATGGCATTCCTCCACCACCTTATATATATCTAACTGTCGTTGGGTGAATTTACCATTAACAGGGAATGTTCGTGTGTTATCTGAGCAATAATGGTTGATGGTTTCAGCACCAGCATCGCACAGAGCAAGGCGTCCTGATTCCAAAACAGCCATTGATGGATTCCCATGCATTATCTCTCCATGCTGTGAAAAGATTGTTGGGAACGCTACCATAGAGCCATAAGAGTGGGCAATACCATCAACTTGTCCTCCGACGAACTTCTCTGTTACGCCAGGTTTTGCAAGTATCATAGCTGTTGTATGCATCTTATATCCGATGACAGCTGCACGCTCGAGTTCTTCAATTTCCTCTGGAGTCTTTACCGAACGCATTTTGACAACAGCATGGATAAGGTCCATACTTGCTGATTCTTTCTGCTGATTAGGATGAATACCCAAAAGATCAAATATCTGGATCTTGATGTCTGCACGGTAAGGTGGTAAGAAATGTATCTTTTTATGTTCACGAAGAGCATTGTTACAGATCGTTTTCAGCCCTTTCATGTTTGTAGTATTGGCTACTCCGACAGCTTCAGCCATGTCTTTTACAGAGTCAACACTACCGTACCAAACGATGTCATCAATGTCAATATCATCACCAATGAGCGTTTCTGTGTCGTTGTCAATGTCGATTACACCAACAAGTCCGTCACGCTTTTGTCCGAAGTAATAAAGGAATGATGAATCCTGACGAAATGGATAATACCCATTTGCCGGGAAGTTAGCAGGCGATTCGTTGTTGCCAAAGATGATGATTAATCCGCTTTTGACAAGTTTCTTAAGCTCTGCACGGCGCTTTACATAGGTTTCTTTGCTAAACATATTTCAAAAAATTAGATGGTTTGATTGCAAAGATAGTTATTTTAAGTTGAAATTCATTAACTTTGCAAGTGTTTTTTACGAGTTTTTTTTATGCAGATTGATAGAGAAACAGGATTGATTTTAGAGGGTGGAGGTATGCGTGGAGTGTTTACTTCTGGGGTCTTGGATGCCTTTATGAAATACGATGTGTATTTCCGATATACTGTTGCTGTATCTGCAGGTGCGTGTAATGGGTTGTCTTATGTCAGTCGACAGCCCCGTCGAGCACGTATTTCCAATATAGACATGTTGGCAAAGTACGACTATATAGGCTTGCGTCATTTGGTTACGCAGGGCTGTATCTTTGATCCTGAGTTGCTTTATCATCGTTTTCCTTACGAACTTGTTCCTTATGATTATGATGAATATTTCCGAAATTGCCGGCGAGGAGAGGTCTTCGAGATGGTTACAACAAACTGTCAGACGGGCTTTGCTGAGTATCTGACAGAGACATCTGGCGATTCCCATCGGTTGAATGAGCTTGCACGAGCTTCTTCAAGTTTGCCTTATGTGAGCAAGATCGTAAATGTTGACGGTAAACCGATGCTGGATGGTGGGATTGTTGATTCCATCCCTGTGATGCATTCTATAGAGATGGGGCATAAGACGAATGTCGTTATTTGTACACGTAACAAAGGATGGCGTGATACAGGACGTGATCATAAGCAGCCGAAGTTTGTCTATCGCAATTATCCCCGTCTACGTGTAGCCTTAAGTCATCGCATAGAAGTTTATAATCGTCAGCTTGATTTGATAGATGAGTTGGAAGAACAAGGAAAGATTCTCGTTGTTCGTCCAATGAATCCTGTTGTTGTTGGGCGGATGGAAAAGGATGTTAATAAGCTTGAAGCACTGTATGAGGAAGGCTTCCAGTTAGGTGAACAGTTTGTTAAGGAGCATGTCCTATTAGCGGATAAGTAATGTTTTTGATGAGAGTTATATAGTCCTTTATGTTTTAGAAATAATCTTACATTATTTCAAAGTTGCATTAGCTATTAATGATAGGAAATCAACTTTTTATAGATTTGTAACTATTAGGAAATCAATCGTTTACAAACTCAGAAATAAAAGACGCCCTTTTGCATTGCAAAAGGGCGTCTTTTACGTTGTAAAAGGGCATCTTTTGCAATGCAAAAGAGCACCTTTTAAGATGCAAAAGGATACCTTTTAGAATCCTGATGTGAATTTATCTTACATCAGCCTCTCATCTTGAGTCTTTCCTTTTGTAGTTGTTCGGGTTATTCTTCTGCTACATTCTCTGCTACATACTTAGGAGAATCACCATACTTGTTAGCTTCTGGCTTGCTGTCTAAGAGTGTTAATGCGAAAAGAACGAGGCCTAAGATAGAGGCTAAGAGGTAGAAAATAAGTCCAATAACACCTGAGGTGCCTGTCAAACCATCCGAAATAACCTTAATGAGTTCTGTAGAATTATTCTCTGCTACAGCCTGCATATAGGCGTGAAAGTCAATGGCTGTGGCAAAAAAGATAAGAGATACAAAACCAAGGCAGAACTGACAGCCCCACCACCAGCCACTTCTGCCAGTGTCATGTAGGCGACGGAACAGCATGGATGTTGCAGCAATGTAGAGGAATAGTACGGCAATCTGACCAATGAAAGGAATGAGAGATAGTACAATAGCACAAATAGTAAGTACCAATACACCCCACCAGTACTCTGAACGACGTATGCGTCCTTTGAACTGGAACATCTTCTTGAATACGTTTTGTGCAGCTTCTGCGAAGCTTACCTGTGGCAATTCTTTTAACTGTGACATAATAATAGTTTTTAAAATGTTAATAAAAAAATAACGTTTTCTTATTCTTTCAGTAAGTCAGGGCGTAGTCTTTTAGTGCGTTCCATAGCTTGGTCAAATTCCCATTGCTTGATTTTAGCTTCGTTTCCACTAAGTAGTATCTCTGGAACATCCCATCCTTTGTAGCTACGTGGTCGGGTGTAGATAGGAGCTGATAGCATATCATCCATAAAACAGTCGGAGAGCGCACTCTGATCATCGCTTATAACGCCAGGAACCAGGCGTACTACTGCATCTGCTATGATAGCCGCAGGAAGTTCTCCACCCGTTAAAACGAAATCTCCTACAGATATCTCACGTGTAATGAGATGATCCCGTACACGTTGGTCAATCCCTTTATAATGTCCTGCAAGTATAATAAGGTTTCCACCTAATGACAAATCATTAGCTATTTTCTGGTTGAATTGCTCACCATCAGGTGAGGTGAAGATGACTTCATCATACTCTCGCTCCTCCTTAAGGGCTGTGATGCAACGATCTATAGGTTCTATTTGCATCACCATACCAGCCTGTCCGCCGAAAGGATAGTCGTCAACGCGACGCCATTTGTCCTGTGTATAATCACGAAGATTATGCAGACGAATCTCTGCAAGTCCTTTTTTCTCTGCTCTGGCAAGGATACTTTCGTGTACAAACCCTTCCAGCATTTCTGGCAAAACGGTAATGATGTCTATTCTCATATTGGCACAAAGTTAAGGTTTTTTTTTATATTAGATAGATTGCTTAGTATTTTTTTGTAACTTTGCGATCGATTCTAATATAAAACAAAAAGCAACATGAGAAGATTTTCTACCCTTGCTATCCTGTTGGTAGCAGCCTTTGTAGGTGTTAAAGCACAAAATGTTCAGCTTCATTATGATTTGGGGCACAATCTTTACAATGACCTTTCTTCACGCACGACAGTTACGTCGACTGTTGAGATGTTTAAACCTGACACCTGGGGTTCTACCTTTATGTTCACTGATATTGACTATAAGAGTGATGGTGCTATCGGTGCTTACTGGGAAATTTCACGTGAATTCAATCTTACGAAGAACAAACGTTGGGCTGCCCATGTAGAGTATAACGGTGGGGTTGGCTCTGGTAAGACACAGAACAACTATTACGGGAATCGTTATCAGCATGCAGTTCTCCTTGGTGGAGCATGGAACTGGGCATCAAAAGATTTCTCTAAGACATTCAGTGTACAGTTGATGTATAAGTATTACTTCAAGAATGGTCATACTGGTGCTCGTCCGTTCAGTGGTTTCCAGTTGACAGAAGTATGGGGAACGACCTTTGCTCATGGCCTTTGTACCTTTGATGGATTCTGTGATCTTTGGTATGATCCCAATGTAAACGGGAAGTTGATACTTCTTTCTGAACCGCAGTTCTGGGTAAATCTTAATACATTGAAGGGTATGAAGAATGTAAATCTCTCTTTAGGTTCAGAGGTTGAGATCAGTAATAACTTTGTTTGGAACGATCGTGGAGAGCATAACCGTTTCTATGCTATTCCTACAATAGCAGCTAAATGGACGTTCTAAGTTGTGTGGAAAGAAAGTGAATAACAGGATGAATCTACCATAGTATATAATAATAGGTGGAATTCTGAAATACGAAAAGTCTCAGTAAATGCATCGTTTTTGCATTCACTGAGACTTTTATTATTATGGGAAAGACCTGTTTTTTAGCATGTTTCCCTTATTTCATCCTGGCGTTTCTTAAATAGTTTTGTAGTCGTTGGGTGAATTCATAGTTCTTAAGTCCCCAGTGAGGAGCGATGAGCAGCTCTGCAGGACTTTGACTAACGAATCGTTCAAGGACAAGGTCTGATCGCAGTAAGGATATATATTGCGCTATGAGCTGGATGTATTCCTCCACTGTATAGAGGTGAAATGGCTCTTCAGCATACATCTTTGCAAGACGTGTTCCACGGATAATCTGTAGTTGATGAATCTTTAATGTAGTCAGAGGAAGCGAAGAAATGATAGGGGCTTGGCGCAAACTCTCTTCTGCATCTTCTCCAGGAAGTCCTAGAATGATGTGTGCTCCGACACGAATACCTCGGCGTGCCGTCTCTTCTATAGCGTGGCGTGAGCATGCAAAATCGTGGCCTCGATTGATAAGCTGTAGTGTTTTGTCATTGCAGGTCTCTACACCATATTCTATAATAAGGAAGGTTCGGTGGCTAAGGTCTTCGAAATAGGTGAGTAGTTCATCGTTGATGCAATCTGGTCTTGTACCAATTACTAAGCCAACAACGTCCTCCATTGCAAGTGCTTCTTCATAAAGAGCTTTTAGATGTTCATTGGAACCGTATGTACTTGTGTATGCTTGGAAGTAAGCAAGGTACTTCATTTCCGGATATTTCTTTGAAAAGAAACGCTTTCCATCAATGAGTTGTTCCCTAACAGTCTTGCCATTGTCGCAGTAAGCTGGGTTGAAAGTCTGATTGTTACAATAGATACAACCACCATATCCTACACGTCCATCGCGGTTAGGACATGTGAAACCAGCATTAACAGATATTTTCTGTACTCTGAAAGGAAATTGTGAGCGGAGCCAACTGCCAAAATCAAGATAATAATTTTCCATTCATTTGCAAATGTACGGATTATTTTATATTTTTGCGAGGTTAAAACTTAAATTTTATGAGACGTATATTACTTATGTGTGCTACTGTTTTTACGGCACTTCAGTTGATGGCTGGGGAACCTCTTTCCTTGAAAGACATTACGAATGGGACGTTTTCTGCTAAGAGAATATCAGGAATGAATCCGTTAGAGGGCACTTCCGACTATGCTCAGATATCATCTGACGGACGGCAGGTGGTGAAGTTCTCGTTTAAAACGGGTAAACCAATAGGTGTTATTTTCTCTCTTTCTGAAGTTAAAGGGGAGAAGATTGAGTCGTTTGATGATTATCTAATATCGGATGATGGGAGCAGACTATTGTTGCAAACGAAGACAAAGCCTATCTATCGTCGTTCGTTTACAGCAAACTTCTATCTCTATGACGTGAAGACAAAGGTACTGAACAGACTATCTAAGGATGGTGCAGAGCAGATTCCAACGTTCTCCCCTGATGGTAAATGGATAGCCTATGTTCATAAGAATAATATCTATATTACCAATGGTTCTGAAGTGAAGCAGGTTACAACTGATGGTGAGTTTAATAAGATTATCAATGGCCTTCCTGACTGGGTGAACGAAGAGGAGTTTGGGTTTAGCAATGCTTTGGCATGGAGTGCAGACAGTAAGACATTGAGTTGGATAAGATATGATGAGAGCAAAGTACGGACTTATACTTTGCAACTCTTCAAGGGTGCTTACCCAACGCTTAATCAGTACAATACATATCCTGGTGAATACAGTTATAAGTATCCAAAGGCTGGAGAGGAGAACTCTACAGTGACTGCCTGGTCATATAATCTCAGTAATGGTGCTGTACGTAAGTATGATTTGCCTTTGGCTGCTGATGGATATATCCCACGCATCAAAACAACTTATGATGCAAATCGTATTATTCTTTATACTATGAACCGTCATCAGGACGAGTTGAACCTTTACGCAGCCAATCCTCAGACGGGTGCTTGCTCTCTGTTGATTAAGGAGCAGGTTCCAAAGTATGTCAAGGAGGAGGCTATGGAGGGAATCAGTATCATGAAGGATTATATTCTTTTGCCTTCAGACCGTGATGGCTTCATGCATCTGTATCTATATGATAAGGACGGAAAGCTACTTCGGCAGGTTGATAAGGGCAATTATGATGTCACGGCAGTATATGGTTATGATGAGAAGACGGGGAATACTTATTTCCAGGCAGCTGCTCTTCAACCAATGCAGCGAGAGATTTATGTGGTTGATAAGGCTGGGAAGCGAACTGTTTTGTCGGAAGGAAGGGGATGGAATTCGGCTTCTTTCTCTGGCGATTATAAGTTCTTCCTGAATACATGGAGCGATCATGATCATCCTTATGTCTATGCTATCTATGATAATCAGGGCAAAAAGATACGTGAGGTGTTGAATAATACGGAGTTGATTGCCAAGATAGCGAAGTATGGTAAGGTAAGCAAAGAGTTCTTTGCGTTTACCACTTCTGAGGGAGTTAAGCTCAATGGATGGATGATTAAGCCAGCGGATTTTGATAAAACGAAGAAGTATCCCGTCATAATGCATCAGTACAGTGGCCCTGGAAGCCAGCAGGTTGTTGATAGTTGGAGTATGGGTTCGATGGGTAATGGTGGTTTATATGATCAGTATCTGACCCAGAAAGGCTACATTGTCGTTACTGTTGACGGTCGGGGAACAGGTGCGCGAGGAGCTGATTTCGAGAAGTGTACCTATTTGAAGCTTGGTGATTTGGAATCGAAAGATCAGGTTGAAACGGCTCAATGGCTTGCCAAACAGTCATATGTTGATGGTTCAAGGATCGGAATATGGGGCTGGAGTTTCGGCGGATTCAATACGTTGATGAGTATGAGTGAGGGTCGGGAAGTGTTCAAAGCTGGTGTGGCTATTGCGCCTCCAACCGACTGGCGTTTCTATGACTCCGTATATACAGAGCGTTATATGCGTACGCCGCAGGAGAATACTGCCGGTTATTCCATCAATCCTATTAATAGATCGGGGAAGTTGCATGGGAAACTTTTGATCTGTCATGGTATGGCTGACGATAATGTTCATCCGCAGAACACCTTTGAATATTCTGAGGCTTTGGTGCAGGCAGATAAGGATTTTAAGGAGAATCTCTATACGAATCGTAACCATGGTATCTATGGTGGCAACACCCGTAACCATCTTCTCCGTCAGGTTGCAGAGTGGTTTGAGGAGAATCTATAGGTGTCTTAGGCTGTAAAAGGTTAGAAAGTAGTATAGGTCAAGGGTATGAGAACTTTGTAGCTCTGCCTATTTTAATTGAGAAAGAGGATATGCTGATGCGGGCATATCCTCTTTTTTGTATCAGATGTGAGCGTCTTTTATAGTGAAATATGTTTTACATTTGATTTTCTTGTTATAGCTTTTTATGGTAAGTCTATCACCCTTAGAATCATAATGAATACCCGTTTTTTAGGTAATGTATCTCCGTTTTAGGCAAAAAGTATATACTTTTTTGGTGGAAAGTATATACTTTTTGAGTGAAAAGTATATACCTTTTGGATGAAAAGTATATAGTTTTTGGGTAAAAAGTATGGTCTTTTGGGGTGAAAAGTATATACTTTTAGACTGAGAAGCATATTATTTCTTCTTTTATAAAGGCTTATTTCTTTGTAACTTTCATATTATCAGATAGTTAAATGGATAAGGAATAAAGTCAGGTATAATTCTGTTATTTGCGTAGGAATATGTCCCTCATGGATAAAAACGTCAGAATGGGTGTGGAAATTAACAATATTCCATTACAAAAACAATAAGTTTCTGTGCATGAAAATCAGTAGAAAAAGAAAGAGGGCGTGCTCATTATTTGCACGTCCTCTTATTCTAATTGTGTATATTCGCTGATTAGAGACGAGTTGCTCTCTTGTTTCTTTCGTTGTTTTTACCTCTCATTCTGATGCTGATACCCGCCCTTCTAGCAAGTAGATAGGGCAGTGAGAAGATGCTTTTAGCCAAAGAGACGTTTGAAAAAACCTTTCTTCTTTGGTTGCTCTTGGGCTGAATTGTCTGCCTTAATCGTTGCAGAATCACACTTTTTCGGCTCCGTTTCAATTGTTGAGACTGTCTCTATTGAGCCTTCTGGAATATCATTTCCCTCAATGATACCCGCTTTCCCCCATTGTGCAGCCAGTGCTTCGGCATCTTTCTTAGCGGTTTCTTTATCAACTTCATATTGTGAACAGAGGATATTTACTAAGTCATCAATGCTGAATGATTCCATCTTTTGCACCTCTTCCCATAGGAAAGCAGAGCTTTCATTCATTGAGATTATATTGCTGAAGTCGATGTTCTCATCACCTTCTGCAACGATAATGTGTTCTCCGCATACCTCACGGAGGTTGAAACCTTTCTTTACTTTCATTTTATTGGTGGTTTTGTAGTTGTATGATGATATGAATTTTACGGTTCTTATTGCCTGATTCTTGTTAAGACGAAGGTTATATCGTCCCGAAAAGTGGGATCCACAGACGGCGATAGATACCTAAGATATATCTTCTTAAAGGGAAAAGACGTGTCCAGATATAGCTGTAAAGTCTCCACTTCCATCCGTCAGTCCGGTCTAAACGCTTCCTGTTTTTCCGATAGAACCCTATTACAGCCCCCAGAACATTCTCACGTTTGCAATGTTCTACACCTATGTTGCCATCACCACGCAGGGTAATATCCTCCCCGTCAATCTTTATTATCCGGTGTAAGACGAAGTGAAGTGGGGCAATCTCACAGAGAACCAGGTCGCCAACATTAATCGTTGATGGCTTTATGAGTAGTGCCTTGTCACGATTATCCTCTAAGAAAGGGCGCATAGAGAAGCCGCGAAGTCGCAGTGTTACGGTATGTCCCTCATTAAGTAGTGTGACAACCTCAGGGAGTAAGTCTGCATTTGCAAACTGAACCTCGGTAGTATTGAGATAATCTTTCTGCATCTACGTTTATTTTATAGCGATAGCCTTGTAGCAAACTTCAGCTGCTTCCTTGTTAGGAAGGCAGTGCAAAGTATACACTTTCCCCATTTCAACTATCTTGGTTATCGTGTCGCAGATAGCATTATAAATGGCTGAATCCCACTTCATGCTTGAACAAGAAGGGAGAAGAGAAGCAAATGCAGCGATGGGAGCTGGCTTATCAACAGAGTTTTGGCTTGCCCGGTCAATACGGGTGATGGCTCCTAATCGTGCTTTAATATTACGATAACAAGGTGTTTTGCCACTCCAAGGACTGCCATATATCCATGCTTCGCCATCAATAATCCTAACGATAGGATTGTCATCGTTCATAAGATCGCTGCCAGGGATATGTCTTAGCCACATGCTTACTTGTGTTGACTTACCTGTTCCGCTCTTTGCAATGAAAGCATAACCATAATCATTGTTTCTCACCAAGGAGGCATGGATCAGCAAAAGGCGCTGATGTGCTCCTGCAAAGGCAAAGATAAGCATCAGAGCATTATTGAGTCCGAAGGTCCGCATGTTATGATTTCCCCTGAGAGCACATTGACAATCCGAGAAATCTTTGTTACTTTCAAGCAGACTACATTCGTTGCCTTCAATGTCTTTGATAATGTATTGGTAGCTACCGTCATCTATTCGGTCAACAACCGTGTCGCCATTTCCCGTGTCAAAAGCCCTAATACGTTGTCTTCTCTCCTTTGGGATTGGTGTAAGACTGTCATCAACAGTAAGGCGGAAGAAAGGCTTTTCAGCTATCTTGTCAACTCTAAACGGTTCAAAAGAGCGTAGCAGATGCATTCCGTTGACAGTCGTGTCGCGGAAAATAATCTGTACATCAAGTTCTGCTATTTGAAAGTTATGTATCTCCATCCTTGTTGTTGGTTGGCTTTTATCCTGTGCTTTAGTTTTCTTAGCTTATTGTCTTTAGCCCTTATTTCTTCTCTGTACTCTGCGATTGTTCATTATCTGCAGTTTCTTCAGCTGGAATGACAGTCTTATAAACGAATTGTCCAGAAGTAATATCCTTAATGAAGTACTTGTTTTTCGACTTCATATACCTGTTCTTCAAACTCTGATATTTCTTCATAGCACTCTTCTCGTTCTCTGCGAAGAGGGTAATACAGGTAGGGTGAGCCTCTATACTATTAGCCTGAAGATAGTCTCGAAGCTGAAAAGAATAATCCTCTCTATTTGCCAGAAAGTGTGTCCTGTTGTTTACAAGATAGACGTTTACTTGCTGAATATCTGTCAGATAAACTGTGGAGTCATTGAATGAAGCTGCAAAGCCAAACATATAGACTTTGGCTGATTTGTATCCTTTTGCATAAATACTACTAACACATCCCAGCATAAGTACTGCGATGATGAATAGATGGCGAAGTTTCATCTTTCTTATTCGGTTTATGTATGTGTTATAATTATTGTCCTGTTCAAGCGTTTTTACCTCTATTGTCCTAAGTAAGCTTTCAGAACTCTACTGTTTGTTTGCTGTCTGAGCTTGCGTATAGCCTTCTCCTTAATCTGTCTTACACGTTCGCGAGTGAGCCCATATTTATCACCAATCTCTTCAAGAGTCATCTCCCGCTGGTTGATTCCGAAGTAAGCTTCAATCACTTTGTGCTCTCTTTCATCAAGAACCTGCAGCACTCTGCTGATTTCGTCACGTAGACTTTCTTCAACAAGTGACTTATCTGTAGACGGGGCATCGTAGTTAGGAATAATATCCAATAGACTACTTTCCTCATCTCCTATGAAAGGAGCATCCATAGATATGTGTCGGGTATTTACCTTTATAGCATCTGCGATCTTATCTTCGGGTAAATCAACACTTTGTGCAATCTCGCCAATACTTGGATGGCGTTCGTTTTCTTGTTCAAACTTGTTGGAAGCCTTGTTTATTTTATTAACAGAGCTTACTTGATTCAGTGGTAATCTGATGATGCGACTTTGATCCGCAATGGCCTGAAGGATGCTTTGTCTGATCCACCACACTGCATAAGAAATGAACTTAAAGCCACGAGTTTCATCAAACTTCTCAGCTGCTTTTATCAATCCCAAGTTACCTTCGTTGATGAGATCGGGCAGAGAGAGACCCTGATTTTGGTATTGTTTGGCTACAGAGACAACAAATCGAAGATTGGCTTTCGTGAGTTTCTCTAATGCTTTGTGATCACCTTTCTTGATTCTTTGAGCAAGCTCAATCTCTTCTTCTATGGTAATCATTTCCTCGTGACCTATCTCTTGGAGATACTTATCAAGAGATGCACTCTCTCGATTTGTGATCGATTTTGTGATTTTCAGTTGTCTCATTTGCGTGGCATTAATAAAGTGTAGGCAAAGATATACAAAATCAATGAGTTGAGCAAATAAAAACTGAGAAAATAAGGTGTGCTTTAAAAATCCTATTTACATCCTATCTTTCTGTGAAAGGTTAGCTTTTGTATATGCGTTTGGCATCAGCACTAATGGAGTTGACGCCCAGCACTAATGGAGTTGATGCTAAGCACTAATGGAGTTGATGCCCAGCACAAAGACAAAATGATATGCCTCTCTATAAAGAAGAATCCCTCATCCTTGCGTTTTGTAGCAAGAATGAGGGATCAATCTTTGTCCTTTTATCCTTTCAGGAAAAAAGATTCTGTCTTGTTCTTAGGTTTAATTGCTAAGAGGAACAGCAAAGTAAGCCTTCTTTCCAGTAGGATAAATACCCTGAATGTAAAGAACTGGGTCCTTACTTGTTGATGCTTTCTTGACAAGACCTTGTAAGTCATCAATGTTCTTGACGATATTATCGTTTACTTTCTGGATGATGAAACCGCGATTAATACCTGCCGACTTCAAGGCACCACTGTTTACCTTCAATACTTCAAGCCCATAGTTGATATTCAGCTGCTTCTTTATCGCATCTGTAACAGGTCGGAACTGTCCACCAAGTACATCTATGTCAGCCTGCTCAATAATCTTGGTAGTACCCTGAGCATTCTTCAAAGTTATTGTCTTTGTTATCTCTTTCTTATGGCGTATGTATGTTACTGTAGCATTGTCACCAGGCCGTTTACTGTTAAGAGCCTGTTGGAGCTCAGACATACGAGTTACCTTATGTCCATCAAACTTTATGATAACATCACCCTTTGTCAGACCGAGTGCAGCACCATTACCGTCTTCTGATACTTCAGAAACGTATACACCTTCATTCGTTCCGAGGTCAACGTTCTTGCCTTCTTCCTTCTGTGCATTGATGTAATTTAGTACATCGCCACCCTGAATGCCAAGCATTACACGCTGAACACTGCCATACTTCTTGATATCTTCGACAACTTTGGTCATGATGTTGGTTGGGATAGCAAATCCATAACCGCTATATGCACCAGTCTGAGAATAGAGCATGGCGTTAATACCAACTAGTTCACCCTGTGTATTGACTAAAGCACCACCAGAGTTTCCTGGGTTAATGGCAGCATCTGTCTGTATAAAGCTTTCTATTCCATTCTGAGTTGCTCCTAATCCACGAGATTTTGCACTGACAATACCTGCTGTCACCGTAGAGCTGAGGTTGTATGGGTTGCCAACTGCAATAACCCATTCGCCCACTTTCAGCTTGTCTGAATCACCAATAGGAAGGGTTGGGAGGTTCTTTGCATTTACTTTTAGGAGGGCAAGGTCTGTTTGTTTATCAGTACCAACAACACGTGCAGAGAATTCACGGTTGTCATTTAATGTAACTGTCAATTCGTCAGCACCTTCAACAACGTGATTGTTAGTTACAATGTAACCATCAGATGAGATGATGACACCGCTACCTGTTGCCTCTTTCTTAGGGGTCTGTATTTGTTGTCTACGTGATCCTCCGTTTCCTTGATTGGGATTTCCGAAGAAACCAAACGGGTCGAAGAATCCACCAAATGGATCATCCTGCACGTCTACAGTCTGTGTTTTAGAGTTCTGTACATATTTAATATGTACTACAGCTGGTAGAGCTTTCTCTGCAGCATATGTGAGATCGACAGGTTGGCCAGCCGTTACTGCTGGGGCTTCTGCTGCATAAACTTTGATGAATGCACCTGTCGAGAAGGCCAGTGCAGTAACACATGCAGCGCCAGCCAGATACTTTGATAAATTTTTCATTGTTAATTCTATTTTAATGATTACTTTTTTCTTTTGTCGTTATGGATATCTTGAGATATTCAGTCAGATACAATTGTGGATGCAAATATAGATGCAAAAAATGTAATTACGCCATTCTGTCAGTTATCTTTATCCGATTTTAACATTTGAAGTCCCTACTTAACGGATCTTAATTAGAGCTGTTAATTAATTGACATACGTTTATCTTATGACCTTATTTTGTTTATGGATGTCATAAATATATGGTTTTATGTTTGTAAAGTGCTATTTTGTAGTATAATCAGTTGAAAAATACATAAAAAGTTTTGCCTTTTCCGTGTTTTACAGTATCTTTGCACCTATTACAAGGCAGTATTCCGGCACTGTCGCTGGCATCTTTTTAAGATGCGAGAGGAAAGTCCGGGCAGCATAGGGCATCCTGCTTCCGAAAGTAGAAGCTATTGGTGACAGTAGATGTAGGCAGAAGAGAATGACCGCCATCTTTGTTGATGGTAAGGGTGAGAAGGTAGTGTAAGAGACTACCAGCAGGTGGGTGATCACTTGGCTGTGCCGTTCAGGAGCTGCAAGTTCATGTAAACCGTTGTTTGAGGGCTGCCCGCCCGAGCTTTAGCACAATGGAGGGTAGAATGCTTGAGTTGCAGGGTGACCTGCAAATTAGATAAATGACAGGCATCTTCCTATTATCGAAAGATGAGGAAGAGACGGAACCCGGCTTATAGGATTACTGCTTTGTTTTGCTATACCCATCTTCTCTCTCCGGTAATTCTATAATTGTTAGGGGAGAGAAAGGTGGTGTAGTAATCATTATTAAAGCTTGAATAATCATGAGAGATTTAGAACAACAATATGTTACAGTGTTGGATGACTTTCAGCATCAGGTAGAGAACAGAATTCGAAATCACAAGGATGAAGCGAATTTTCCACAACTCCCAGAAGGTGTTGATGAGATGATTCTTTCTGATTATTTGTTTGAATACCAAGCAGCTCTGGATAGTGAGGGAACTGAACGTTCACGTTATACAATAGCAGGTATCTTACTTTGTCTGCCAATATTAGTAATGTCTGGATTTCCTGACACTTCTTTACCATTCAAAGGAGTATGGAATGTTCTTGCTGCTATAGGTGTTGGCTTGGTACTCTTTTTGCTTTATAGGATACTAATGAAAGCTTATGTGCGCAGTCGTATTCAACGTGTTAACCGGGATTATCCTGAAGTTAAGAAGTACGTTGACAGCGTTATGACTTTCCAATAAGTTTTATTTAAGAATAAATAGATGATGGAATTACCTGATTTGCAGAAGTATAAAGAGAAGTTTTCTCAAAAGAATTTTATAGAAAAGATACAAAGAGTGGCAAAGCGTGCAGGTGTTAAGCTTGTCTATGTTGCTTTAATACTTTATTATCTTATCGAGAGTAACAAAGTATCTGTTAAGGATAAGGCTATCATTATAGGAGCTTTGGGATATCTGATCTCTCCAATAGACATTGTCCCTGATGCTATTCCTATAGCTGGATTAGGTGATGATATGGCAGTAATGCTTTATGTTTTAGATAAGGTGTGGGGACAGGTTGATGATGAAATAAAGTCAAAGGCCCAGCGAAAACTATCTAAATGGTTTGATGACGATGAACTTGACATTCCAAAAGATTTGTTTTCAGAAGACACTACTGATGGTCCTGTCTAATTAATATATAGAAAGGAGGAGAATCAATGTGGCAATATATTGTTTTGAGTGTTGTACTGGCACTTGCCATTGGGTATATCTGTTATCGAATCTGGTTGTCTTTTAAAGTAGCAAATGACCCTTGTGGTGGTTGTACAGGCTGTGCTATTCATGATCAGTTGAAGAAGCAGCGGCATCTGAAAGGGCATAAGAAGCCAGCCTGTTATAAGTAATATGACATGGGAATACTTCTTTTTGATTGTGTTCCTCAGATACGTTGTTTTACTTTATAATCCTAAAATAATACTTGAAATGTTTGGTAAAATGGAATAAAGTAACTATCTTTGCACTCGCAAGACTCAAGGAGTTATAAATAGCAATGGTGCCTGGGCCGGTCGGTTAGGTAACGGTCTGCAAAACCGTGTAGGGCGGTTCGATTCCGCCAGGCACCTCAAGAAAAGAGATTCTCAGTATTGAGAATCTCTTTTCTTATTATATACTTATGGTTTTTATCTTTCTCCTTTTGTATCTCGATTCCTCTTTCTATGTAGTGTTATGTTTCCTCTTCTTGTAAAATAAAATACTTTCCAGTTTTCAATAGGTCATGTATTGCCTCTTAAAAGGTGCCCTTTTGCATGGTAAAAGATGCCCTTTTAGCATGTAAAAGACGCCCTTTTGAAACGCAAAAGATACTCTTTTGAAAGCTGGTTTGTAACTATCTGATAATAATCTTGTTATGAATTGGGAACAAGATGATTCTTGCTTATCTTGTTCTCTTTCGTAGAGTATTCTTTGTAAAAGTATTTTATATTTGGTAGTACTTTGCTTTTTTATAGTTGTCTTAAGCTATATTGATGAGTTCTATATCGAAAATTAATGTGGAGAAACCGGGTATATCGGCGTTACGTTTACTTCCATATCCCTCTTGATATGGGATGTAAATGCGCCAGGAATCGCCTTTATGCATTGCACAAAGAGCAATCTGAAGACCTGTGATAAGTTCGTTTAAGCGGAAAGCTTCTGGAGTGGGTTTTTGCCAACTGTCATCAAAGACTTGTCCAGAGATGAGACTTCCTCGATAATTACATATTACAATGGAGCGTGGCTGTACTGTCCCTTCTCCGCTTCCTTCCTTGATTATTTCGTAGAAGATACCATGTGGTAGAGTTTTAATGCTATCCTTTTTACTAATATTATGCAGAAATTCTTCGTTTCTTAGTTTATATTCTTGTTTCTTTCCCATGTCCTTTGATCGTGTTGATGTACGCAAATTTAGCTAATATCCTTTGATTTCACAATTATTTCATTTAATTTTGCTGATGGTTTACAGTAGATTATCTTAAAATGAATTTCGATAGAGAAGAGAACGATACACGGCGTGCAGAACTGATTAGATTATTGGAACATTCAATAGAACGGCTTACGTTAGCAGAGTTAGAAGCATTGTATTATGACCTTGTTGCGAAAGATTATATTCGGCAGTAGTCTCTAATGATGTTGAATAATAGCAAAAATCGTGAGATTCTTCGGTTAGCGATACCGTCTATTATAAGTAATGTGACGGTCCCTCTCTTGGGTTTGGTTGATTTGTCAATAGTTGGACATATTGGCAATGAGGATTATATTAGTGCTATTGCCGTTGGTTCAATGATTTTCAATGTCATGTATTGGTTGCTTGGATTCCTGAGAATGGGAACCAGCGGTATGACATCCCAAGCCTTTGGGCGAGAGGATACGATGGAGTGTATTCGTATTTTAGTTCGTAGTTTGACTATCGGGTTAGCCTTTGGTCTTTTGTTTATTCTTACTCAAGGCGGATTAGAGTGGGGTTTGTTACGCCTCATGAATACGCCAGAAGCTTCATGGGAGTATGTAACGATCTACTTTCAGATTGTTATATGGGGGGCTCCTGCTATGCTTGGCTTATATAGTCTGACAGGTTGGTTTATAGGAATGCAAGATACGCGTACGCCAATGGTTGTCGCTATATTGCAGAATTTGGTGAATATACTCGCTTCTTTGTCCTTGGTGTTTGTCTTGGGGTGGGGGATTGCTGGTGTTGCAGCTGGAACTTTATTGGCTCAGTGGATAGGTTTCCTTGTAGCTCTGTTGGGTGCGTGGAAGCGGATTCATAAGGTTAATGGTTTACAGAACAAACAAGGGTTAGCAACTGAGACTTGGTCTCGTTTAGTCCGTGTTCTTTCCGTAAAAGCAGCATGGATAAACTTTTTCCTTGTGAATAAGGATATCTTTCTCCGTACATTATGCTTGATAGTGGTTAACTTCTACTTTACTTCAGCTGGAGGAAAACAAGGTGCTATGATGTTGGCAGTAAACACATTGTTGATGACATTGTTCACCATCTTCTCTTATGTGATGGATGGTTTCGCTTATGCGGGAGAAGCTTTGAGTGGAAAGTATTATGGGGCAGGTGATAAACAAGGATTGCATGTCACAGTTCGCAATCTGTTTCAATTTGGTTTTCTGATGGCTGTATTGTTTATGGGTTTATATATGATAGGTGGTACCGGATTTCTTCATCTCCTTACAGATGATAATACTGTAGTTGAGGCTGCACGCCCTTATCTCCCATGGGCTTGCTTTATTCCAGTTGTTGGTGTGACAGCCTTTATTCTTGATGGTGTGTTTATAGGGCTTACAGATACGAAAGGAATGCTCTTTTCTACTGTTATGGCTATGGTATTATTTTTTATAGTTTACTTTGTTTTTAGAGATTGGCTCGCTAATTATGCGTTATGGTTAGCCTTCCTTTCATTCCTATTAATGCGGGGTGCAGCGTCAATGCTTTGGATGCATTTTTTCTCAACTATTGACGTTTAAGTTAAAGTGTGATTGGACTTTAACTTAAAGTACAATTGATGTTTAAGTTAAAGTATAAGAGGAGTTTAAGTTAAAGTACAATTAAGGTTTAAGTTAGAGTATAGATAATGGTTAAATTAAAGTATAAAGGTAGGAGTATGAATGTAACCATGATAATAATATTTGCCTTGATTCTCTTGGTTGGTTGTGGGTATATTGGTTGGCATATCTGGCAGTTATTGCCATTGAGTAATGTCGGCAAATGGACAGTAACAGGAGTGATGTTCCTCTGTTTCTTAAGTCTGTTTACAAACTTTTTCATAGATAAGCTACCAATGTCTGTTGCCACTATTTTGTATGAGGTAGGTAACTCGTCTCTTTTCATAGGTTTGTATTTGATCATCTTGTTTCTTATCCTTGACTTAGGTAGAGTTGTACACTTGGTTTCGGCTGACTTTCTGCGTAATAGTTGGGTAGGGACAACTTCCGTTCTTGTTATTATTGTAGGTTTATTTGTTCATGGATATCTGAATTATTTACATAAGGAGCGTGTCCCTTTGATTTTAAATTCAGCTAAGATGATGCATAAACGGCATCGTATAGTTATGCTTACAGACTTGCATTTAGGTTATCATAATCGAGTTGATGAGTTTCGTAAATGGATAAATAAGGTGAATGCTGAGCAACCAGAAGTAATCTTGATAGCTGGAGATATTATAGATGGAAGTATACGTGCACTACTTGACCAGAATATGGCTGCGGAATTCAAGAGACTGAAGGCACCTGTCTATGCTTGTCTTGGTAATCATGAATATTATAGTGGAGAGCCACGTGCAAAACAGTTTTATAAGGAAGTTGGGATTCATTTATTGATAGATAATCATGCACTTATACCTCTGAGCGATGGTGATACTTTGTTAGTTGTGGGGCGTGATGATAGGACCAATAAGCGTCGTGCTACCCTTGCAACATTGATGCAAAAGGCTCCAAAGGGTTATTATACAATTCTTATGGATCATCAGCCTTATCATTTAGAGGAAGCGCAGCAATCGGGAATTGACTTTCAGCTCTCCGGACACACGCATTATGGTCAAGTATGGCCTGTTAGTTGGATAGAGGATGCCATTTATGAAGATGCTTTCGGGCCATTAAAGAAAGGTAATACGCAGTATTATGTTTCTTCTGGTATTGGTATCTGGGGTGGTAAATTCCGTATTGGAACAAGATCAGAATATATAGTGGCAGATATTGAATAACATTAGTGGATGGAACCAAAGACAGTCTTGCACAGACTCCCCTCGTATGTGTTGGTGAGTTTAGCAATATTTATGTTGGATAGCTGCTTCTCCAGCTTTAATTCTTCTGAGGAAGTCATGGCTTATCTTGAGAAAAATTATCCAGGGCAGCGTATTGTACTTTCTGATGAGTATGAAACAACTCGTGGGTTGTCAAACGATATAAGAATTTGGACATTCACATTGTCAGACTATCCTAAAGATACCTTTCATGTGGCAAGTTATATCAATAGTTATCCGTTTCTGATGACGAAAAACCAGCATGGAATCATCGATGACTTTGAGAAAGTCGTTATCCTGCGTCGGGCAAAAGAATTTGAACACGGATCTTTGAAGAATTTCGATGCACTCACACGACGCCTCTGGACCCACTTCCCTGTGTCAGATTTCTCTCTGAAGCCAGCTAGGTTAGAGCTGAGAACAGTTGATGATATTTGGCGTGCAAAGGATCTGATAGATGCTTTCGAACAGTTTCTTGGTGAAAAAAGGCTGACTGATGAAGTTCAATATTATCTGCGCATGTATATGCAAGGACCTTGTTATGACTTGGGACATGGTGGAAGTGTACCGCCTTCGGATAATCAAGCCATTGATAAATCTGATAAGAAGAAGGGATGCTACATTGAGCGTCAGATCTATTTTGCCGTTAATCGCCATGAGTCATGTCAGCAATTTTACAATGATGTGATGACGTTTCATCAGTTAATGGCCAGCTATGGTAATGGTGTTAATAAAGAGACATCTCAGACATGGGCTGAGAACCAACTGAAACTCGTAAAGTTGTTGCCAGATCTCCCATCTGAGGAAAAACGTGATTCACTTCTTAAACTGCTAGTAGTACAGGATGATTATGTAAGCAGTGTATTTATCGATACTGGAATGAAACCTTATATGCTTGTAACCTTGTCGAAAAAGGAAAAGAGTCCAGGTTCTTACAATCTCTTTTTCACTTATCCACAATTACATGCGTTCTGCTTACGCTGTGGGTTGCAGGTGCAAGGCTCTGGTGATCATTTTAAAGTGAAAGGAGTAGATGGAATGCATTACGAGTTTTCTGCACAGTTTTATAAAGAGAAGAAAGGTGTCATCGGCTTTGATGAAGATGTCTGCTATTATCTGAGAAATGGTAGTAAGGTTTTGGTTAAGAATTTTAGTAGTCCTTATGAGTGTATTAGCGATACTCTAGTGCACCGAATAACTGGACGGAATGTAAAACGAATGGTTGTGAACGGGCAGATATCTTTAAATAACGTGAGTTCGATGAATTCAAAATAATGCAAGCTGTGTGTCAAAGGTTCTTTGTACATTGATGCACGGCTTCTTTGGAAACAGGCAATATGCAGCAATTGCCCCTAATAAGTTGACGATGAAATTGTCAAAGCATCTATGTCTAGAGTGTTCCACCTGCGCAATGTTCTTAAGTTCATCATTCACTGTTTCTACAATAGCTCTTTTCTGAGTAATAGTCTGTCAGAAACGCTCATCAAAGTCCCTTTCATATTGCTTTCCAGCTTGGTAATAAGTTGTATTCCATCTACGAAAAGCCTTTGGAAGTGATTCTTGCTGATGTAGCCCTTGTCACCGATCAGCTTGCTATATATGAATTCTATAAACGCTTTGTATTCCAAAGGCTTACGATCATCAAAATCTCCTGGTGTTATCATAAAGTTGAGAAGATCTCCTTTTTCATTGCAAATCAAATGCAACTTGAAGCCAAAGAACCACCCCATAGAGCATTTTCCTCTTTGAGCTATGCCTTTGAAAACTTTGTGAATATGTATTCTCTGGTTTTTGCAGACACGCAGTGGTGTGCTATCAACGAAGCTTATGCCCGTGCATTTGCCCAACAGAACCTTCTTGATAACAAGGTTAAGGGTACGGCTACCTCCCTTTCCAGTTCTACTATACGGTTATAAGAAACAACTTTTGGAAATAGATGGCGAAGATGCTTGCATACTTTTTCAAGATAGAAATGTTTAAAGCAATGATAACCAGAATCGTGGAAAAGAATCATTATCAGCATAACTTCAGCCTTTGACATTGTAGAATTTCGATGATATTTTCTTTTTCCAGTAGGTTTTAGCGCATATTTTGCCGTCATTGCATCAAAAAAATTGCAGAAGTCATCTGCCATACAAAAGATTTCAGTAACTTTGTCCACGGTGATCATAGCGATTTTTGTTTGTAATTGTTTTTATGTTAGCACCTTAGAATTACAACAAATTTCGCTAATCACCAAATTCATAGGAACTTACAATTCGTCGAACTCACGTTATTTAAAACTACACTCTACGAACTTTTTTTGAGAAAAGTTTCTGTAATATTGCATTTTTTTTAGAAAAATCTTGGTAATTATATTATTTTAATATACTTTTGCTGTGTCAAGTCTATGCTGTAGCTTTTTCAAATTATTGAAGTAAACCTTGTTCATCCACATCTGAATATGGTAGAAAGCAATAAAAAACGATATAGCATCTGACGAAAGTCAGAAATACGGATGAGACACTACATAAACAGTAAAGCGTCATCAATGCTTTGTCAATAGGCTTCTTGAAACCTCGGAAATTTCAATTTGCTAGTCAAGGACAATGTCAGAAGTGGTTGCTATGGGAATGCTATAATAGTATTCCGGAGTGTGTTGTGAGGGTATTTATTCCCTCACACATACTTTTCCGGGTTACTTATATATACCAGCGCAGGCAAACTTCTACTCGTTCACTAGCATAGGTCTCCGAGGACCTCAAGAGGCGAATGAGTTAGATGGATACCTGCGCTTTTTGTTTTGTGGTTCCTCCTATAGAGTTTAAAAGCCTTATAAGGTATCTGAGGCATAAGGCAAATTTAAAATGATTATTATAAGTAATGATTATAACGGGTTTGCAACTCGTTTTGCAGATTTCCTACAGAATTTGAATGGAAACCTAAATATTTCTATTTTGGATAATAATACTTTTGCAGCAAAGGCATGTAATGTCACGAACTCACCTTTTGGCACAAATCCTTTTACTTTATTTGGCAAAACATCTCTGATTATATATAACAAAGATATCATTGAAAGCTGTCAGTTCACACAATCTGAATCAGACGCATGTTTATTACATGAAATTGGTCATTTAATTCATAAAGGGGAAAAAACAGGAGAGGATTTAGAAATTCTTTGTGACAAGGTAGCTATAGAAGCAAATATGACTTTACATTTACTATCAGCTTTGATAAAGATGCAAGAGGTACTTAAAGTAAACTTAGAAAGGCGTATAGAAATACTATATCATAACTTGTACCTTTTCCGCCCAGAATGGACATGTGGGCGCTACAACGAGAAAAAACAAGTTGCAATAATGTATAATTTGATAGTAGGAGCTAGTTTCTTCTTTGACAGTTTCTCTGCTATTGTTATAGGAGAGATCTTGAGAGCTAACAGAAATGAAGATATCAATGTTATTGCAATTTCATCAAAAACAGGTATAAGTATAGATTCTTTATGTCAATTCTATATTGTGCTGTTTCAAAATGGCTTATTAACAACTATATGTCCGACGAAAGGTTCTATAGACAAGTATCGACAATTAGTATTAGAAACTAAGACTCAACAGAAGTCATGGGTAGACAAAACGACTAGGGAAAAGCTTCCAATGGAAGTAACAAATGCAGAACAGGCATATTTTTCGGCTGTTGACGACGGAAGAACAATATGCTCATGTATGTTTGAACTAACATATCGGTGTAGCGAAATGTGTATTCACTGCTATAACCCAGGGGCAACTCGAAATAGCACAGAAAAAAGCCATAGAGCTGACCAACAAGAACTAACTTTGGAAAATTATAAAGATATCATTGATGATATGTACAACCATGGTCTTGTCAAGGTATGTCTTAGTGGAGGTGATCCTTTTTCAAAAGAGGTTACATGGGAATTGATAGATTACTTATACACTAAAGGAATTGTCTTTGATGTTTTCACAAATGGACAAAGAATATTACAGGAAGTGAAGCGGCTTGCAAATTATTATCCACGATTAGTAGGTATAAGCATATATAGTGGGATTGCAAAAGACCATGATGCTATTACTCGAGTTCCTGGCTCTTGGGAAAAATCAATAAAAATAGTCAAAGCTCTGAGTAAACTAGCTGTCCCAATGAATCTAAAGTGCTGTATAATGCAACCCAATATTCATTCTTATTATATGGTTGCAGATCTTGCAAAGGAGTATAGAGCTATTCCCCAATTTGAGATTAATATTACAGAGTCTAACGATGGCGACATCTGTGCAAAACAATTACGTCTGACAAAAGAACAACTACAAGTTATTCTACGTGATAACAACTTAGCATTATATGTAGGAAAGGAAGCACCTAACTATGGAGGTCAAAAACGTGATTTGTCAATGTGTAGTTGTGGTGCAGGTGGTACTGGCTTTTGTATGTCACCAAATGGTGACTTACGTGCATGCCCAGCATTTACACAAGTTTATGGAAACCTATCCCATCAAACTGTAAGCAAGATACTCTCTGAGAGTTCTATATTAGAAATATGGAGAAAAGCAGTAGTTTCTGACTTTACAGAGTGCGGGAGACACGATTATTGCGATTACTGCAATCTTTGTGCTGGAATTAATTATTCAGAACACCAAGATTTTCGTAAACCAGCTGAATCAAATTGTTATATGGCAAAATGCAGGTTTAATCTTGCTCATAAGCTAATGAAACATGATGAGTCTATTGAAAGGGAAGACCTTATAAAACTCATAAGAAAACTACCAATAAACAAAATAGTATTACAACGTAATTATCGAGAAAATGGATAAATGGTATCTCCCTAAGTATACCTATAATCTAAAAGTTACCATTATGAAAGTAGAACTTGGTATCAAGACTACATCAAATGTAGTAGCCGCAAATGGATGTCCAAAATTGTATGAGTCATCATGCGGTATTGCGTATCGTGGCTAAGAGCACGATAGTAATTATTGGCATAGGGAAGGGCTTCCTTTCCTATGCCTCGTTTTATATTTATTTAAAAATATTACGACAAGAAATGATACAGCTACATAAAATTAAGGACTTCAGTAAGGAATTGAAGCCATATGTGGATAGTGTTAATACTGATATCCTTGGTAATGTCATTGCACATAAAATGGGACATGGAAAGCGTATTATGCTAATAGCACATCAAGATGTTATTTGTCTTATGATATCTTACATAGACGAGAGGGGATTTCTTTATGTCAAACCGTCAGGCGGTATTGACGTGTCAATTCTTCAAGCAAGAAAAGTTGTAATTGTACATGAAAATAAAGAAATATTAGGTGTTATAGGGAAAAAACCGATTCATCTTCTACGAGAAGAACAGAATAATAAAATTACTTTTGATAATATATGGATTGATATAGGTGCAAAAAACAAAGAAGAAGCCTTGCAAATAATTAGTGTGGGTGATTATGCCTATTTTTATTCAGATTATGAAAGCTTACCAAACAGTATTATAACTGGTCCTTATATTGACAATCAAGCAGGGTTGAATGTTTTATGCGAAGTATCTAAGCGATTTCAAAAAGTGAAGGTAAACTGCAATCTATATTATGTTGCGTCAAATCACGAAGAAATAGGACTGAGGGGAGCATACGTTGCAGCAAACTCTATAAAACCAGATATTTGCATCTGTGTTGATGTAACCCATGCTACAGACTATCCTAATATGAATGTTATAAGTGATGGAGATATTAAATTAGGTGGTGGATGTGTTTTATCCAAAGGACCAAATGTTTATCCCAAACTATTTCAGCGTCTGAAAGAGATTACTTTAAAAAATAACATTACATCCCAAGTTGAAGTAAGCCCTTACCCTACTGGAACAGATGCCAATGTAGTACAACTCTCAACAAATGGGGTTAAAACTATAATTATATCAATCCCATGCAGATATATGCATACCCCTTATGAGATGTGCTCAAAAAAAGACATAAAATCAACAATAGACATTATAAGCAACTTTATACTAGAAGAATTTGGTGAGGAGATAAATATCAAAGAAGAAAGCTTATAGTAAAAACAAAGAAACATATGATTAAGACAGGAATAGACTGGAATTTTGAAGGATACAAAGAAGATGCACATTTCTTCTTATGTGGAGCTTTTGAATCTTTTGAATTTATACGCGATTTTTTAGAAACAGTAAAAAAATGTCCATGGCTATTGAAGGAAAAAGTTATAATAGATAGCGTTTTTGGTTCACCGACATGTATCTGGAATGGAGGGCGTTCGTTAACCAATATCTATTATAATAAACAGCAATTAAAAAATATTCGTGACACATATTTGAACCTTGGTGTCAAAATCCGATTTATATTTACCAACTCTCTGCTAAATGAGTATGATCTTCATGATAGATATTGTAATTTACTTATGGATATTTTTGAGAATATTTCTCCTGAAGTAGTAGTAAACTCACCTATTTTAGAGAGTTACTTAAGAGATAAGTATCCATCAGCTTCTTTTATTAGTTCTACAACGAAACGTCTCCGTGCTAGTACGGAACAATTAAAAGAGTTTGAAAGTGACTATAAGTATATTTGTTTGGACTACGATTATAATTATAATTTCGATTTTCTTAAGAGCATTCATCATAAGGAAAGAGAAAGAGTGGAAATACTTGTAAACTCAACCTGTCCTAAAGGATGTAATGCAAGAGTTTTACATCAAGTATGTTCGTCCAAAAGGCAGTTAGAATATAATAGTGATCAAGACAATATTGAATCAGAAGATTTTTATAAGTTATGTCCTAAAATTAACGGATACCCTACAAATTCACTTTCTAAAGACACTAGGATGGGGCTATATAGTGGGACTAATTTTATTCTTCCGCAAGATTTAGATAATTACATTGAAATGGGATTTAATCATTTTAAAATACAAGGGCGAGAACTTCCTACAACACAGTTATTTGCAGAGTTTTTACCATATCTTATAAGACCAGAATTCTACCCTAGAGCTATTTCTATCATTAATATTAACAGATAAATCTTCTACAGAACTCCAACACAAATACTGTTAAGAGATTTGTTTGGTTGTTTTTACCAATATTGTTGAATCATTTTTAGCTATTGCTGCTCGGTAAAGTGTGTACTTTTGCCCATGTTACTGAAGTTTAGAAGCAAAAACAAAGGTAACAAAAAGGGCCGAAATCCGAGAGAGGATTTTAGCCCTTAACTTTTATATATAAAAAAGGTTTACCGGATAGCAATAGTAAGTTTTATATAGTATACGTTATTGCTATATATACGAAAAAGAGCGGCCTCTAATGAGAACCGCCCTGATGAAAGGAGGAGTGGTACCACCAGGAATCGAACCGGGGACACAAGGATTTTCAGTCCTTTGCTCTACCAACTGAGCTATGGCACCTTCTTTATGATTGTAGTCATTTCTTAATTGCGGTGCAAAGGTAATGCTTTTCTTCTGAACTGGCAAACTTTACTAAAGATTTTTTAATGATTAGTTTGCTTTAACAGTTTTCTTAATTTCTGTTTAAAGCCCAGCCTTGTGCTTGTATTTCGAATTCATTACCATCTCTTGTGATAAGATAAGCTCCTAAACTCTCTTTCGTTATATAGCCAATCTGTCTGATACCGTCAATCTTATCAATCTTTTCATGATCACCAATCGGTACAGTAAAAAGTAATTCATAATCTTCACCACCATTTAATGCTGCTGTTGTGAGATTCATGTTGAATTCTTCACATGTCGCAGCTGTCTGATAGTCAATTGGAATATTCTTCTCATAGATCCGACATCCACAGTGGTTGTTCTCACAAATGTGTTTAATTTCACTTGCTAATCCATCTGAAATGTCAATCATAGAAGTTGGGTGTATGTTAGCTTCCTTGAGGAGTTGAAGGATATCTCCCCTTGCTTCAGGTTTCAGTTGCCTGTCTATGAGATATTCTTTGCCAGCAAAGTCTGGCTGGAAATCGTCAAAGGAAGAACGTTCTTTGCGCAATGCTTCTAAACGAGCCTTATCATTTGTACGTTGTGCATCCTTTACTTTGTTGTTATATTCTTCAATCTGTTGGTAGTAAACAGTCTTCTCGCGTTCAAGGATCTGTAATCCCATATATGCAGAACCAAGGTCACCTGAGACACAGATGAGATCAGTTTCCTGTGCCCCGCTTCGGTAGACTATATCTTCTTTTTGGGCTTCTCCTATACAAGTGAGATTTATGGCAAGGCCTGTATATGAAGATGTTGTATCTCCTCCGACTATATCCACGCTCCATTTCTCACACGCTTTCTTTAATCCTGTATAGAATAGTTCTATATCTTCAACTTTGAATCGTTTACTTAAACCTAATGATACTATAATTTGGCGAGGATGACCGTTCATAGCAAATATGTTGCTCATTACAATCATAGCAGCTTTGTATGCCAAATGCTCCATGTCTATATAAGTAAGATCAAATTGTACTCCCTCCATAAATATTTGTGAAGAGACAAGTACCTCTTTCTTGTTATATTGTAGAACGGCAGCATCATCACCAACTCCTTTTATCGTTGATGGATTTATTGGCTTGATATTCTTGGTGAGTTGGTTAATTAAGCCAAACTCTCCGAGATCTTTTATCTCCATTTATTATATTAGATAAGTAATGAAAAAATATTTTTATGACCGTTTAATCATTTCGCGCATAATTTCAGTCATACGTGGCTGAGCTGCATTTGCAGCCTCCTGTACTTCCTCGTGGCTTACTTTTACAGGTACGTCAAAGCCTCCCAGGTCTGTTATTACGCTAATTCCAAAAACTTTTATGTCACTATGACGTGCAACTATGACCTCTGGAACAGTACTCATTCCTACTGCATCTGCACCTAATTTATGGTACATACGGTATTCTGCAGGAGTCTCAAAGGTTGGTCCTTGTACTCCCATATAGATACCATGCATGATGCGGATACCCTTTTCTTTAGCAATTGAATTTGCTAATTCAACTAATTTATGGTCGTAAGCCTCATGCATATCGGGGAATCGTGGTCCAGTCGGATAGTTTGGACCATGTAAAGGATGTTCTGGGAAAAAATTAATGTGGTCAGTAATAATCATCAAGTCTCCAATTTTGAAGTCTGGATTCATACCACCCGATGCATTTGACACAAACAAAGTTTTAATCCCCAACTCGTGCATTACGCGGATAGGGAATGTGACCTCTTTCATGTTGTAACCTTCATAAAAGTGGAAACGTCCTTCCATGGCCATAATATCTTTATCTCCGAGTTTTCCGAAAATAAGTTTCCCTGCATGTCCTTCTACTGTGGAAATAGGGAAATTAGGAATATCTTTATATGAGAACTCGTAACTATCAGTTATCTCTGAAGCTAATTGTCCGAGACCGGTTCCCAGAATGATGGCGGTTTTTGGATTTGTTGTCATCCTCTTTTTTAGCCAGGATGCTGTTTCTTGAATTCTTTCGTACATAGGATATTATTTTATCATTGAAAGTTTTTTCTTTATCAAGCATGAATCTAACCTTGATAGGAAGAGAATAAATATTTTCTTTTATTTCTGCAGATAATCCCTCAATACCGATAAGACGAGCTTTGTCTTTCTCGGTGGTTATAATAATCTTTGGAGTAGACATTCTTTCAAAAGTCTCATTTATAAGTCTGATGTCTTTTTTCGTGAAAGCATGGTGATCTGGGTATGAGAGCGTGGTGAGTGCATTGTTACCAGTATACTCATTAAGATCTTCTTTTAAGTGTTGCGGTGTTGCAATTCCTGTGAGAAGAAGAATATTCCATCCTCGTATATCTGTCAGAAGTCGGTTCTTCTTATTTGAGAAGATAGGTTCTAATTCACAGTACTCCAATGTAGTGAAATAAAGTTGTTGAAATGGATAAAGATCCATAGCTTTACTCAATACTCGATAGTCTATTGGGTTGAGGTCTTTAGGACACTTCGTAATAATAACGATATCCGCTCTATGCTTGCCAGAAAGGGGTTCGCGTAATCTTCCTGCAGGTAATAGCTTGTCATAGATAATAAGCCGATGATAATCAACTAACAGAATATTAATCCCTGGCTGGACATATCTATGCTGAAATGCATCATCTAAAAGAATGACATCTGTATCACATGTTTCTTTGTCTGTAGTCAATCTGCTTATGCCTTCACAGCGGTTCTTATCAACAGCTACATGAACTTTAGGATATTTTGTCTTCATTTGATATGGTTCATCACCAATATCTTGCATGGGAGTATCTGTTGTCGCTAAGACATACCCATGACTCTTCCGTTTATATCCTCTTGACAGAACAGCAACGTTCATTTTATCCTTCAATAACCGGATGAGATATTCAACGTGAGGGGTCTTTCCTGAACCGCCTACGGTTATATTTCCTATAGATATGACTGGTATGTTAAAACGGCGTGTCTTAAGAATTTTCAATTCAAACAGTTCATTCCGTATGCCCACTATAAGCCCATATAGCCAGCTGAGTGGTAATAACCATTTATTGATTTTGATATGATCTCCTTCCATACGTTATTAATGAATGTTAGGGAAATAAGGTATACGAGCTTGGATTGCACTTTGATGATTCAATGTCTTTAATAAAGCAAATGGCTCGTAGTAATCCCCTAAGTTGGCGCGTAATTGCTCACTAAGGTAATTATTCGGTTTTGACTCCTGTAGTAGTTGATCCATTAAACTGGGTTGTTCAGGATAGATATGTAAGCTATGATCTGATATCTTGGCAAGTTTTAAAGCCTTTGCTATCGCGACTTCCAGTCCACCTAATTGATCAACTAATCCGATCTTTTGGGCATCCTGTCCTGAAAAGACATGCCCCTGTGCAATTCTTTCTACTTGTACGTCAGTCATCTTACGCCCTTCTGCTACACGATGACGGAAAAGTTTGTATCCTCGATTAATATATTGTCCCAGAAAGGCCATCTCTTCAGGAGAGAAAGGGCGAGTAGTAGTTCCAAATGAAGAATATTTATTAGTTCTAACTTCATCAAACTTGATTCCTAATTTTTCTGTAAAAAGACCACTCATATCTGGGAACATACCGAAGATTCCTATAGAGCCTGTTAGTGTCGTTGGCTCTGCAACAATCCAATCTGCTGGTGCAGAAATGTAATAACCTCCTGACGCAGCCATACCTCCCATGCTAATAACGACTGGCTTTTGTTTTTTCAATTCTATTATCTGGTGCCATATTTGTTCTGAAGCATAAGCAGACCCACCTCCAGAGTTAATTCGAATAACAACAGCTTTTATCTTTTTGTCATCAGACAATTTTTCTAAATCTTTGCAGACTTTTTGTGCATCTATTGTATGGTTCTGGGCAAAAAGGCCTTCAACTGTTCCATCGACAATATCACCATAGGCATAATAGATAGCTATTTGATTATCTTTATTGCCTTCTTTCTCATTAGAATCTTGCAGGTCTGCCACTGTTACTTGGCTAATATCTTCGCTATTCTCTATGCCAAGTTCCTTTTTAATTAATTGTTTTACTTGGTCTGTATATAGTAATCCATCTACCATTTTTGTTTTAAGATAATCTTCCTGAGGGGCAAGAGTCATCATACTATCGGCATATTGATTTAGTTTCCCAGCAGGTATATTCCTACTTTTGCTGACATCATTGGTTATGTTCTGCCAAATACTATTAAGATAGGCTGTGGTTTGTTCTCTGTTTGCTTCGCTCATCTTGTCTCCTGTAAACATCTCTGTGGCACTCTTATAAGCGCCAACTTTCACAACTTGCATCTTCACTCCAAATTTAGCCAGTAGATCTTTTATGTAGATAGGTTGAGAAGCTAAGCCACGCCAATCAATTTGTCCTTGAGGGTTTAGATAGACTTTGTTGGCAGTAGATGCCAAATAGTAAGTACCTTGTGTATATGTGTCGCCGTATGCTATAATCCACTTCTTACTTTTTTTAAAGTCTATAAGGGCATTGTGTATTGCCTGTAGGGATGCGTAGGAGTCAGCTGAAAAGGCACCAGCTTCGATATATATGCCTTTGACATGATCATTCTCTTTTGCATTTTTAATGGCGGTTAGAATATTGTCGAGTCCAATGGAGCCTTTATCTGTACCTTGGATTTGATTGATAATATTGTCTTCTGCTCTCTCTGAGAGCTGTCCTGACAGGTCTAATATAAGAATAGAGTTTTCAGATGGTTCTTTTGTTGATTGTGAAGAAGCAATCATGCCTGTTATAGTTATAACTCCAAAAAGAACAGTTATAATGCTGAAAAGAAGCATTCCAACAAAGGATGCAAAGACAAATTTGAAAAATTGTTTCATGAAAAACCTAATTCTTATTTACTTTTTTACTTTGCAAAGATATATATAATAGGTGGAAATTCCAAATATTTCATGATTTCTTGATATCTTTGCAGAGAAAGAGTAGGTAATATTGTAATGACAGTTTTCATTTAGGCTATCCTGCTTGTTCTTTTTGTATAGATATTAATATAGAGGTAAATGTGATGCGAATCGTTCTAGCCATCGATAGTTTTAAAGGTTGCTTGTCTTCTGTAGAGGTTGAGTCTTCTGTAGAAAAGGGTGTGAAACTTAGTTGCCCTCAAGCTGAAGTTGAAAAGATTCCTGTTAGCGATGGAGGAGATGGGATGTTAGAAGTTTTTTCACAACTGGTAGGTTGTGAAAAAGTTACGGTTGCTTGTCATGATGCTCTCATGCGTCCTATTCAGGCTGAGTATGCTATAAGCCCTTCTGGTGTGGTTGTCTTGGAAACTGCTGTTGCTTGTGGAATTAATCTACTGAAGTCAGAAGAGCTGAATCCCTTACGAGCAACTTCTTATGGTGTTGGGGAAGTCATTGCGGACGCTCTACTACGTGGCTATCATAGTTATATTATAGGGTTAGGTGGCTCGGCTACTAGTGATTGTGGTTTAGGAATGTTGGCAGCTTTAAAGAGGAAATTAGGTGAAGACTGGCAGAATAAACTGCCTAAAGATTTAGATATCATATTGGCCTCTGATGTAGCTAATCCTCTTTTTGGGGATACTGGAGCAGCTGTAGTTTTTGGACCTCAGAAGGGTGCAACACCTGAAATGATAACTTGTCTTGACCGTCGAGCTCGTACTTTTGCGAGACTTGCGGCAAAGCACTTTGGTTTTGATCATTCTGAAGATAAGGGAGCTGGTGCAGCAGGCGGCTTAGGTTATGCTTTTCTTCAGTTCCTTGGGGCAAAGATAAAATCTGGAGCAGACGTTATGTTGCAGATGTCGGGGTTTGAAAACCTTGTAAAAGAAGCAGATTTGATAGTCACGGGAGAGGGAAGAGCTGATGCACAGACATTGATGGGTAAGATACCTGAGTGTGTACTAGCTTATGGTAAGCGTTTGGGTGTTCCTGTCGTGTTGCTTGCTGGACAAGTTAAGGATAAAACAGCCTTGCTTTCTGCGGGCTTTTCACAGGTGTGTTGTATCAATCCGACAGCATTACCACTTGTTGAAGCCATGGTCCCTTCTGTTGCTAAAGAAAATATCCGAAAGACAGTTATGAGAAAGTTTAAAGGCTGGTTGGATTTGTAGTAGGCTAATTTTTTTATGTGAATAATAAATAGTACCTTTGTAGCCGTTATAAATAAAAGATTGGTTTATGGACGAGAATCAAATGATATGCTCAAAAAGAGTACTTCGTAAAAAACTTGACTTGCTCCTCCGGACAGGTCAAATTCTTATGGAAAGCTCTGCAGATACGAGTCGTGTGAAGCGTAATATGGAGCGTACGGCAGCCTATCTAGGGCTTCCAAAAGAAAATTTGCATATGCATGTTGACTATTATATGCTACAAGTCAATGTGAGTGATGAGTTTCATAGCTTCTCTAAGATGCAACGTTGTGATAAGCATGTCATTAATATGCTTGCTATTCAGGAGGTCTCAAAGCTCTCATGGAGGGCCATTCAGGAGGATTATTCGTTAGATCGTTATGAAGAAGAGCTTGAGAAAATTGCTCATGGCAAACATTATTATACGGATTGGATGATTGCCATTGGTGCAGGTTTTGCTTGTGGAGGATTCTGTGTTCAGTTCGGATGCGACTGGACAGCTTTCTTCTATGCGTCTATTGCTGCAATCTTAGGTAATCGTTTGCGTATGTTCTTGAATCATGCTGGTTCGAATATTTATGCTAATTTTGCTGTAGCAGCCTTTGTTAGTACGATATTGGCTTGGCTTTCATCCTATTTGTCTACGCCATCTGTTCAAGCAATGCTTCCTGAATTCTTACGTCCTATATTATTTACGAAAACACCGTGGCATCCACTCCTCGCATGTGCACTCTATATCGTTCCTGGAGTTCCGTTAATAAATGCGGTCAATGATCTCTTAGATAACCATATAAATACAGGTTTGGTACGGGCTATGAACACCATGCTTATAGTCATTGCAATGGCATTTGGTATAGCGTTGACCATTAAATGTGGGGGGATTGATAATTTTGTGAAAGACTTATCTATGACACCGCATCATAGCTTCTTTGAGTATGCACTTGCAGCTGCTATATCGGCTATGGGCTTTGCTACTATCTATAACATTCCATATCGATTAATGCCTTGGATTGCTATAGGTGGTATAATCTGTGTTTGTTCTCGTAATTTCATAAATCTTGGTCCAGCAACAGGTAATATTGGCTTAGGAATGGGGCTGGTTGTAGGCTCACTTTGTGGGTCGGCTCTGATTTCAATTATAAATATCAAAGCAGTCCATATCTTGCATACTCCTCATCAATGTATTACGATTCCTGCAGTTATTCCAATTGTTCCTGGTGTGTTGATGTATCGTGCTCTATACGGTTTTATGGAAATGCAGGGAGTTGTTGGTGAAGTAACATTTGCCATGTTCAATGCTATTAATGGGTCATTGGTTCTGGTATGTATCGCTTTAGGTGTCGCTATTCCAAATATTTTTGCTCGCAAATGGATTGCTCCGCATCGTAGAGCTAAGCTAGAACGCTTAATAGAAGAGCGCAGAATGCGCGGTAAATTTGTTGATTTACACAATTTTGAGGTCTAGAAAAAGATAGAGCCTTATATATTTGAGCCGATGAGGAGATGTTAATCTTCATCGGCTTTTTCCTTACAGAGCACAGTATGGATTTTCATCAGTCTTCTATTTGTAGATACTACGTGTCAAATTTTGATGGAGCTGTTGGTCAACTCCATAGGTGCTGATGGTAAGCACGCTAGGAGTTGATGCCTCGCACTAGGCAAAGTTATCTCATGTTGTTCTATAGATGATTGATAGGGACTTCTAATGGTATGGGTGGCTTGTAGCTATAAGATGATGGTATAGGGATTACTGTCATAAGGACTGACAAAAATGTCAGTATTAATTTTGTCCTTGTCAGTCTTCGCCAGTTGGCACAGTTTTCGTAATCTCAAAAGCGAAGTGTTTTCAAATACTTTGTGGACAGTGATATAAGATAAACTTTAAAAATAATATAATTATGACAATTAAACCATTAGCAGATAGAGTACTTGTACTTCCTGCACAGGCAGAAGAGAAAGTAGGCGGAATTATTATCCCTGATACAGCAAAAGAAAAACCACAGCGTGGAAAAGTAGTCGCTGTAGGTAATGGTACGAAGGATGAAGAAATGATTCTTAAAGCTGGTGACGAAGTGCTGTATGGTAAATATGCTGGCACTGAAATCGAGAATGATGGCGAGAAATATCTGATGATGCGTCAGAGCGATGTGTTAGCAGTAGTAGAATAATATAGTTCCGGAATTGTCGATTAATGATAATTGATTGTGAAATTCGGAATTCGAGAAAGTAATTCAAAAAAGAAATAATATTATGGCAAAAGAAATAAAATTTGATACAGATGCTCGTGAACTTTTGAAGAGTGGTGTTGACCAGTTGGCTAACGCGGTGAAGGTTACACTTGGCCCTAAAGGTCGTAATGTCGTCATTGGTAAAAAGTTTGGTGCTCCACAGATTACAAAAGACGGTGTGACTGTAGCTAAAGAAGTTGAACTTGAAGATAACTTTGAAAATGCTGGAGCACAGCTTGTGAAGAGTGTAGCTAGCAAAACAGGTGATGATGCAGGTGATGGTACAACTACTGCAACAATCCTTACTCAGGCTATTGTGAATGAAGGATTGAAGAATGTTACAGCTGGTGCTAACCCAATGGACCTTAAGCGTGGTATTGATAAGGCTGTTGCCAAAGTTGTAGAGCACATTAAAGATTCTGCAGAGGTTGTTGGTGACAACTATGATAAGATAGAGCAAGTAGCTACTGTTAGTGCAAACAATGATCCTGAGATTGGTAAATTGTTGGCGGATGCTATGCGTAAGGTTTCTAAGGATGGTGTTATCACGATCGAAGAGAGCAAAACCCGTGAGACAAGTATTGGCGTTGTTGAGGGTATGCAATTTGATCGTGGATACCTCTCTGGATATTTTGTGACAGATACAGATAAGATGGAGTGTGTAATGGATAATCCTTACATTCTTCTCTATGATAAGAAGATTTCAAACGTTAAGGACTTTTTGCCAATTCTCCAGCCAGCTGCTGAGAGTGGACGGCCGTTATTGGTAATTGCAGAAGATGTTGATTCTGAGGCATTAACAACATTGGTAGTAAACCGTCTACGTGCAGGTTTGAAGATTTGTGCAGTTAAAGCTCCTGGCTTTGGCGATCGTCGTAAGGCTATGTTAGAGGATATCGCAACCTTGACAGGTGGTGTTGTTATCAGTGAAGAGAAGGGACTTTCTCTTGAGAAAGCTACACTTGAGATGTTAGGAACTGCTAAGAAGGTTACGGTTTCTAAAGATAATACAACTATTGTTGATGGTGCGGGCTCAAAAGATGCTATTAAAGAGCGTGTTGCTCAAATCAAAAATGAGATTGCAGCCTCAACAAGTTCTTATGATAAGGAGAAACTACAGGAACGTCTTGCGAAGCTTTCAGGTGGTGTTGCTGTCTTATATGTAGGCGCTAACTCTGAAGTTGAGATGAAAGAAAAGAAAGATCGTGTTGATGATGCTTTATGTGCTACTCGTGCAGCAATGGAGGAAGGTGTCGTTGTAGGTGGCGGTACCACATACATTCGGGCTCAAGAATCATTGAAAGATCTGAAGGGTGAGAATCAAGATGAGCAAACAGGTATAAACATTGTATGCCGTGCTATTGAAGAGCCTTTGCGTCAGATAATTGCAAATGCAGGTGGTGAAGGTGCCGTAGTAGTAGATAATGTCCGCCAGGGTAAGGGTGACTATGGTTACAATGCTCGTAAGGACACTTATGAGGACCTTCGTGCAGCTGGTGTTATTGATCCAGCTAAGGTTTCACGTGTAGCCCTTGAGAATGCTGCTTCAATTGCAGGTATGTTCCTGACAACAGAGTGCCTCATCGTTGATAAGGCTGAAGAGGCACCAGCTATGCCAGCAGCTCCAGGTATGGGCGGTATGATGTAATCTGAGAAAATAATATTTTGGTAAAAAAAGAGGGGAAGATGCTGAGAGGTCTCTTCCCTTTTTTGGTATAGAAGAATAGAGGCTAAAGTCTTTATGGTATTATATTAAATAGTGTTTGTTTTTGACCTGACATAATGTAAAGGCGGTAAATTCGTGTAACTGCTTTTGAATAATTCTAAAAACTTCAGTCTTTCAATCTTAGTCTGTAATCTTTTCGTTAACTTTGTAGCATGAAAAGAATCGTCAATTGGAAAGAATTTGCCGTACTCTTTATAGTTATTGGGTGCGTATATTATCTGAGTAAGTCTCTGTTAATAACAGGTGGTATCCTTGTGCTTCTGTTGTTAATTGATGGCTTGTTACGTGAATATGACAATAAAAGGCGAGGCGAGAAACAAGCTGATGAGATAAGAAAGAAGCTAGAAGAGTAGGATGGAGCAGTTGTTAAGGCTATATAAGGAATGGAAGGGCTGTGCCCCTTTTAATATAGAAAAGCTTGCAGGTGCAGGGAGTAATCGCGAATATTATCGTTTGACAGATGCTGATAGTAATACAATCATAGGTGTTGTCGGTACGAGTAGGGATGAGAATCATGCCTTTGTTTACCTTGCCAAACATTTCGAAAAGCGCCAATTGCCCGTTCCACATGTATTAGCTGTCTCAGAAGATGAGAGTTGTTATTTACAATCTGATCTTGGAGATACTTCTCTTTTTGATGCTATTCGTGGTGGACGTGATGCAGGAGGAAGGTATAATCTAGCAGAACAGGAACTTTTACGTAGAACCATTCGTGAGTTGCCCAATATACAGTTGCGTGGTGCACGTGGCTTAGATTTTTCGAACTGTTATCCACAACCAGAGTTTGATCAAGAGGGGGTTCTTTTTGATTTGAATTACTTTAAGTATTGTTTCTTAAAGGCAACGGAGCTTGATTTCCATGAATTAAAACTTGAGGCGAACTTTAGAATGTTTGCAAAAGACCTAACCTCTGAGAATATGGATTCGTTTCTGTATCGTGATTTTCAGGCAAGGAATGTCATGTTAAAGGATGGACAGCCTTATTTTATTGACTTCCAAGGGGGGAGAAAAGGGCCTTTTTATTATGACTTAGCTTCTTTTTTGTGGCAGGCAAGTGCAAGATATTCTTTCAAGCTACGTCGTGAACTAGTGTTTGATTACTACCAAAGTCTTAAGAATTATACAGAAGTCCCTTCAAAGCGACATTTCGTAAATCGCCTTTCACTGTTTGTTCTTTTCCGTACATTGCAGGTCTTAGGCGCATATGGTTTCCGTGGCTATTTTGAAAGGAAGAAACATTTTATTGATTCAATTCCCCCTGCTATACAAAACCTACGTGATTTGCTGTCATTGGGTGAGGAGGTTTTCCCTTACCCTTATATGTTAGACATGTTGAAAAGGCTTACACAGCTACCACAGTTTGCTTATACTGAGGATTCTATGATGAGTAGAACAGATGGGTTTAAGACGGTAGAGAAGGATGTTTATCAGGCTAATCCATTAGATGGACCGGCTACTTTTTCAAAATATGATGGGAAAGGTCCATTGGTAGTGCGTGTATTCAGTTTTTCATTTAAGAAGGGAATACCTGAAGATACATCAGGCAATGGTGGAGGTTATGTCTTCGATTGTAGAAGCACGCATAATCCTGGACGATATGAACCATACAAGAAAATAACAGGGTTAGATGAGCCTGTTATTCGATTCTTGGAAGATGATGGGGAGATTCTTGATTTTCTTAAACCTGTTTATAAGTTAGCTGACCATCATGTAGAACGTTATATGCAGCGCGGCTTCACGGATCTTATGTTCAGCTTTGGTTGCACTGGTGGGCAACACCGTTCGGTTTATTGTGCACAACACCTTGCAGAGCATCTTAATCAAAAATATGGAATAGAAGTAAAGATACAACATAGAGAACAAGGGATAGAACAAGTATTGGAAGCTAAATAAGAGTAAATACTTAGTTTTTTCATTTATGTTTATTTTTCCTTTTGTCAACTGGAATAAAAACAGTACTTTTGTATCATAAAAAGAATAGCTAATGCAAGCAATGATTTTCGCAGCTGGGCTTGGTACTCGGCTGAAACCTTTAACAGATACGATGCCAAAGGCATTGGTAAAGGTGGGGGATGCACCACTGTTGGAACATGTTATCAGAAGATTGATTGATGCAGGATGCAAGCGGATGGTCGTAAATGTCCATCATTTTGCAAATAAAATAGTAGATTACCTAAAGACGAATGATTTCGGGGTAGACATTCAAGTGTCGGATGAAACAGAGCAGCTCCTTGATACAGGTGGTGGTATCAAGCGAGCTGCTCTGCTTTTTGATGCTACATTGCCAGTACTTATACATAATGTAGACATACTAAGTAATGTCGACTTGGCTTCATTTTATAAACATGCTTTAGAACAGAAGATAGATGTACTGCTGCTAGTAAGTTGTCGTGTTACCCAACGTTATCTTATATTTGACCATCATATGCGTTTGGTTGGTTGGACGAACGTTGCTACAGGTGAGGTAAAATCTCCACACGACAATATCCTTCATATGCGTTTCATTCCCCCAACGGAGGATGTGACATCCTATTACCAGCAAGGTTATTATCTGTATGCTTTCTCTGGCATACATATTTTAGCTCCATCTGCTATTAAAGGTGTGGAGGCCGTTAAAGAAGAGAAATTCCCTATTATGGATTTCTATCTGCGTAACTGTGACACTCTGAAGATATATGGAGAATTGAAGACTGACCTCCAACTTCTGGATGTCGGCAAACTTGATACACTGCGTAAAGCAGAAGAATTTATAGAAAAATCAGATAATCAATGTTCTTCTAAAGGGCAATGATTCTCTCTAAAATCTTATCAATACATGCAACAGAAGATTATCATTTTGGATTTCGGCTCACAGACAACACAGCTTATAGGGCGACGTGTACGTGAGTTGGACACCTTCTGCGAAATCCTTCCTTACAACAAATTTCCTAAGGATGATCCATCAGTAATTGGTGTAATCCTTTCTGGATCACCTTATTCAGTACATGACCCTGAAGCTTTCAAGGTAGATCTTAGTCAGTTTATAGGTAAGATTCCAGTCCTTGGTATCTGCTATGGTGCTCAGTTTATATCATATTCAAACGGAGGTAAAGTTGAACAGGCTGGTACACGTGAGTATGGACGTGCTAATTTAGAGACTATTAATCTTGATAATCCCCTCTTCAATGGATTTGAAAAGGGGGCTCAAGTATGGATGAGTCATGGTGACACGATTACTGCTATTCCTTCTGATTATGATATTATTGCTTCTACAGGGGATGTGAAGTTTGCTGCTTTTGCCTCTACAAAGCAACCTGTATGGGCCGTTCAATTCCATCCAGAAGTGTATCATACTCTGCAGGGGAAGCAATTGCTGAAAAACTTTGTTGTAGATATCTGTGGTAGTAAGCAGGAGTGGAGTGCGGCTTCATTTGTTGAGAGTGCCGTTCAGGAGATACGTGAACAAGTTGGAAACGATCGTGTTATACTTGGCTTGTCGGGAGGTGTAGACTCTTCTGTCTGCGCTGTACTGCTTAATAAGGCTATTGGTAAGAATCTGACTTGTATCTTTGTAGACCACGGGATGCTTCGTAAGAATGAGTTCTCAAAGGTCATGGATGCTTATAAAGGATTAGGATTAAACGTTATAGGGGTGGATGCCTCTGAAAAGTTCTTCAAGGATCTTGAAGGAGTGTCTGATCCTGAACAGAAACGTAAGATTATAGGCAGAGATTTCGTTGAGGTTTTTAATGCTGAAGCAAAGAAGATAACAGATGCAAAATGGCTGGCGCAGGGAACTATTTACCCTGACCGTATAGAGAGTCTAAGCATAACAGGTATGGTTATTAAAAGCCATCATAATGTTGGAGGATTACCAAAAGAGATGCATTTGCAACTCTGTGAGCCTTTGCGTTGGCTTTTTAAGGATGAAGTTCGTCGAGTAGGTCATCAACTTAAAATGCCAGAACGACTTATCAAACGTCACCCATTCCCTGGTCCAGGGTTGGCAGTGCGTATTCTTGGTGATATTACACGTGAAAAAGTCCGCATCTTACAAGATGCTGATGATATATATATTGAGAAGATGCATGACTATACGATGCCAGACGGAACGAGCCTTTATGATCATATTTGGCAGGCTGGCACAGTACTTCTCTCTACTATTCGCTCTGTGGGAGTCATGGGTGATGAGCGCACTTATGAACATCCAGTTGCACTTCGTGCGGTAACATCAATGGATGCGATGACAGCAGACTGGGCACATCTCCCTTATGATTTCATGGCAGATGTATCAAATGAGATTATACGAAAGGTTAAGGGAGTTAATCGAGTATGTTATGACATATCTTCTAAACCACCTTCGACAATAGAGTGGGAATAATAACTAAAAACAAGGAGAGGCTATTTAGCTTCTCCTTTTTTCTTCCTACTGCTAAGGATTTAGTATGTTTAATGTAAAGAAAAATATTTTCGTAAATTCAATAGGTGATGTTTTACGTTGTAAAAGGGCGTCTTTTACAACGCAAAAGGTGCCCTTTTACAATGCAAAAGGTGCTCTTTTGAATTGTAAAAGAGCACCTTTTATAAAGCTAATTGTAATAGCCTGGATATTGGGAGGTTACAAACTCAATTTTTATATTTTGTTTTTAGTTCCCTAATGTGTTATAGGAGAAAGTTTGTATTATATTTTCTTAAAGAATATATATACTCTTGTTGGTATCCAAAGCTAATTCAAGTTTCTTCTTATTTACCTTAAATATTACTGAGTGTTACTGCTTCTTCAATAGGTCACGAATCTCAGTGAGAAGTTTCTCCTCATTAGTTGGCTCTGGGTCTGGTGCGGGAGCTGCTGGCTCCTCAGCCTTCTTCTTAGAAAGTTTATTGATACCTTTCACCATAAGGAACACACAGAAAGCAATTATAAGGAAATCAAATGTGGTCTGTAGGAAGTTACCGTAGTTAATAGTAGCGGGATCCGGACTTGTTACTCCAGCGATATCAACTTGAGGAAGAGTGAACTTTAAGTCAGTAAACTTCACACCACCAATAAGCCATCCGATAGGAGGCATGATAATATCGTCAACAATAGATGAAACAATCTTGCCGAAAGCACCACCGATGATTACACCGACCGCCATATCTACGGCATTACCTTTTACTGCGAAATCTTTAAATTCTTGGATTAATTTACTCATAATTTTAAGTTGTTAATTTAATGAATGCCTCGTGCCTATCTATCCCATTATGTCTCTTCCTTTGATATTTGGATATTACAATCTTTACGCATAGATTGTTCTCATTTTACTTCTATAAAGGATGAGCTCATTTTTTATAATATTTAATACACAATGCGATTGCAAAAATAAAAAAAAAATTGTATCTTTGCAATCGTAACATTAAAAATGTTCAATAGGAGGTAAAAAGAGAATTGTTTTTATAAACTTTTTAAAATAAATTAAGGTAAAAATGGTAAATGTAGCTATTAACGGCTTTGGCCGTATTGGTCGTCTCGCATTCCGTCAGATGTTCGAGGCTGAAGGTTATGAGGTTGTTGCAATC
>QWCC01000004.1_pt1 | contig 138820 bp, 107 predicted proteins | sample 1972491 | NCBI WGS metagenome assembly QWCC01 (sample SAMN09866718, study PRJNA288562) | Human oral metagenome isolate term5_saliva, whole genome shotgun sequencing... | isolation source: mouth | host: Homo sapiens | place: USA: California
CGGCTGCATGGTCGCAACCCTCACAGCGGTTTCTACGCTTTCCTTCGCTCAGAAGGTGGTCACCACCGAGAAAACCGGTCAACTCGAGACGCTGATCAAAGAATCAGAACGCGAAAACACACCTTCTCTCAAGGTGGTGGGACCGATCAACGGCGAAGACATCAAAATCATCCGCACGATGTGTGGTCGCGACTACAGCGGTTACGAATCGGAGGGGACAACCCGCACGTTGGATCTCTCGGAGGCGCTCATCAAACAAGAAGCCGGCAAGAATTATCTCAATGAGCAATTGGGTTTCTACAATCGTTTCTATGCGCCTTCTGCCGATAACGAGATCGGGATCAAGATGTTCTACCGCTGCGAGCCGCTCCGCGAGATTATCCTCCCCAAGACGACGACCGTGATTGCCGGCCAAGCTTTCGACAACTGCACTTCGCTGACGAAATGCACCTTCTTCGCCGGTCTGACGACGATTCGTCAATATGCTTTCCGCAACACGAAACTCACAAACGTGGAACTTCCTTCGACGCTGACGGCGATGGAGAACAAGGTGTTCGACGGTTGCAAGGAACTGACGACGGTGATGTTTACGAGCAAGGCTGTCCCGACTTTGCCTGATGAGCTTTTCTCGAACTGCCCGAAGCTGAAAACGGTCATCGTTCCCCAAGAGTCGCTCGAAGCGTACAAGGCGGCGCTGAAACTCCCTGAAGGGGTGACAATTGAGGGACGCGAAGGCATCACTGCTGTGCGTTCGGCTGCTGCTTCGGCCGCAGTAGCAGAAGTGGCTCGCTTTGATCTTCAAGGTCATCGCCTCGCACAGCCTCAAAAAGGCGTGAACATCGTGCGCTACTCCAACGGGACGACGGCCAAAGTCGTGGTGCGCTGATTACTTTGCTCCATCTCAATTGCATTGCTCCATATAACGCAAGCGGTGTCGGACTGATTTGTCCGACACCGCTTGATTTTTGGAATGGCTTCGCTTGAAATGTGGATACTCGCGGCGTTTCGGGATAAAACTTGCACCGATTCGGGCACAAAAAAAGGTCGACTCGCGATGAATCGACCTTGTGATTGATAAGGATGAAGAGTGGTGCCTATATTTCGGGGGACTTACGCTCGTTTCCCGAACGAAGAGAATTGTGCGCTAATGAATTGCGGGATCTTCCACGCCATTTTTTGCAATTTGGTCCATCGAGGCGAAAGCCCGTGCATGCGAAAAGCACGGAGATCTTCGCTCCACATCAATTTGCGCTGCGAAAGATCAGTGGAAAGTCCGCCCATGCGCATCCGTATGACGTAACGACGCAAATAATGTATGTGCAAATCGGGGTGCAACAAGACGCGCAAGAGCCATTCTGTGTCTGCTGCGATTTTGAAACTCTCATCGTAGAGTCCTACTTGTGTCAAATAGTCTCTGCGAATGTAGCAGGTGGGATGTAACGGCAACCATCCATGACGAACTTTCCACGGACGGTACGTGCCGCCAATCCAATTGCGTACCACAGCATTGGGGCGATCGGAACGAACGAAAAGCCCGTCGGCATAAACCATCTGCGCCTGTGAACTTTTGAACGCATCAACAATAGCGGACAAGGTATGTGTGTCATACAGTACGTCGTCTGAATGCACCCAACCGATGATGTCGCCGGTAGCTATTCGCAAGCCTTTATTGAGTGCCTCGTACATCCCGTGGTCGGGTTCGCTGACAAAATGCGCCAAACGCAAAGCGTACTCCTCAACGATTCTCTGCGTGCCGTCGGTTGAAGCGCCGTCTATGATAATGTATTCCACATGCTCATAATCCTGCGCCAAGACACTCTCGATCGTCTCGCGAATTGTCGCTGCACGATTGTAGCAGGCTGTAACAATCGTGACTTTGGGAGTATAATGGGGTTCAGTCGTCATGTAAATGGTTTTGACCGGTCACAAAACGATAGCCTTTCATCCATGGCCAAGCAAGCATTTCTGTGGGATTGAGCCAAAAGAAACGCACACAGTTGCGCAAGAAATATGAATAGAAACGCCGCGTCCGAGCTTTTCCTTCACCGAACTGCATCGCATGGCCGAAATTACCCGATTCGATAATCCATTCCAATACGCGCTCACCACGCTTGCCGTCTTGCTTATTGTATGCGATTCCATCCGGAGATATGCACGTAGCCTCTTTGTTCATGCCAAGATAAGTACAGCAAAGGTAGGCCAACATCCGAAAGACGCGCAATAGACGCAGCTCTTTGAGCATTGCATACAATTTCGGCGTATCGATTTGATTGCGCGTCTTTTGGAGTACCATCATCCAATCAACTACTTGTCGAAGTCCCAAGCCTTCGTTGACAATGTGGGTGAAAGGGTGAGCCGTGAGCAATACCATATTAAGTTCTGGTGGGAGTACATGCACCTTTCCAGCCCCAATATCCAACATTGGTGTGGTTGATTTACACTCATCTACCTCTTGTGCGAGCAATTCACGCAATCTACTATGTGTCGATGGCCATTGTAAACGCTGTAAGACCCAGTGTAGTTCGATGTCAAGCGGTCCTTTTCTATAGGATGTGTGATGCATCGTCACATCGTCCTTTTTAAACTGCAACGCTTCCAATACAGAGCATGCCTTATCAAAATCTCGCGGAGCGACATAAACATCGATATCTCCACTACGACGCAACAAGGGATAGGGGTAATGCACGGCACAGGTTTGCCCTTTCATGATGGCATGGCGCACTCCTTTCTTCTCAAACAGTGCACTCAACCGCACGGCGTGCATTTCCATTTCACGATTCGCCTGCTCCAATCGCGGCATTCCGGCAATCCATTGCAGCAGCGCAGGCCGTTTCTCATCGCTCACCCGTATTTCAGGCAAGGCATATAACAATCCATCAACGGTCTGTTTTCGAGCTTCCTGTAGCAGTACACAGAAGTTGGTCACTTCGGGGGGTTCATCACCATGTAGTGCCGCGCGGAGGAGAGCAAAAAGTGTGTCGTAAGTACTATTCATTCGTGGCAGCCTGCACGTAATTATCTATCAGATACTGTTTGATGGCAACATCATCGAACCTAAACTGCTTCTTTATTTCAAATACCTTTGCATCTGCAAGTGCTCGATACCAAAAGCCCTGAAGAAAATGCCACAAGAAACCTTCTTTCCCATCAAGGAAACCCAATCTAAAGATGTAACGCAAAATAAAGAAGAAGAAGGCACGCCAAAACAAAGGCAAGCGTACGTATTTTAGTTTCTTTCGACGAATTGAAGCCGAATGCATTCCCCCACTTTGAATACTCGTGTTATCCAACAAGCCATACTCCGTCATCAATAGGTCAATCGCTTCTCTTGTTGCATAACCATTATGCTTGTTCGTCCACCATGTGATACCATTTAGGTTGTCATCATAAAAAGGATGTTTTAATGCATGAACTTCACCACTCGTAAGAACAATGTGTTCATCCATCTGCTTATCTTCAATATAGCCGCTTCCCTTTCTGAATAAACGCAAGAGAATAAGTGGCAAAATACCGTGTTTTATATACTTACCTAGAAATATTCTTAAGCAAGGAGCAGTAAAGCCATTCACTTCATCAGATACCTGATTTACCTTAGATGTGACTTCTGCTATTAATTCACTGCTTAAGTATTCATCAGCATCCATTCTCCAAATCCACTGGGACTTGATAGGAAGATTCTTCAAAGACCAGGAAAATTGACGAGCATAATTTTCCCATTTATGAGTATAGACTACTGCCCCTAAACTCTGAGCAATTTCTCTTGTTTTATCTGTACTAAATGAGTCTACGACGAAAATCTCAGAAGCAAATTGTTTGGCATTGGTAATACTCCTTTCAATATGCAGTTCCTCATTATAAGTCAGAATTATAGCTGCAATACTACCCTTCTCCATCGATCACTCTTTTCTTAATGAACTTTGCAGGATTACCGCCAACCACATTCCAAGGCTCTACATCGTGAAAAACAGCGGCTCTTGCCCCTACAACAGCTCCTTCACCAATGGTTACTCCGGGACCAACAAAGGCTTCCGCTGCTACCCAAGCATATTTTCTTATTCTAATCGGGTTTGCAATTTGCTCGTGAGCTTTTGAAGATATATTGTGACTTGCTGTGCACAGGTAAGCGCGTTGACTGACAGTTGCGTAAGCTTCCAATAGAATAGGGGCTGCATTATAACAATCAACTCCGGAAGCCAAACATGAAAATTCATGCATTTCCAAGTTCCATGGCATGAATACTTTTGCGCTTGAATAGACAATCGCAGTGTGTGCTATCTTTGCGCCAAAGCAGCGTAGGAGCATACGTTTCCATCCCGACAAGAAACTCCCTGGCAATGGCTGCCCTAAGCAAAACCAAGTGATACGCCAAATTAGCCGCCTCGCCTTATTTGCAAAGGTATATGGGGACGTAAACTCAAGTAACTCTTTCATAATGAGTACCGATATTGGACGTATTGCTCAGTTGGAATTCTTGTTCCGTGAACAGTGCAAGGAGTACCATACACTATAGTATTCTCTTCCACATTCTTGAAAACAGATGTTTTTGCTCCAACTACCGCAAATTGCCCGATTTCTACTCCACCAAATATAAAGCAGTCCGCACCAATAAAAGCCCCATGGCGTATTTTGACTGGGGTACGTACCGATGCAAAATTCCGTGTTCTCACGTCATGCCCATCAGGTACGATATGAGTAAAGACTCCGATACTCACAAAATCTTCTAACTCAACAAGGATCGTATTTTTTATATAGACATAATCATCTAGAGAAGAATGATTCCCCATGGTTAAATTCCATGGCATCAAGATGGTTGCATGTTGAGCGACATAACATCCCTTTCCTATTTTAGCCCCAAATAGCCGCAACCAAAAAACTCTCCACGGATTTAATATGGAAATCGATGTCTTAAAAAACAATGAATCTACGACTTTCCATACAATGAGCAACATCTTAATTTTTCTACTTAAGTCTTGCGTCTTGCAATCTCTCACAAACCAAAGCTCTTTATTCATTTGGGCTAAGTCATCAATATCAAATGTTATTAATTGGAGTTTTACACATCGCAGCCTTGTATTGTTCTACAAACTTACCAGCAACGATACTCGTTGCAAATCTTTCCTCAATTAACGTTCGGCCATTGCGCCCCATTCTTTCTATAGTTTCCTCTGTTACGGACATCGCCTCTCTGAGAGTATTTTTCAAGGCATTCACACCAACCTGGATATACCAACCGCACGCAAAGTCTTCCAACTCTTTCCAAGGTGTACCCTGTGTAGTGATAACCGGAGTGCCACAAGCCAATGCCTCTGCGACTACAATTCCGAAGTTTTCGCTGTAGGTTGGTAGAACAAAAAAATCGGCAGATTGTAGTAGACTGACTTTTTCTGCTCCATAAACGCCACCAACGAATATTACGACCTCACTCAATCCTAAAGAAATAGCAGCCTTCTTCAACGTTTCCACATAGTCGGGTTCTCCTTCGCCTGCAATGATTACTTCGTAACCATCCAAGTCAGGTTTCAAGTGACTCAGAGCTTCAAGAAGCAACTCTATTCCTTTCTTGACATGCAGTCTACTCATGAACACTATTCGCCTTTTAGTTCTCCAGTTATCCTTAAGTGGTAACTCCTCTATATTCACCGCATTAGGTATTACAGCAATACGGGCATTCCATCCCAAGCGAAGCAGATTATCTTTTTCCTTCTCTGCAGTTGCATGCAAATAATCAGCTCGCTTTACCAAACCTCTTTGATATAATTGGATTGCAGGCCATTTTCTTGTCCAATAATGTCGCTTAACGATCCATGGTTCAAGCATACCGTGTGGAGACAACACCACTGGAATTCGCAAACTTTGTGCTGCTCTTTGGAAAAAGAGTAACTGAGGTTGCCAACATCCATTGATATGTACTACATCTGGACGCAATTTCTTCAATAGACCTTTAGCAGAAAAATAACACAACCAACCGGGCGGAATTCTGTGTATAACCGCGTTGTGGGTTTCCAGTTCCTGCTCCCCTTCATCGTGGGTTGCAATGTGTAAATCAACAAGCTTACCTAACTCTGAACTAAGCACCGATAAATAAGCCGCCACTCCTCCTGTACGAACAGCTAAAGAGGGAACATAATGAAGTACTTTCATCTCAACGCATAGGATTGGTCATTTTTCCTCTGAAAAACCTTCGAAAATAAATACGCCAATTATAGAGACGATAGATGAGATATTGTGACAAAGAGGCCTTTTGTAAATTGGGATATTCTTTCAAAAGTCGCTCAGTCTCTGTTTGTTGCAAATTCGCATCAGAAGACAGCTGACCTTCTTGCACACAATAGGCCGCTACCACCTTGTCAATATACTTCACCTTCAAATCGGGTATCATGGAAGCCTCGAGCCAAAATTTGGTATCGGCAACCAACTTATAAGAAGTATCGAAACCTGCAAGCCGACGAAAGAGAGACGTTTTAATGATTGTTGCTTGTTGCGTCAACATCACGATTCCTTTACGCTTCAACAAGCCTCCGAACCACGAGAACCATGGGCAAGAGGTTTGCTCAGTAAGAAAAGCTCCCTTTTCATCAACGTAACATGTACGCGCATAAACCATATCCCAAACATCGGTCGTTATGCTATCTATCAAAGAAGAAAAATCGGATAACCAATAATCGTCATCATTGATGAAGGTAAGATAGTCATAGCCATCCAATAGCTCATTAAATCCGTGATTTAGGGCGGAATAAATCCCCCTTTCATCGGCGCACTCCTGTAATATGTCTATATGATATTTCTCTTTTAATCTCGAAATCGCGTTTTCGGGTGCAACCAAAACATGGTGGCACTTTCCTTGTCCGAAACTACTAACGTTCTTAATAGTGACATCCAAAGTCGAGCGAGTTCCCAACGTCGGGGTTAACACCAAGATTCGCTTCATATTTCTCCCTTTTTGGTTTCTGCAAAAATCAATAAAATAAGAACAATATCCATAGGAATATTGTATCTAAACGAAGATGGGGGACTAAACCACATATTCCAAAAGAAGTCAACTGTTACAAACAGCAATGGCAGCACCAAATGTGGTCTCGCATATAGAGATTGAAATGAACGCTTCAAGATCAATACAAAAATTGAGAACATCGCGATCAATGCCAAAATGCCATGGGTCATTCCAGCGCCCATAATAATAGAATGATTGGGCAAGCTATCTTCGTTGTCTAAAACTACCTTACCTTCTACATCTTTGAAGATGGTCATCAAGCGATGAAAATACATATTTGGATCATCTGCCCAGCTGCCCCAGCCCCACAGCGGTTTCTGAGTAAAAGCAACCCACTGGGCAAAAATTTCCGTTCGTCCTGATATTAATAGATTCACAGGATTGTATGGGTTTACCAGATTCAATGTTTGAAAGGTGTTACCGCTGGTAATCTCACCGCTTAAAACCAGATAGGTATAAAGACAGTAAAAAGAATAACTGCCTATCAACATTATCGGCAGCATAACCTTGTAATCGCGTAAAGGTCTGTAGTTTGCTAACAATAAAGAAAAAGCTCCTGGCAGAAAAAAGAAGGAGCCGAAACTTCTCGTACCCAACGTGACGAACAACGCACCCAATAAGATATAAACAATTGATTTTATAGTATTACTAAAATTAGAATATAACAACCACCACATCATTATGCCTCCCATAGCAGGAGCCAAAGTAAACTTGAAAAATATAAGCTGTTCTACCGCATTTCCTAGTTGTTTATCACCTAAGAGCCAGTCACCCATTATATAAGCGGCGTACCCAGCAAAAGCATATCCAAGCAAACGATAGTCATCCCTACAATTCTTGTATAAAAACAAGATATGAAGAAAACTCATTACAGTAATAGCAAGACCTTTTAGATCATTCGAGAACGGATTGTCCATATGGAAAACACTTGCGACTGACTGTATAACAAATAGAAAGAAGTAAAGGTAGGAAACAGTCCGTAGCAATGGATGTCTAAAAGGCTGAACATGCGAGATTAATGGAAAACCTATGATAAGCAAAAACAGCTCTGAAACAGAAAGCTCACCAATGAATTGAAACTTCAGCAGAAATCCAAACTCAAACAAAAACAATAATAACTTCTTAATCATCTTCCCAATCTAAGAATTTACCCCAATTACTTCTTCGCTCTAAAAAAGCGCTGGCGAGAGTTCTTTTCTCGCACACTTAAAGAAGTAACAAAACTACACTCATCACAGTCTTGTCAATCCGTCATCTCATGAAATGACCAATCATAAACTCCAACTCATATTTTTGTACTATGACCTGCGCGATTAGTACAAGAAAGTAACTGCAGAAAAGCCACCAAACAACACTACATTTTCGATTGCGTATCGCCTAATTATAATAACTCTCACCTAACACATACTCCCACCACCACTCGGCAAATTATGCAAGCGAAAGAAGCCGCTATAGTAAAGAGCAGGACATTCATGATCTTCACATTAAGGCTTAAGGCCACAATTTACGCACTTCACGGCACAAGGTATTTCTTTCACTTTGAGTCATACCAACTACATAAACGGCAATGAGCATAGTTATACCATTTAGAAGAATCGTAAAAACCAAATGCTTTAATGTAGGCGAGAACCTGGATAAAAAGGCATACCATACTCCGCATTGAACACTTCCTACTAAACAAATTGGAATGACTATACGACGGAGCACTTCACGCACTTTTATTATGGAAACTTGAACACCGTAGTATACCCGTAAGACACAAGCCAATATCTCCATTGCCAATACTACATACACTAAAATCGTAGGACTGCCACCAATTTTCGCACAAATATATGCAATAGGCAAACCAAACAAACTTACACCATCAGGAATAAGCATAAATTTAGCGATATGATTCGTCGCCATCACAGCACCGCGGATCGGCTCGAAGGCTGAATATGTGAGCGATACAAATGCCATTGCTTGAGCAAACTCAACAGTATAGGGAGGAACTTGGCCCAACCAAAGGTGCATGATATAGTTCGCTTGAAACAAAAACGGAAAGAAAACAAGGTAAAGCATGTATACCGCCATTTTACTTCCCATATATACCAAGGTCTTGTGATCTTCAAACTCACCACTTGCATACGTTTTGGTGATTTGAGGGGCAATTGCCCTGTAGACATTTAAAGCGAAAGACAAAATAGAATTTTTCAGTTGCAATGCAATGACATACACAGCATTAAGCGCAGCACCAAAGGTCATGTTGATGATCAAAACCAATCCTTCTGAAGTTACGACATACAAAATCCCCGAAAGTGTGCTTATTCCTGCGAATTTTCCCAAACCTCTCAACAGGTCTTTCCGTAGTGCAAAACGATAACGCGATTCCGCGAAGTATTGATGACAATAGACTTGATAAACTACGCGCACAAACAAACCAACACCTGCCAAGAATCCCCCATACCAAATCAATCGATCATCTGCAAAAAAAGAAATTGAATAAGCAGCTACACAATTTAAGACCACTTGTAGAATTGAGATACCTGCAAAAGCGCCCATCCGTTCATGAGCAACAATCAATGCACTGTAAGGAATGCTGATCAAATTGACCAAACATGTGAACACAGAAAACTGAAAGACCCAAAAGGCAGCATTCATGCTTGTTGCAGGAATCTTCACTTTATGATAGAGCATCAATAGCCCCCCCACTTCCAATACAAGCAGTGTCAAACCACACAAGATGAAAATAAAATTGAGCGACGTGCAAAAAACAGCATTGGGTTCTCCGTCATTGCGCCCTAATTCGAATGTCAAAAAGCGCTGTACCGCATTGGTTATTCCACTGGCCAATGCCCCCGTAAGGCTCACGATACTCCCTACAACGCCGTATACCCCCATTTCCTCGACCCCTAAATTTTGTAAGGTCAAACGCGTTGCATAGAGATTGATCCACATTGTGAAAAGCATCCGCACATAAAGCAGCGCAGAGTTTTTCACCACCAATCGTTTATTTAGTACTTCAGACATTCTTTGCTTTTCTTGCAGCTCGATAGACGGAAAAATCCCCTTCCAACAGGGATTCTACAACCAAAGACGAATGGACACGCACGCATCCTCAACAATTTCGCGGGATTACCTCCTACAACTTGCATTGGTTCAACATTGTGCACAACGACACTCCCACTACTTGCTACAGCTCAGCGTCCAATTCGCCGACAAGAGGGGAGCACAAGAACCTTTGTTGGCAACCACACATAATCCTCAATCACAAGTCCGTAGTCCTTTCGCTACCATTCAGGAGAATCTATATTGTGCGAGGCCGTGATAATCTCTGTTCCATGCCCTATAATGACATATTCGCCGACCACTATGGAGTTTCTAGTGTCCAAACTATCAGTTTATATAGAAGAATGTACCCCAACTACCACATTAGCATTCATTTTGCGAGCCAGAGCCACTGAGAAAACGGGTCCCTCCCCATTTTTTGCTCCGTTTCGACGAGCTATTCGGCGAGCACGCCATACTTTATGCTTTGAAGAAGGCGAATAAGCCAGCCCACCCAATAACGGAACAAATCGCGTTGGAAAATGTCCTCCACATAAGACTCCGGTATCATATCAGGTACAAATAAGCTCCTCAGCATGTCATAACACTCTGAGGATCAAATATAAAAATCATTTTGTACAAAAGTACATCCTATAAGTACAACGCCGGCAAACATGAATCCAACGGCAATTCAATTGCAAATATAACAATATAAATTGACTATACGACAGAAGGAAAGAACTATTTCGGCATTAGGACTAAACTCAAGCATAAATTGCCACCATCTTATAGCCAAATGAAAGGAATTGAGCGGATCATTACTTATGATTACTAGGCAGTTGACGTGTCTCATAAAATCAAAACACTGGAACCCCGCAAAAAACTCCCCCTCCCTCCAATCCAATCTGCGTAAATATTCTAACATTCATTTCAACACGTGCCAAGAAAAAGCTAACTTTGCAGAGAATCATCTACTCCCTTTATTCAATACGTCTAAAATCTAAAGTTCATAACATATGACTATTTCATCGCTTTTTCAACGTGCATCAGGTTGGCTTCCTTCTGCGGCACAAACCTACTACCAATGGTTCAACTTTTGGCTACTTTTCTTGAGTCAAATGTTCGTAGAAATGGGAAGCTTCCAGTATTATGACAACCCCATCAAACAGTTTCCTCGTTTTATGTGCGTGCAACTGCTTTTGATATTCGGATGGCATTACTTTTTCGTCATATGTTCTCGACTGTTCGCCAAGTCTTGGAAACCATTGGGGAGTGCGATGAACATCGCCGAGACTACTATTATTATGTTTGTTTTTATCCTCGAAGGCTACCTACTAATCACTTATCATTCAAATTTTAGTGATACATTGTGCGGTGTGATGCTAGCCACCAATATACGGGAAAGCAGCGAGTTTCTACACAGTATAACGGGATCGCAAATACTCACCATAAGCGGGATCGCGGCTTTACTCATCGCAAGCTCTACCATTATGGGCAAGCTCTGCACCCGTTGTTATCCGAAACTTTGGTTACGTTGGGTCTTCAACATATCGCTAGTAGGAATGTTAGGACTCACCATTATTAAGGCGCAGCGTTGTTATCAATTGAATAGTCCAACACCAGCCTCTATCACCTGTGGTATAGACCGTTTAATCTGGAGTCCGCAAGTTGCATTGCGCGTTAACGCCCAAATAGGTAATAGTGTAGAACGCCTTCTCTCGCCAAAACATTTAGAAGGAACTGAAATTCGACAGGCCTTTAGATCCCCTATAGACCTCGTACTCATCCTCGGAGAAACTGCACGTGCTGATTACCATAGCGCTTATGGTTTCAAAGAACAAACCACACCACAAATAGACTCATTGATTAGCATCGGCGATGCTTTCTGCTTTAACGACGCACGAAGCGGCGCAAATAATACAGTTCTATCGGGAAAATATTTATTTACGTTTTGGAATGGAGAAAGAAACATCGAATGGTGTGACACCCCGTCACTTCTTTCCGTATTCGCACGAGGTGGCTATGCAACACGATGGTTCACGAACCAAGAAACTGAAGGGACTTTTTCGATCGAACGCATGTTCGGTAAAACAGCACAACAGTTACGCACCCCCCAAGGGACTACTAATGGTGTTGTCGGCACCATCGGTTATGACGAAAACATTCTACCTATACTGAGAACTTATAGTGACCTTTCCCTGCTACAAAAAAAGAATTCTCCTGCTGGACAGTTTAGCGTTATTCATCTAATGGGGAGTCACTATCAATACATCGCCCGCTACCCCAAAGCCTTCAATCGATTCACAGCAAAAAATGTTCCTCATAAACATGGAGGAGCAGCAGACGAACGCATAGCAGAGTATATGAACTCGATCCTGTACACAGACTACGTGCTTGGGAAGATTTATGCTCGCTATCGCGAACGCCCTGCTATGATCATCTATTTGTCAGATCACGGAGAATCACTATATGATAATCCCGAGCAGCCCGAACTTTGTGGGCACGGTGGGCGTCCCTGCCGAGAGCAAGCAGACGTTCCATTTGTTGTTATGCTCACCCCTTCCTTCCGTAAAGCTTATCCCAAGCTTTCCAAAGAAATCTATGATGCTAGATTCCGCCCCATTTCAACTGCGTGGCTCACGAATACGCTGACTCTAACAGCCGGTATTCGCACACGTTTTTCAGACGAGCGGTACAATTTCTTCGGTAAACAATTTGCGCCTCCACAAAAGCGCAAGACAGAAGGAGAAGGTGGTGTGTTCTCGTTCCCCACGATTGAAGAGAAACGTGTAAAATAAAGTCGTGCTGTTAGAACCTACTACGCTATTACCAACAATCCCTCGCATTTCTTTTTGAATGCGAGGGATTGTTGGTATCTTACACTCAACAAAAGCAACATCCCACGTACGGTAATGTCTGGAAAGATGTCCCTACTCCCTTACCCTCTGGCTTGGTGAACAACAAATCTAAGGGCAACTTATGATGTTGGTTTTCCTCTGTAGTTTTTTACTATATGTTCCACTCATCAACAAGCAGAAGTCCTTCTTACATACATCCTTCTTTTTCCTCCTTTCCCCCTTTCAAAAGACAAACCACGGAGGCTGGCAATGCATCGCTCCGCGCAAAAACAAGGTACGAGTAGCAGTGATTGAGGCGCTCCTCCAGTTGGTCGAGTAAATTACCCGGCGCACAGATACTATATACTTACCCATGAAGAACCTCTGTCCTAGTCCTACGCGCATACGCGCGCCCAGCTGTTTTTCGTTTTTCTCCTTCACCCTTCACAGGGATGCAACAAAAAGTTGTAATTCACTGGATTAGGGGTGAAGGAAACGGGTATTTTTCTCTTCACTTTCCGGACACGACAAATAAGTCCACTCCTCAGCAATAAAATCACGGATTGAGCGTGCAAAAAGTGCAGATCGGACGTAAGAAACAGGTACGCAGTCGGGAGTCAAATGTGGTGCTCGCATCAAGATGTGTGCGCGGGATAAAAGTGGGCGGTAAAAGAAAGCACACACAGCCTTCTACGACAAGAAAAGAGAAATATCCTATGGAAAGAAAAGAGAAACAACTGACAGAAGAAGAGAGAAACACCTGACGAAGGAGAGAGAGACATTCGATAGAATAAAGAGAGAACATCAGACAGAAAAGGGGGAGAGAATTCCTTCAGCTACCATCGCACAAAAAATATGGGCCATTTCAGGACAGGTATCCCCAACAGTCTCTCCACGCAGCCATCTAATCATGTCATGCTTCAATGCACATAGTACCTATCCAATCCTCAAAACACGTTTTCAAACCCCTACTACAAAGCCCTTAATTCCGATACAGTCCTACCACATCCCTAATACAAACTCCGGGCCATGTCCTAATACAACAGCATCCGTCCAATAAACGTAGTCGATGCCCGACGAGACAGCCCAAACGACAACATGGAGAAACTTCTTTACTACCTTTCCGCTCGGTGCCCCTGCCTTTCACCACACAACATCATCCTTTCCGCGCGTTTCTCTCTCCTTTCCGTGCATTACCAACTCATTCCAGCACTTTGGCTCTGCCTTTCCCCACACAACCCCGCCCTTTCCGCACGTTACTCCTCCCTTTCCTCACACAACCTCGTCCTTTCCACGCATTACCTATTCATTCCAGCACTTTCCCCCTCCCTTTCCTCACACAACCCCGTCCTTTCCACACGTTACCTATTCATTCCACACATTTGCTCAGCCTTTCACCACACAACCTCGTCCTTTCCGCGCGTTACTCCTGCCTTTCCTCATATTCCCCCCTCCCTTTCACCACACAACCTCGTCCTTTCCACGCATTACCTATTCATTCCAGCACTTTCCCCCTCTCCCTTTCACCACACAACCTCGTCCTTTCCACGCGGCCCCTCCATTCCACACATTCCCCCTTCCTTTTCACCACACAACCTTCTCCTTTCCGCGCGTTTTATCCTTCTTTCCACCGCCGTCATTGACGTAGCGCGTTTAATCCTGCGCCAGTCCTTCCATTCCCCGAAGAAAAAGCGGTATCTTGACCTTGTGCATCAAGATACCGCAAACTGTTCACAAGGAAAATGGCAAATTAGTTCCACAGACTCTGCCACTTTCTTTTTATGTAGTCTCGCCTTTTCAGATAATTCCCTCCTATTCCGGGGTATTTCCGAAAGGCCTCGCTTCTAATTTGTCGATAGGCTTCTCTGAGATTTTTCCTCTGTTCCCTTTCATGCCGCTGCCTCTTCAAGATTTCAGCCTGTTCTTCGCCCAGAAGTTCATGCTGCAATCTCTCGATGACCTCGGGATGTTCCTTTTGGAACCGCTTGCACCTTTTCGCAAACGCATATACATAACATGCAAGAGCCAAGAAGACTATCGCGCCTACGAAATAGAGAAAATAATCGTCGATCATAACATTCTTATTCTGAAGGATTTGCCCTAACCTCTACGCCACCGAAAAAATGATTTGGGGAACGAGCTCCCCATTCCAACCTTCGGAAGCAGATTTCAATCACGATCTTTGAACGAATCGACATGCCGACGAAAACATTCCACATCAAAGCATCGTCTACTTTCGATGTCTTCAATTGAAAAAGTCGCGGCATCTTTGAGAAACGGCAGATTTCGAGATTAGGCTCGCCGTCCCTCCACCAAAAGTTGGCGGAGGTGCGCATTGAAATCCGATTGCTGCATGAGCGTTTCGAGCCCAATATGCATGCGGTAACGCCAAAAATGTCGGGGATTTGCCGGTTCGTTGATGCGCTCAGCCGCCACATCGGGCAGACGAAGGCGCTCATCTATGGACAACCAATCCTGCCAGGGAAGAATACACAGCATCGAAGGGCAATCCACGTGCCGACGCACGATTTCTTCGCACAGCCAGGCAGGCGCATCCGCGGGCGCTTCGCCACCGTGTCCGAGCACCTCGAAGAAGTAACGTGCGGAACGCGCCGCATCTTCCGCCCACCATCCGCGGAGCGTAGCCATGTCGTGCGTGCCTGTACTGCACACCGACCGACGAGGATAAGCCTCGACATCGGCAAACTCGCGACCGAATGCCTTGGGCATACGCTCAATTTCGAGCGTGAGCAGCTGAAGTTGCTCCATCACCCCGGGCACACAGTCGGGCACCATGCCCAAATCTTCGCCACAAGGCAACATCGCCGTCGCATTGCTCAGCGCAGGCAACTTCTCCATGGCTGAAGCACGCCAGAATTCGTTGTGCCGCTCGTAGTAGAACACGTGGTGCAGGCGCTCATAAGCCTTGCGTTCGTCGACATTGAGACGTTCGAAGACGAAAGTGCGGAAGCCTTCGATGCGCGGATGATAGTGTTCACGCTGCAAAGGGTCTTCGATGAAAAGCACGTTTTCCAACAGGGCAAACAATCCCTCTCGAATCTGAGTTCCGTCAGGCCGACCGCGGTATTCGCGCCTCAAGAAATCGTCCACCGCGCGCTGCGTGGCAAATTCGGGTCGGAAGTGCCAAATGTCATAGTGCGAATGGGTGAGGAATGTGCGACGCACCCACTCCGCTCGTTCGCCGAACAAGCGATCGAGCAAGGCGTCGTTGACAAAGGGGCGCGTCATGAAATCACGATCAAACGGGAGTCCCGCCGCCTCGATCTCGCCCACCGTGTAGGGCAGAGCCGGCACGAAGCGACCGAGGAGTCCGCGCACGCTGTGCGTGGGAATCTCCCAAATGCGGAAAAAGCCCAAAATGTGGTCGATGCGGTAGGCCGAAAAATGCTCGGCCATCTTGACATAGCGCCGTTTCCACCACGCGTAACCGTCGGCCGCCATGGCCGCCCAGTTGTAAGTGGGGAAGCCCCAATTCTGCCCCGTGAGCGAGAAGGCATCGGGCGGCGCGCCGGCCGAACCGTTCAGGTTGAAATAGTGGGGTTCGGTCCATGCCTCGACCGAACAACGGGCAATGCCGATGGGAATATCGCCCTTGAGCACCACCCCACTCCGCCGTGCATGTGCCGTGACTTCGCTGAGTTGTGTGTGCAGAAGGTATTGCACATAGCAATAAAAGTCGTAGGTCTCTCGTTCAGCCGTGCCCGGTGCGAAGGTGGCTGCGATTGCCTCAGCGTCATATTCCGCATGTTGCGGCCAGCGGTGGAAATCGGGCGTGGCAAATTTGTCGCGCAACGCCGAGAAGGCCGCATAAGCCGGCAACCACTGCGCATGGCGGGCCGCAAAAGTGGCATAAGCCTGCGACTTCAGCAGTTCGCGGCCATGTGCACGGAAAGAGAGCAGCAGAAAATCGCGCTTGAGCTTGTTGACCCGCGCATAGTCGATGGTCGGGAGCGCATTGAGTTCGCGAAATTCACGGTCGAATGCAGCCTGTTGACGCGCGTCGGGCAAGGCCGGCAAGGCGCGCAGGTCCACATACATCGGGTGGAAGGCATAAACCGAAATGGCGTTATACGGGTAGGAATCGGTGTTTTCGCCCGTGAGTGTGGTGTCGTGAATGGGAAGAATCTGCAACACCCGTTGCCCCGTGGCCGCTGTCCAGTCGACCATGCGCCGCAAATCGCCGAAATCGCCGACACCCTGACTGCCCTCACTGCGCAAGGAAAACACCGGAATGGCGGTACCGGCCATGCGCGGGAGCAGTTCGGGGAAATAGACCTCGGTTTCGGGCAGCACATGATGCTCGCCCGACGCGAGAGCGGGGAGTTCCAAAATCCGGTTGTCGCCCGTTTCCCAATGCGCCACGCGCCTACTCCCTTCGTCGACGGCCACGAATTTATACTCATCGCCGGCAGCAAGCAGGGCGGCATCGAGGGTGAGTTGCCAAACGCCGGGGGCGATCTCGTCGCACGCAATGGCGGCGTACTCGTCCCAAGCCCCGAGAGCACGCGAGGAGCCCAGCAAGGCCAAATGGCAACCATTTCGTCGCAAAGCGGGAGAGAGCACGCGCCATGTGAGACTGCAGGCTGCCAAAGACGGGGAAGGTGCACCGGGCAATGTGGGATAGGTCACAGCCGAGGAGAACAGGGCGCTGTCGGTCGGGAGGTCGCGCCAGCGATCGTCGATGAAATATGTGTCGCCAAGTCGACTTTCGATGCGCAGGTGGTGCGTCAAATGGCCCAGTTCGCGCCGCAAACAGCGGTCGCCTTGCCACACGGCATAACGATAAGTGGGCACTTGCGCAGCGTGGAGGTCGGAGAAAACGACCTCGCCCGTCCATTCGCCGGGCGCTGTTTCGCTCAGCGCAAGCGAAGGCGCCGGGAGGTTCTCCCATTCGAGACGGAGTTGCTCGCCGGGAGCGGTGAAATAGGGGATTCGAAAACGAAGTTTCATCGGACTTTCGGGTATTGATTTGCTCAAAAATACACATTCCTTCGCGGATCGACAAGCGGAATGCGGAAAAAGAAGGACGAGGAACAAAAATCTACGAAAATCAGCACAAAAAAGAAGACGAATCCAATCGGAAAGACTGGATTCGTCTGAGAGCGGAAAACGAGACTCGAACTCGCGACCCCAACCTTGGCAAGGTTGTGCTCTACCAACTGAGCTATTTCCGCAAGAAGTGAAGAGGAGGAGACTCGAACTCCCACGTCGCAATTGACACTACCCCCTCAAAGTAGCGCGTCTACCAATTCCGCCACCTCTCCATTGCACATCCGATCGACTTGCTTTTTCATCAGCGAGGGGGTGTTTCGCTGTGGTCTTTCGTTGTGGCATCGGGCTTGCTTCCCGTTTGCGATTGCAAAAGTACGACATCTTCTGCAATTGACCAAGTTTACATGAAAGAAAAATGCATTTTCTGCCGTTTTTCTCCCTTCCCGCCTGCAAAAATGGGGATATTCTTTCCGAAACACGGGGATTTTTCGCCGAAAGGCGGGGGATTTTTCCGGCGGCCTCCCACTTCTCTCCCTTCTCCTGCGCGTGGCGCGGGCCCAAAGCACGAGGCGATGCTGTGTTTGCTCGCTTGCTGCTCAGTCTGCGTGCCCGATGCGCCCGTACCCCTCCCGAGCAATGGCTGTCGGTTGAGTGCAACGACAAAAAAAAGGCCATCTCCCACTCTCTCATGCGGAGAAGTGGGAGATGGCCTTTGGTGGGTGGCGTCGACGACCGCCCAATTTTAGATCAATCCCATGATGCGAAGCACAATCGGCGTGAGGATGGCAGTGAGCACCCCGTTGGCAATCAAACCGAGACTGGCAAACGCTCCGTATTTGGCTCCGTTTTCCATGGCGCGCGAGGTGCCGACGGCGTGAGATGCTGCGCCCATGCTGAGTCCCTGCGCGATGGGGCTTTTCACTCGCCCGATTTGCAACACGCGGAAGCCGGTGACGGCACCGAGCAGTCCGACGATCACGACGATGGCGGCCGTGAGCGAGGGGATACCGCCGAGGGTGCGACACACTTCCATCGCAATGGGCGTGGTCACACTCTTCGGTGCCAGCGACACCACCACGGCTTTTGAGGCGCCGAGCCACTGGGCGGTGACGACGGCCGACACGATGCCCACCACACACCCCACGGTTTGCGAGAGCAAAATGGGGATGAGCTGTTTGCGAATCACCTTCAACTGCTGATAGAGGGGCACACCGAGGGCCACAATGGCGGGTTTGAGCCAGAATTCGATCTGCGAACCCGCTTTGTGATAGGTGTCATACTGAATACCCGTGAGTTTGAGGAAGGCAATCATCACGCCGATGGTGATCAAGATGGGGTTGAAGAGCACCCACCCCGTACGCCGCTGCACCATCTTGGCCAAGAAGAAGACCACAAAGGTGAGCCCGATGAGCACAAACTCGTTGTCGAGTGCGTCGATAAAGTGGTTTCCGATCAGGGCAAAGCGTTCGGAAAGCGAAAGGAGCAGACTACTTGTGGAAAGGACCATAGCGACGTACGATTTGATGTGTCCAACCTGTGGAAAGCAAGACCAGCACCGTGCTCACCAGGGTGGCGATGGTGATCGGCCAGAAGTCTCGGGCGATGGTATCGAAGTTGAGCATGAGTGCTACGCCGGGCGGCACGAAGAAGAAACCGAGGTTGCTCAGCAGAAAGTCGGAAATATTTTTCACCCACTCAAGTTTCACCCACCCCATCTCGAGAAAAGCGGCGAGCAACAGCATGCCTACAATACTACCGGGGAGGCTCAGGCCGGTAACGGCGACGAGCAATTCTCCGAGAGCCATGCAGCCGAATAGAATTGTACATTGTTTGACCATGATGATTGTGAAGTTGTTTTTATGATGCGGCGAAGTTACGCAATAATGCGTGCGAACGGCTTGACAAAGCACGAAATATAAGACAAGCGCCCGCTGTGCTTCTCGCACTGCTCATTCAGAATTTCAAAATGAGGGGCCAAGAAGCACAACGGGGCGCCGGCCTTCTGATGAAAATGGGGGAGCGCCTCAAGATTTGCGGCGTAAAATGATGATAAGTACTGCGGGGAGAATCAATCCGATCCCGATCGCCATTGCGGGGGTGAGTTGTTCTCCCAGAAAGAGGACGCCGAGCACCAAAGCGGTGAGGGGTTCCAGCACACCGAGGATGGAAGTGACTGTGGGGCCGATGTTTTGCGTGGCGTGCACCAGGGACAGATTGGTCACAACGGTACACACGATGGCGAGGAAGCCCAGATTCCACCATCCACCGGGAGGCGGCAAGAGTGCGTAGTGCGCCGAAACGTCGAAATCGGCTCGCTCGTAGGCAATGAAGGCGGCGAAGATCGCCGTGCCGAAGACCATGACATAGAAAGTGAGTTTCGCCACCGGCATGTTCCCCACCACGCGCGAACGGTTCACGCGAATGAGATAGAGTGCAAAGCACAACGCGGAGATCAGCTCGAGCACAATGCCCAACCACTGCGCACCGGCGCTACCCACTCCCGAGAGAAAGGCCACGCCACAGATGGAAAGCACGATGGCAACCCACGTGGAAACCCGACTCCGCTCCCGGAAAAAGATCATCATGATGAGGGCCGTGAGAATCGGATAGGTGAAATGGAGTGTGGTGGCCACACCGCTGCTGCTGAAATAGCGATAGCCGGAGATGAGAAACAGCGCGGCGCCGTCGCTCAAAAAGGCCAAGAACACAAGGCGAAGGAACTCGGCGTAGTTGATGCGGAAACTTTCGCGACGCAGCACCATGATGATCGCCAATACCAGCGAGGAAATGCCGAAACGATAAAAGAGAATGGTGGACGAAGAGAGGGGAAGCCCGACGGAAGGGGCCTGGAGTTCTTTCGTGAACAGGGGGATGAACCCATAGCATACGGCAGCCATCAGCGCCAGCAGGAGACCGGTGCCCGACTTTTCGAGAGATAACATGGTATGGAGGCGGGTTTAGGCTTCTCGGAGGTAATCAAATGCTTCGTTGATCAGGGAGGCATCGGCAGTTTGATCGAGTATGATTTTGCCGACCTCGGCCAATTGCGTGAAATTGACCACGCCGGCCGTATTTTTCTTGTCGTGAAGCATCAGTTCACGGAGCTCGTCGTAGTCGTCGCAGGTGATTTCGGGGCGTCCGTAGTGGGTGGTCACGTAGCGCGTCACGGCATAAAGGTGTTCTGTGGGGAAGTCCAGTTTGGTGCTCGCCATAAACAGTTCGCACACCAGCCCCCAAGCCACGGCATATCCGTGCAACACGGGCGTGGCGCGGCGCAACATGAGACTTTCGATGGCATGTCCCACAGTGTGCCCGAGGTTGAGGGCTTTGCGCAAGCCGCGTTCCGTGGGATCTTGCTCCACAATGTGCGATTTGAACTCGATGTTTTCTTTCACCATCGCGAGCAACGCAGCATAGTCGGGCGATGCGATGTCAAACTGCAGGTGTTGCACAAGCATCTGCTTGTCTTTGAGCAGCGCATGCTTGAGCATTTCGGCATATCCCGAGCGAAAATTCTGTTCGTCGAGCGTCCGCAAAAATTCTGTGCACACAACGACGTAGTCCGCCTCCTTGAATGCGCCGATTTCGTTCTTATATCCGCCAAAATTGATGCCTGTCTTCCCGCCGACGGAGGCATCGATCATCGCGAGTAGCGTTGTGGGCACATTCACGAAGCGAATGCCGCGCTTGAAGGTGGCTGCCGCAAAACCGCCCAGGTCGGTCACCATGCCGCCTCCGACATTGATGAGCAACGAGTGGCGTGTGGCGCCGGCCTGCTGGAGTTCTTGCCAAACGTTGACAAGGGTTTCGATGTTCTTGTGGTCATCGCCCGCACCCACCACAATGGTGTGCGAAGCGACGGTACATTGCAGCTTCAGTTCCTCCGCAATGTGACAAGTGTGCGCGTCGGCAAGCCACACCACTCGGTCTGTTCCGGGAAGTGTGTCAATGATCGCGCGAAGGGCGCTGGCTGCGTCGTGAGTATAGAGTATCGTTTGCATTTTCTTGGGGAGTTTTCCACCGCATCTCGCTGGTCGAAGCGATTACTCGGCGGTGCCGGATTCATATTGTTCGATGGACCGGCGATAGTGGGGGGGAATTTCGACAGAGTTCCCTTGTTTGAGGTCGACACACACCATTACGGTCTCAGCCTGGCAGACTACGCGCTGCGTCTCTTGGTTCACGGCACGTTGCTGGAGGGTGAAACTCTTATTGCCCAAACGACTCACTCGCGTTTCGATGACAATCCGGTCTTCGTAGTGGATGGGCTCGATGAAGTCGGCATGAATACTGGCCACCAAGGGGACAACGCTCTGCAAACGGAAGTCCGGACAGAGCACCGTGGCGAAGTAGTTTTCTTTTCCGAGGTCGTAAAAGGAGAAATACACGTTGTTGTTCACGTGTTGATACGCATCGAGATCGTTGAAACGGATTTGGATCGGGGTGCGATGACGGAAGTTTTCAGTCATGAGGGGGAGATATTGTTCGATTGCTGTGGCGAAAGCCCACATTTATAGTCCAAAATCACGTGCCACTGCGGCACAACGTGCTCGATCGGGGCGCCATTCCATGGTTTCGTCGTCGAGTGCGCAAAGATCGCGCAGGGCATAGATGCCCTGTTCCTCATCGGTGCGGTGAATGCCGGCCGAAGCGAACAAATGGTTGCGGGCATCGACCACACGCAAGGCTTCTTGGCAATAGTCGGCGGCTTCGCCCGAGGCGCGCAAGGCGGCGTTCACGTAATTCAAAAGCGCTTCCACGAAATCGTCGTGCGAAACGTCGTGAGGAGTTCCCGTCATCGATTGAGTATTTTGAGAAAAGCGTCGTATCGGCTGTCTAATCTCGACAGTTCGTAGGGGGGCAATTGCAGCGCAAACGTACCCGGCAGCTCGCCGAGGGCAAAGTATTCGCGCAACATGCCCGCCAAGTTGAATGCAGCCTTGTCGCCGCGGCGCATTAACTCCAAGGCGACGCGGCGTAGATAGTTTTTGTCGTCTTCAAAGTGCCGCAGTGTTTTGAACAACAGGAAATAAGTCGGCGGTGTGGCCGCGCGAAACAATTGTGCCGCGCGCACTTTCTCGCCGTCTTCCCGGTGCCAGAGCACCGCCAGGAGCCTTTCGGCCTCTTCCGGCGTGGAAGCCAACGGCAAAAGGGCTTCCAGCATTTTGCGGCGGTCGATTGCGGTCGCATCCTCGCGACAAAACCCGAAAAAATCGGGGGCCGTCCATTGCAGTCCGGCGTGTTTCCGTCGACCGACGGCGGCTTTCAGCAAAGTGCCGAGAAATGCGCGGCTGTCGGCGCGACAAAGCGTGCGAAAGGCCGACCAAAACGCCTCATCGCTCAGCGAGCTCCAAAAATTCGCCTCAGCCAGCACAACACTTGCCGCACGAAATTCTGCATTCCGCAGCGCCAACAGATGATCGCGCAGCGCATCGAAGCGGCAAAGTGCCAAATGGGAGGACAAACGGGTGCGCAAAGCGGCGGTCGGGGGGGAAGCGGGCATGGAAAAAGGGAGGTGACGATGAACGAAGCGGAGGGAAACGAAGCGGTGCAGCGCACTCCTTATATATATAAGGCGTGTCGCGATGGCCATACAGGGCGTGTGCGGCTCGAAAGCGGCTCACAGTAGCCAACCCGCGGCGGGTGTTTCGGCCGTCAATCGCGCAATTCCAGTCGCACCACGTTCTCTACATGATGAGTCTGGGGGAACATGTCGACAGGCTGTACGGCTGTGACGCGATATTTCGCATCGAGCAGCTGCAAGTCGCGGGCTTGTGTGGCGGGGTTGCACGACACGTAAACAATGCGGCGCGGGGCGGCGTTGAGGATCACGTTGATCACATCATTGTGCATACCTGCGCGCGGAGGATCGGTGATGATCACATCCGGACGCCCGTGGCGCGCGATAAACTCGTCAGTGAGAATATCTTTCATGTCGCCCGCATAGAACGTTGTCTTGTCATTCAGGCCATTGAGCTCGGCATTGACCTTGGCATCCGCGATGGCTTCGGGCACATACTCGATGCCGACGACGTGACGCGCCTTGCCTGCCACGAAATTGGCGATCGTTCCCGTGCCGGTGTAGAGATCGTAGACCAACTCCCCGCCTGTGAGGCCGGCGAAGTCGCGGGTCACCTTATACAGTTCGTAGGCTTGCTCGCTGTTTGTCTGGTAGAAGCTCTTCGGCCCCACCTTGAAGCGCAGCCCCTCCATCGATTCGTAGATAAAGTCGGTGCCGGCATACGTCACCACGTCCAAATCGCCGATAGTGTCGTTGCACTTCGTGTTGTTCACGTAGAGCAGCGAGGTGATTTCGGGGAACGTTTCGTGCAAATGCTTCATTACGTCGAGCGCCGCGCGTTGTTCCTCGTCGTTCGTGATGCAAAATTGCACCAGCAGCATGATTTCGCCCGTCGAAGCCGTGCGCAGCATGATGTTGCGCATCAAGCCGCGGTTGGCGCGCAGGTCGTAGAATTCCAAACCGCGATCGATGGCATAAGCGCGCAAGTCGTTGCGAATGCGGTTGTTGATTTCGCTCATCAAGTGGCACTCATCGATGTCGAGAATCTTGTCGAAGGCGCCGGGAATGTGGAAGCCGAGGGCATTCATTTGGGTGAACACCTCGCCACTTTTCACTTGTTCGAGCGTAAGCCACTTCTTATTGGAGAAACCAAACTCGAGTTTGTTACGATACTCGCGTGTTTTTTTGGAACCCAGGATGGGACTGCACGCCGGCAGCTCAATTTTGCCGATTCGTGCGAGGTGATCCATCACCTGCTTCTGTTTGTAGCGCAACTGTGCCTCGTAGGGCAAGATTTGCCACTTGCATCCGCCGCACACGCCGTAGTGTGGGCAAAAAGGTTCGGCACGCTCCTCGGCATATTCATGGATGTGCACGGCTTCCGCCTCGGCGTAACTGTGTTTCTTGCGACGGATCTGCAGATCCACCACATCGCCGGGCACCACATAGGGCACAAAAACGGCGAGTCCGTCGACCTTGGCCAAAGCCTTTCCTTCGGCGGCGACATCGGTGATTAGTATTTTCTCGAGCAGGGGAAGCGGTTTCTTCTTGCGGGCCATAGTCTTTTTAATTTCAAGAGCAAAAGTACGATTTTGCAGCGTCTCGACCAAGTTACTTCACAGAAAGTAGTTTTTTTGCGCCCGTTGTCCACAATTCTCAACACGCCGACCGCCGCACACTGCGCCCCATCGCACAGCGCCCCCGCGGTGCTGCCCCACCCTGCGCCTCATCGGTAGCACAAAGCGTAGAACGGGCAGACTTTGCACGTCTTTTCGTCGTCGGTCAACGGCTCGAAGCAGCGCGCGGGATCCAGAATTTCGCCCACCAACTGCGTGAGGCGCTCCGCAAAATCGGGCACTTGCTCGGCAAAATCCACCACTTCGCTCTTTTCTTTCCCTTTGCCCATCTGCAAATAGGGCGAAAAACCGTTTTTGCCGCGGGCGCGATGCACAAAGTAGAGTGCGGGGGCTATCGAGGAGGCGTCGGGGGCGCGTTCGCGCCGCAAGATTTCGGCATAGATGAACGTCTGCAACATATAATGCCGATGTTTCCCGCCGCGCACTTCGAAAAGTTGCGCCACCGAATCGGCCGTTTCGGGATCGCCTCCCGTTTTGTAGTCGACAATGCGCCACAATCGGCGACCGTCGTGCGTCACGCGATCCAAGCGGTCCATGATTCCACCGATCATCACGTGCGAAGCGCCCAAACCTTCGGGCAGCGGCAGGTGCATTTCGTGCCACCGCTCCAATTCGCACACCTGCAGTTCGTCCAAACGCGCGTCGTCTTCGAGCAAAATGCGCAGGTACATCTCGACCACGCTGGCTTCGAGCACCGGCAGTTGCTCGGGTTCGAAATTTTCTTTCGCAAAAGCCTGCACGATGTAGGGGCGCAACGGACTGGACTCGCCGATTTTTGGGCGGCGTGCCAACGCCTCGAGATACCCCGGCGGAGGCGTGCCGCGGTGGTCGCTGACCACGCGCTCATACACGGCTTGTGCCGCCGCGTGGAAGATCGTTCCGAGCAGATTGGGCTGGATTCCGTCGTCTGGAGTGGGCTGCGGCATGCGGTAGTTGCACACATATTCGTAGTAGAAGCGCAAGGGGCAGCGCAGATACGTGTTGATGGCCGAAGGCGAAAGCGAGGGGTGAGCGCCCTTCACGCGGCCTTCCGCATCGCGACGGTAGAGACGCTCCACAAGGTCGCGCGGTTTGTCGACGGCGGCGGGCGTGTGCAACAGCGAATCGAGGTCGACGCGCAAAGCCAAGTCGACAATCGGCAAATTTCGGTCGACCCGCAGCTGCGTCATGAAGCGCGACATCTCGCCGGAGGAGAGTCCTTCGGCCGAACTGTTGAACGTCATGCGCAAACGCCGCGCCCGCTGCACGAGACGGTAGAAGTAGTAAGCATAAACCGCCGTGCGGCGTTCGGGAGTGGTGAGGCCGAAGGCTTTGCGCAGCATGTAAGGGATGAACGAGTTGTCGTTGGGTGTCTGCGGCAACGTACCTTCGTTGACCGAAAGCAGCAGCACGTCGTCAAAATCCAGGCAGCGCGTCTCGAGCACGCCGAGCACTTGCAGCCCCACGGCGGGTTCGCCGTGAAAAGGCACCGTGGTTTGCCGAACGATCTGGCGCACCACACGACGCAAGGTGCTCACGCCCACTTCCAATCGGCCAGCGGCCGCAATGATGCGCAGGCGGTTGAGCAAGGTGGCCATGAGATAGAAGGCCTCGGACTGCAACACATCTTCAAACCGCGAGGTGTCGAAATCCGGTCGCCCACAAATGTCCTTGGCCCGCTCATTTACGCGCGCACTCAAGCGGTCGAGCACCTCGACGGCCGGCAACGAAACGCCGCGACGCTCCAGATCGGCGAAGCCCTGTTCCACCAACGTGTTGGCTTCGGCGTGCCCGAGCGGGAAACCCTTGGTGACGTTCACTTGGTGCACCCGTTCGGGGAACACGCGCAGCACGGGTTGGAGCAAATTCTCGTTGCACAGCACCACCGCCGTGCGCCGATGCGCCGCTTCGTCGGGCGGCAAGTGATTTTCGAGCCATCCGCTCACACTTTGTGCCTGTGCGGCTTCGCTCGTGGCCGAGACCATTTCGATTTGCTCGATGTTTCGGAAATTGTCAAAGCACTCGGCCGGCAAAGCGTTGGGGAAGTTGCGCAGGTTTTCCTCGATGAACAGCCCCGCTTCGAAGCCCCGACTCTTGTAAGGGTCGGCATAATAGACGTCGTAGTCCCAATAGAAACGGGCCTTCCCCGCCTTCTTCATGATTTCGAACAAGCGTTGCTCGGCTTTGTCGAGCACGTTGAAGCCCACCACGGCGTAGCAATCCACATTGGCCGGCAAGGCACAACGCTCTTCTGCCAGCGCATTGACGACCCGCCGGTAGAGTGCGCCCTCATAGGCCTTGCCTTCGGCCAACAGCTCCGCATTGAGGCGGCGATAGAGCGGCAGGAGGGCATTCCACAGTCGGCGAAAGCGTTCGCGCAATTCGCTCTTGTGATCGGGATCGAAGTTGGAAAAGAAACTCCCGATGAGTTCTTTCTGCGCTTCGCTGAGGAATTCGGTGCTTTCCAGCTCCTTGAGCTCCTCGAGGTTGCGAAACAGCTGCGAGGCGTCGGCCATGTTTTTGTCCACATCGTCGAAGTCGGCCAGAATGCGATCGGCCCAGCCGTAGAAGGTGTCGAGCGAAAGTTCGTCGGCCGCGGCATCGCCCGCGCTGCGCAGGAGATCCACGTAATGGGCGTAGAGCCGGCACACACTGTCGACGGCATCGTTGAGCGTCACGTCCGAGAGTTCGCGAAAAAGCTCGCTGATCGTCACATAACGCGGCGCCCACAGCGGGGTGTCGTCGGGGGCGTCTTCCACCAGGTAGTCATTGAGAAACAAACCGGCGCGGCGGTTGGGGAAGACCACCACCACGCGGCTCAGATCGGCGAAGTGGGCGCGCAAATCCTGCGCGACGTGTTGTAGGAAATAGGACATGGGCGGATGGGAATTGGCGTTGGCGAGCGACATCGTGCGTCACGATCGGTGAACAGCCGGGGCTTTCGCTCTGCCGGACGCGCACCGTGTGCTTGTTGATGTGCCTCAGGGCAAAATTACACTTTTGCGTCGAATCGCACAAGGGGGCTTTCGCTTTTACCGCGCCGGATCACTGCGATTTCGCCGCAGCGCAAGCGCCGACACAGGCAGACGGGCGGGCGGGGCCCGCGTTTTCGCACGCACGGCTCCCGACCTATTGCGACAAAGCGGGAAGGGGCGAGCCGTGTACGGCCGACGGCGCGACGGCCATTGGGGGCTCTTCGAAAAAAGTCGGGAACTTTTCGACGATTCTCCCGCGTTTCCTCAGAAAAGTCTCCCATTTTCTCCGGCAGCGCACCGACCGTGTGCCGCGCCGGCGGCCGTTTGCGCCGGCGGCTCCCGACTTTGGGCAAAGCACGGGGGCACATGGGCCGCCACAGCGCCGCCGCTGCAATGAATCCCCCGCGGTAGGGCGACGCCAAGGGCGAAAAAAGCCCGACGCCACGAAGAATCCCCGCGAAGACGTTGGGCGGCGCGCATAAAATTTGTAATTTTGCGAGAGAATGGCCGTTGTCCATTCACAAGCATTCCGTCCATGAGTTCGACACTCGCTCACTTTTTTTCCCAACTGCTCTATCGTCTCGGCCGCCCCCTGTGGCGGCAGGCCACTTTCGTCGTCTTTATGGCGGCGCTCTCCGTCGTGTCGATCCACATCGTCGGGCGGCCGCACGACCAAATGGTGCACTACCTGCTGTGTTGGGCACTCGACATTTATGTCTTGGCGCTCTGCGTCGATGCCTTCCCGCCGCGCATCCGCCGGTGGCTGCAGGTGCTCCTCTTTCTCGTGGCCTACACCCTCTCTGCGGTCGAAGTGTTTCTCTTTCTGCGCTTCAATCTGCTGGTTTCGCCCACGGTGCTCACGCTCATGGCCGAGACTTCGGGCGAGGAATCAAGCGAATTTCTCTCGGGCATGGTGCGCAGCAATGCTTTTTGGCAGACGGTGGGGATCTATGCGCCGATGCTCGCGCTGCAACTCGCGGTGAGTTGCGGGTGGTTGCGCCGCGCGGTGAGCAGTTTGCGCAAACTTTGCGCTCACAAAAGCGCCTCATCGGCGACACCCGCGCCACAATCTGCCCCCTCTGTGCCGTCGCGCGGCCTCCGGCGCGGAGCGACTGCGGTGGCCGTGGCGCTCTTGGTGACCGCCGCCCCCCACTGGTGGGAGGAAAAGCAAGCCCTGTGGCAGTTTGTGACCAACTGCCAGAGCCGCGATGCCGAGCGAGTGCCCGAAGCCCACTTCTTCGCCCCGCACTACCGCTTGCTCCAGGCGTTGCACCTGGTGCGCATGTCGCAAAGCGAGATCGAAACGCTCAAAACGGCCATGGACACGGCGCGCGTCGACAGCGTGGCACCGGGCACGACCGACTTAGTGGTGGTGATCGGAGAGAGTTACAACAAACACCACGCCGGGCTCTACGGCTACCGCAAACCGACCACGCTACAACTGGACCGCTTGCGCCGACACGGGGAGTTGGTGGTGTTTGACGACGTGGTCACGCCGTGGAACCTCACCAGTAGCGCGTTCAAAGCCTTTTTGTCGACGCACAGTGCCGACCAACCGGGCACTTGGGCCGACGGGGTGCTCTTCCCCCTGCTGTTTCGCCGCGCCGGCTTCAAGGTGGCTTTTGTCACCAACCAATTTTACAAGAGCGTGTCGCAGGGATCTATTGACTTCAATGGTTCGTTCTTTCTCAACGATCCGCATCTCGACAGTCTTTGCTTCGATTTCCGCAATCGCTTCCGCAGTCGCGACGATCGCTCCATCACCCATTTGCTCGAAGACTACACGCCGGGACGCCGAAACCTCTATTTGTTGCATCTTTGGGGGCAACACATGGAATACGACCGCCGCTTTCCGCCGGAACAGGCTCACTTCCGTCCGGAAGACTACAACCGCCCGGATCTCGACGGAGTGCAGCGGCAAATCGTGGCCGACTATGACAACGCGACCCGCTACAACGATGCCGTGCTGGCGCGCATTCTCCGTTATTTCCGACGGCGCGACGCGGTGGTCATCTATTTTGCCGACCACGGTGAGGAGGTTTACGACGACGGCGTGAACCGCTACGGCAGAATCCACAGCGACACACCGTCGCCCGCCGTGATACGCCACGAATACGAGGTGCCGTTCATGATTTGGGGTTCGCCCACTTTCAGACAGCGCCACCCCGCCGAAGCAGCGCGCATTCGTGCGGCGCGCCACCGCCCGTTCTCGCACGACGACCTCCCGCATCTCTTGCTCGGCCTCGCGGGCATCGCCACTTCGCACTACGACCGCACGCGCGATCCCCTGTCGGACGACTTCGTGCCCCACAAACGGTGGCTCCGCGGGAGAAAAATAGACTACGACCAAAGCTTACGACCGAAAACTCACTCATGCTCAACAAACAAGACACCGGCGCACTGAAAGGCCTCGCGATTTTGTGCATCGCCATCCATAATTTCTGCCACTGGCTGCCGATGGCGGTGCACGAAAACGAATATGTGTTTCGCCTTGAAGACAGTTTCAAGCTGCTGCACTACGTGGAAAATTTTCGTCCCCACGTGTTGCTCAACGTGTTCTCGCATTTCGGGCACTACGGTGTGCCTGTGTTTCTCTTCCTGAGTGGCTACGGACTGGTGTGCAAGTACGAGCGTTCGACGCCGGGCGGCCTCATGGCGGGTGCACCCTCCCCTGCTCCGGACGGCAGCTCCCCGGCGCTCCCCGGCGCAGCACAATTTGTGCGCACACACATCGTGAAATTGTGGCAACTGATGCTGCCGGCCCTGCTGCTGTTCGTCATTACGCAATTTGCCTTCCGCGGTAGTTTCGAAAAAGAATGGAGCTGGGCGCTGCGATTGGTGACCTTCACGGCCAATCTCTTCCCGACAGTCAACATGATCTTGGGACCGTGGTGGTTTTTCTCGCTCATTTTGCAATGCTACCTCCTCTATCGGTTCGTTTTCGCCCGCCGACGCTCCTCGGGGTGGCTGTGGGGCGTGACGGCCCTCACGCTGTTGCTGCAAATGGGGCTTTATGCCACTGATTTCCACTTCGAGTGGAACGGCGAAACGGTCTATGCTCTGGAATATTACCGCTACAATGCGCCGGGACACCTGCTGGCTTTTGCCTTTGGTCTCGAGGCGGCACGACGGCAATGGAATTTTCCGCTGTGGATGGCGCCCGTCGGCGTGGTGCTCACCGTGGTTTCGGCCTTCAACGTGTGGCTCTGGTTTTTCTCGCCCCTCTTTGCGGTGCTGGGCACCGTGCCTTGGATTCAACTCCTGCGCCGCAGCAACGTGCTCTACACTTATGCGGCGGCCTTGGGTGGCATTTCGGCGGCGGTCTTTGCTTTCCACCCCATCGTGCGCCACTATCTGATCATTCCCGCGAGCGATGCGCTGAAACAACATCAATATGTTCAACTCTATGGCGTGATTTGCCTCTATCTCGTGCTCACACTCGCTGTGGCCCTCCTCTACCGGACGGTGCAGCGGAGCCTGAAACGAAAAAGCGGATCGCGACCTTAAAAAAAATACGGTTCTATGCTTACACACGAACAACGCGAAGACATTTCCCGCGCCGTCGAAACGATGCGCCGCGGAGGGGTGATTCTCTATCCCACCGACACCATCTGGGGCTTGGGCTGCGACGCGACAAACGCCGAGGCGGTGGCAAAAATCTATGCCATCAAACGGCGCGAAGACGCCAAAGCACTCATCAGTTTGGTGGACAGCGAAGCAAAAATCGACTTCTACGTGCCCGATGTGCCCGACGTGGCGTGGCAACTTCTCGAGGTGGCCGAACGCCCGCTGACCATTATCTATGACAACGTGAGAAATCTCGCGCCCAACCTCAAGGCCGAAGACGGAAGCGCCGCTTTGCGCATCACCCGTGAGGAATTTAGCCGAGAACTCTGCTGCCGCATGAAAAGAGCGGTGGTGAGCACCTCGGCCAACCTCAGCGGACAACCGGCTCCGCGGCGCTTTGCCGACATTCCCGCCGAACTGCGCGACGCGGTCGACTATGTTTGCACCTCGCGGCGCGACGAAAAAGACAATGGATTGGCTTCGTCGATCATCAAACTCACGGCTTCTTCGGAAGTGACCGTGATCCGCGAATGAGTTCCCCCCTACTTGCTTTTAAGATCGACGTTCATGTCTGCTATTTCCCGTGACTTTCTGTCTAATCTCAGCCTGCCTTCGCCCTTGGGATTGCCGAAATGGCTGTTTCGACTCACGCAAGGTCGTCTCACACAGCGGCATTTTGTGCTCATTCTGAGCTTCTGCGTGGGACTCGCTTCGGGCATTGCGGCCAACCTCCTGAAATGGTTCATCCATTTCGTCGAACATTGGCTCACACACAACTTTACTGTCGACAGTTCCAACGCGCTTTACTTGGTTTACCCCGCGGTGGGTATTCTCCTCTCCGCGCTTTTCATCCGCTATGTGGTGCGCGACAACATCGGACACGGCATTACCAAAATTCTCTACGCGCTTTCGCGCAATCAAGGCTTTATCAAAACCCACAACACGTGGTCGTCGATCGTGGCCTCGGGCACAACGATCGGATTCGGCGGATCGGTCGGTGCAGAATCGCCGGTGGTGCTCACCGGATCGGCCATCGGCAGTAGCATCGGGCGGTGGTTTCACCAAGATCACCGCACGCTGATGATTTTAGTGGGCTGCGGTGCGTCGGGAGCTATCGCCGGAATTTACAAAGCCCCCATCGCCGGACTGGTTTTCACCATCGAAGTGCTGATGATCGACCTGACGATGTCGTCACTCGTCCCGTTGCTCATCTCTTGCGCGACGGCGGCGTGCGTCACCTACTTTCTTTCGGGCGGAACCACCATGTTTCAGGTCGCCCTCAACGATCCTTTCGTCGTATCGCGCGTGCCGGGTACCATTCTCCTCGGGTTGGTGTGTGGCATTTCGTCGCTCTATTTCACCCGAACCATGATTGCTTTCGAAGGTGTCTTCGCGTCGTGCAAGAATTTCATGGTGCGTTATGCCTTGGGAGCCTCCGTGTTGGCGCTGCTCATCTTCCTTTTTCCGCCGCTCTACGGAGAGGGATACAACGTGGTGGGGATCTTGATCGGCAATGCCGGCTCGCCGGAACCGACATCGGTGCTGAACAATTCGTTTTTCTACGGACATGACAACTACTTGTTGCTGTTCATTGCCCTCATTGCCCTGGTCAAAGTTTTCGCGTCCACCGCTACGACTGGCGGAGGCGGGTGCGGTGGTACGTTTGCTCCCTCTATTTTCTTGGGATGTCTCACCGGCTATGTTTTTTCCGGGGTGTGGAACCGGATACAGCCCTTCGGTCTGATGATGCCCTCCACCAATGCGTGCCTCTACGGCATGGCCGCTGTGATGAGCGCCGTGTTTCATGCCCCCCTCACGGGGGTTTTCCTCATTGCTGAGCTGACCGGCAGCTATCAACTCCTGGTTCCGCTCATGATTGTCTCGGCTGTGAGCTACATCACGGTGAGAAGCATCGAACCGCACAGCATTTATGCCATGCGTCTGGCGCGGCAAGGGCACCTGCTCTCGCACCATAAGGACCAAAGTGTGATTGCTTTGATGAATCTCAACGATGTGATCGACAAGACTCGCCCGGTTCTCAACCCGGAAATGACGCTCGGACACATGTTGCAGGTGGTGGCCAACAGCAAACGCCTGCACTTTGCGGTCTGTGCCCCCGACGGCACGCTGCTGGGCCAAATCAATCTCAACAATATCCGCCACATCATCTTCCGATCGGAGCTGTATCAGCAGTTCACCGTGCGCGCTTTAATGTCGACGCCTTCGGCTGTTTTGCGCACCGACGACGGGATGTTGGCCATTATGGACAAGTTTCAAATCGACGACGCGGGAACTTTGCCCGTCGTCGACCCCGAAAATCATTTCGTAGGCTACGTGAGCCGCGCGAAACTCTACAGCGACTATCGGGAAATCATGAAGGATTTCTCCGAAGACTAACGCTTCAAACCCATTACCCCATGACTTACCGCCAAGAACAGATAAAACCCTACTCGGAAGAGGGGGCAAAGGGCCAACAAGTGGAACGCATGTTCGACAGTATCGCCCATTCCTACGATTTACTCAACCACACGCTCTCGCTCGGCCTGGACCGTTCGTGGAGAAGAGCCGCCGTCGACAGCTTAAAGCCCTACGCGCCGCAGCAAATCCTCGACATCGCCACCGGAACGGGGGACTTTGCGCTCCTCACCATGGAGCGTTTGCAACCGCAACACATTACCGGCGCCGATCTCTCGGAGGGGATGCTGGCCGTCGGGCGAGAAAAGGTGAAAAAGGCGGGTTATGCCGATCGCATCACGCTGTGCAAAGAAGATTGCATGGCGCTTTCGTTCGCCGATGACACGTTCGACGCGCTTACCGTCGCGTATGGTGTGCGCAACTTCGAGGACCTCGATCGCGGGCTGCGCGAAATGCGCCGCGTGCTCCGGCCCGGCGGTCGATTGGTCATCATTGAACTCACAAGTCCCGTGAGCTTTCCCATGAAACAACTCTTCTGGCTCTACGCCCACGCCTGGATGCCCACCGTGGGCCGGCTCATTTCGCGCGATGCACGGGCCTATCAGTACCTACCCGCCACGATGGAGGCCTTCCCGCAGGGCGAAGTGATGAAAGCGGTGATCGAAAAAGCAGGATTCCGCAAGGTTGAATTCCGGCGCTTCACTTTTGGACTCTCCACCCTCTACACTGCAGAAAAATAATCCCGTTTTCGTCTCATGCAACAGTACGGACTCATCGGACACCCCCTCGGACACAGTTTTTCCGCCGCCTTTTTCGCAGAAAAGTTTGCCCGCGAGCACATCGATGCGCGCTATGAGAATTTCGACCTCGCCGAAGTGAATGACCTCCGCGACTGGGTGAGTGCGCACCCCGAGTTAGTCGGCTTCAACGTGACGATTCCTCACAAACAAGCCGTCGTGCCGCAACTCGACTCCCTTTCGCTCGAAGCGGAAGCCGTCGGTGCGGTGAATGTGGTGCGTGTGCGGCGGACCGACGGCGGTGGGTTGCGACTGGACGGGCACAATTCGGACCTCCTCGGCTTCACACGCAGCATCGCCCCCCTACTCTGTCCGCACCATCGCCGTGCGCTCGTGCTCGGCACAGGCGGGGCGTCGAAAGCCGTCGTGGTCGGGCTGCGTCGCTTGGGGGTAGAGCCCACTTATGTGAGTCGGCGTGCCGCCTCTCCTCTGCCCGTCGACGGCGTCCCCGTGCCGGTGATCACTTACGCCGAACTTTCGGCACCGGTGCTCGCTGCGCACACCGTGATTGTCAATGCTTCGCCGGTGGGCATGGCACCGGCCGTGGAAAACGCCCCAGACCTGCCCTATGGCGCCCTCACTTCCACTCATCTCTTATATGATCTCATCTACAATCCCGCTGAAACTCGCTTCCTCCATGAGGGGAAATTGCGCGGTTGCACGGTGAAAAACGGTCTGGAGATGCTGCATTTGCAAGCGTTGGAAGCCTGGGATTTCTGGAATGCGCCGCACGCGTAAACCGTCGCCGGCTCCTTCGGCACGGCCCCACGGCAATCCACGAAGAAACCGGGTGGTGAACTTTTGTGAGTTCACCACCCGGTTTGCATTCAGGGGCTAGAAAAGCCCGACCCTCGCGGGACACGCGGCGCCCAATGGGCAGGTTGCCGCCAATCACTCAATCTTGTCGATAGCCGTAGGCTTCAAGTCGGCGGTCGTTCTGGCGCCAATCTTTGTCGACCTTCACAAATACTTCAAGGAAGATGCTCTTTTGGAAAAACTTCTCCAGCGTCTTGCGTGCCTCGGTCATCACTTTCTTGATCGCCACGCCTTTGTGACCGATAATGATGCCCTTTTGGCTGTCGCGCTCCACATAAATCAAAGCGCGTATGCGAATATTTTTCTCGGCCTCCTTAAATTCTTCGACTACCACCTCACAAGCGTAGGGAATCTCCTTGTCGTAGTACAAAAGTATCTTCTCGCGGATGATCTCCGTAACGAAAAAGCGCGCAGGCTTGTCGGTCCATTGGTCTTTTTCGAAGTAAGGCGGCGAATCGGGGAGCAATTCCTTGATGCGTGCCAGCACGCTGTCGACCCCGAACTTGGCTTGCGCAGAAATGGGGAAGATTTCGGCCTGCGGCAAGACTTCTTTCCAGGCTTCGATGAGTTTCACAACGCCGGCCTGGTTGGAAAGATCAATTTTGTTGATCAACACCAAGATAGGCACCTGCATGCGCTGCACCTTTGTGATGAAATCGGCATTCTTGTCGGGTTTCTCCACCACATCGGTCACGTAGAGCAGCACATCGGCATCCTGCAACGCACTTTCAGAGAAGGCGAGCATGGACTCCTGGAGTTTGTAGTTGGGTTTCAACACGCCCGGGGTGTCCGAAAACACGATTTGCGAGTCGTCTGTGTTGATAATGCCCATGATGCGGTGGCGCGTGGTTTGCGCCTTGAAGGTAGCGATCGAAATGCGCTCACCCATGAGGAGATTCATGAGTGTTGATTTGCCGACGTTGGGGTTGCCGACGATATTGACGAAACCGGCTTTGTGCATAGTTGGGAAAAGAAGGGCGCGGCCTTTCGGACCGGGAAGCCGAAGGGTCGCGCCGAGATGAAAAATGAGCGTTGCGTGAGAAAAACGTTACTGGCCGTCGTAGCCCCACTTCATGTAAGCCGCACCCCAAGTGAAGCCGGCGCCGAAAGCCGTGAGGATGATGTTGTCACCCTTCTTAAGTTGCTTCTCGTAGTCCCAGAGGGCGAGCGGAAGTGTGCCGGCCGAGGTGTTGCCGTAGCGCTGAATGTTGAGCATCACCTTGTCCATCGAGAGATTGAGGCGCGAAGCCACGGCTTCGATGATGCGCACGTTGGCTTGGTGGGGCAAAACCCAGGTGATGTTGTCGCCGTTCAGTCCGTTGCGCTCGGCCACGAGCGCGCAAGCGTCGCTCATGTTAGTCACTGCGAAGCGATAGACCGTGCGACCCTCCTGGTGGAGCTTGTGCATCTTGTGATCGATGGTGAAATAAGAGGGCGGGCAAGCCGAACCGCCGGCCTTCATGCAGAGGAAGGGCATGCCCTTGCCGTCGGCGCGGAGGTGGCTGTCTTTCCATCCGAGATCTTCGGTGGTGGGTTCGACGAGCACAGCACCTGCACCGTCACCAAAGATCGGACAAGTGGCGCGGTCGGTGTAATCGACGATGCTCGACATCTTGTCGGCGCCGACTACGACGATCTTTTTGTAGCGTCCGCTCTGGATCATGGACGAGGCGATGTCCATGGCGAAGAGGAATCCGCAGCAAGCGGCTTGGAGATCGACACAGAAGGCATTTTTCATGCCCAAGCGGCCCACGACTACGCTCGACGTGGTGGGGAAAGGATAGTCGGGCGTGGTGGTGGCGAGAATCAGGCATTCGACTTCCTGAGGATCGGTGCCGGTCTTTTCGAGCAACTGCTTAACGGCCTTGCGTGCCATGTAGGACGTGCCGAGACCTTCCTCGTTGAGGATGCGGCGCTCCTTGATTCCGATGCGCGACATGATCCATTCGTCGTTGGTGTCGACCATGCGCGAAAGTTCTTCGTTGTTGAGGACGTATTCGGGTACGAATCCGCCCACGCCGGTGATAACGGCATTGATTTTTTCCATGAGAGGAGAAAAAGAATAGGAGGTGATGTTCGTGCTTTGTCGGTGTGCCAAGAGAGAGCTAATGAAACTGGTCGCCTTCGGGAGCAAGCGGCGTAGCGACTTCGCTCAATCTCTCTGTTTGCACGTGCGGGTGACGAACCTGACCGCAGGCTCGACGGGCAGGCGGGACGTCTGCCGTCGGGGCATGCCGCACGGAGGTGCGAGATGCGAGAAAACAAAGATGCGGTTTCCGCTCGCTCCGGAGAGTGACCGAAAACCGCAAAATGTTCGTCCTAAATTTACTCGGCCACTTCGTCCTTGACGATTGCGAGCTTGCCGCGATAGTAGCCGCAAGTGGGGCAAACCGTGTGGTAGATGTGGAAAGCACCGCAGTTGGCGCACTTGGCGAGCGTGGGAGCTACGGCCTTGTCATGGGTGCGACGCTTGAGGGTGCGGGTCTTGGACTGTCTTCTTTTAGGATGTGCCATGGTGTGATATGTTTATTTGTTTGTTTCGTTGGAATCTGTGGGGCTCGCGCGGCACGCCTCCGAAGTTGCCAACCACGTTCACCGCTAGGCATGGTGAACTGAGGGTGCGGGCGCGATCTGTTATGGAGGACGATGCGTCACGCCTCGTCGTCTGCGGAATCCTCCTCGGTGGAGAAGCGGTCGAGCATGTCGGCGTCGCATTCCGAGCGGCGATGTAAGCGCTGGGTCGGGAGGTTCAGGAGAAGACTCTCCATCAATTCCCACGACACATCGAAGTTGACCTGCGAGAAGGGAATGACGATGAGATCGGCATCGGCACTGTCGTTGTCGTCATAGCCCACTTGCACCGTTTCGTCGAAGGCAACGGGGAGCTGCACGGGACGGAGGCACCGATCGCACGGTACGCTCACCTGCCCTTCGCCGCGAAAGCGAATGGAATAAGTGTCGCCGGCATTGCGATGCACACGAACTTGCACACACAAGTGGCCGCCGAGCACTTCCGACTGCTCGCTGTCGGCGAAAAAAGCATCGTCGACGCTGAGATCGCGAACCCAATCTGATTGGGCGGCTTCGCGAAGTGGTACTATGAATTCGTCTCTGTTGGACATAATCGACTGCAAAGTTACATCTTTTCTATGAATAACAACAGGTTGCGCACACAAAATGTAGGTCGGCACGTGCTTTTTCTGCATTGCACACGCTCCGGCGGCATTTCGCAGCCTGCTTTGTGCTCTCCATCCAGGGGCTATGGATGCACCCGTGCGGGACTTCGATTCGGCGGCGGACACTCAGCAAGCAGAAGGCGGGAGTGCGCGACAGAAAACAGCGGGGCATCGGGGAAAAACGGGGAGCTTTCGCGAAAAATCGGGGATTTTTGTGGTAAAAAGTGGCGCGTTTTTCGCCGGTGGGCGGCGAGTGCTTGCGGCACCTCGGGGGGAATGACGGCGGCCTTGCGGCAAGTATGAAGATTGAGGCGAACAAGCCGCGAAACACGGGACAGAACGGCACAAAAAAGTCCCGAAGACTGCGGGATGTCGCGGTCTTCGGGACGAATGTGGGGGATGGCCGCCGAAACAAACGGCAGGCGCTTCGGGTCTACGCTTATTTGTTTTCGTCGGTGGTCGGTGCCTTGTCGATGAGATCGAGGAACTGATCGAGCTTGGGCGTGATGATGATTTCGGTGCGGCGGTTGCGCTGACGTCCGAGCTCGGTGTCGTTGGTGGCCACGGGGTTGTACTCGCCGCGTCCGGCTGCGCTCAGGCGTTTGGGGGCGATGCCGAAATCACGCTGCAGCACTTGCACCACACTCGACGCACGCAGGGCCGAGAGGTCCCAGTTGTTGCGAATGTTGGGGCGAGAGATGGGCACATTGTCGGTGTTGCCTTCCACCAAGACCTCGAAATCGCGATAGTCGGAGAGGATTTTTGCAATCTTCGAGAGCGTGGTTTTCGCACGGTCGTTCACTTCGTACGAGCCGGAGCGGTAGAGCATGTTGTCGGCCAGCGACACATAGACCACGCCCTTGAGCACTTTGACGTCGACTTCCTGCAATTCGTCGCGCGTGAGGGAGCGCGTGAGATTATTGGTGAGCACCAGGTTGAGGGAGTCGCTCTTGGTTTTGGCTTCTACGAGTTGCTTGATATAGCGGTTGGAGGCATTGATCTCGTCGACGAGCTTCGAGATGTTGATGCTACCTTGATTGTTCTGAACGAGGCTCTTGTCGAGCGATCCTTGGAGGGCGGCGTATTGGCGCTTGAGTTCGGCGTTCTGACGCTGGGCGTCGGCGAGGCGCTCTTCGAGACTCTTGGTGCGGGTGCGCGAAGTGGCCAGATCCACTTGCGACTGGTTGTAGAGACTTTGCAGGTAGGTGTAGTCGCCTTGCAGCTTGGTGAATTCCTTTTTGCTCACGCAGCTACCGAGCGTCAGGAGCAAACCGGCCAAAGCGACCGGGAAAAACATCTTTTTCATGATAGTGAATTTTGATCGGCAGACGAAAAAAAATCGCGCTTGCCGAAGTTACACGAGGACAAAGGTAACGGCGAAGCGCGATAAAACCAAGGAAATGCCCAAACTTTGGGACATTTCGTTGACAAATCAAACTATTTTATAGACCGGCAGCGTCTAAAATGGTCTGCATCTGTTGTTGCAGCTCTTGTGCCTTTTGTTCTGCGACGCGGGCGAAGTCTTTGCCGGGATCGGCGTAGATGATGCCGCGGCTGGAGTTGACCAAAAGGCCGCAATCGGCGTTGAGTCCATAGCGACACACCTCTTCGAGCGAGCCGCCTTGGGCGCCTACGCCGGGCACGAGGAGAAAATGATCGGGGACGATGCGACGAATGTCGGCAAAGAGACGGCCTTGGGTGGCTCCGACCACATACATCATGCGATCGGCTCCGGCCCAACGGCTGCTGGTGCGCAAGACGTGCTCATAGAGGGGACGACCTTCGCCGTCGGCGATGAGTTGGAAATCGTGACTGCCCTTGTTGGAGGTGAGGGCCAGGAGGATGACCCAACGATCGGGATAGTCGAGGAAGGGGGTGACGGAGTCTTCGCCCATGTAGGGGGCGACGGTGAGGGCGTCGACGCTCGATTCGCCGAAGAAGGTACGGGCATACATGGCCGAAGTGTTGCCGATGTCGCCACGCTTGGCGTCGGCGATGATGAACTGATCGGGATGGTGCGTGCGAAGATAGTCGATGGTTTTCTCATAGGCCTGCCAACCTTTCACGCCAAAGCACTCGTAGAAGGCTAAATTAGGTTTGTAGGCCACACAATAGGGGGCGGTGGCGTCGATGATAGCTTTGTTGAAGTCGAAAATGGGGTCTTCGGTGTCGAGAAGGTGGGCGGGAATTTTCTTCAGATCGGTGTCGAGGCCAACACAGAGGAAACTACGCTTGCGACGAATGTTGGCAATGAGCTGCTGACGGTTCATGATTTGGATATTAGGGGGTTGGATTGATGCAAATGGGGGGCGACGTGCTCCGAACGGGGCGTCGGCGAGCGGGCAAGGGCGTTTTGGGACTCGAGCGCTGCGGCTCGGGCAAAAAATCTCCCCCGTCGCGCAAAAGCGACGAGGGAGCGAACGGGTTGCCCTCGTGCTCGTCAGGGAGCGAGGGTGATTTTGACACAGCGGCCGAGCTCACGCGCAATGCCGACGGTGGAGATGCCGCTCTGCGTGGAGACAATGCGCGACGCGGGGACACCGAGTTGCTGCAAACGGCTCACCACGGCTTGCAAACGGCGGGCGGCCAGGCGCTCGTTGTAGGCACGGGCGCCGTCGGGCGAGGCATAGCCGGAGATTTCGACGTGGGCGGTGGGGAAACGCTGCAGGAATTGAGCGGTCTCGCGCAATTTTTTCTGTCCGGCAGCATTGATCGTGGCACTCGATGCGCGGAAATAGAGCGTGCGACGGAAATCGCCGGGGACTTCCACCGTTTGCTCTTCACGCATAGGCTGCGGGTTTTGCACCGCTGCGGCGGGCACGGTGGTGACCGTGACACCGGTGGTGGGAGCGGGCTGCAATTTCATCTGGCGCGCCAGCAGACGGTGTACCAATGTGTCGCGCTCGGCGATGAGTGCGTCGCGTTGCTGCTCGAGTTGGGCGATGCGGGCCTCGAGTTGGCGCACTTGCTTGCTTTCCTTCTCGCTGCTGCCGACGGGCAGGGGGACCGGAGTGGGCACAACGGTGGTGCGGTTCACATTGTTGAGGCGGCGCTCCAACTCTTGCTGATTGCGCAAGAGGGTTTCGAGGGTGGCTTGCTCGCCGGCGTTGTAGTTGGCACGCGTCGCGGGGGCTCCGGCCGACAAACGCTGCTCTATGGCCGACAAACGGGCGTTGATCTGGGCAAACTGCCACTGATTGAACGCGTCGTTCGCGTTTTGCGCAGTCGACTGGGGGGCCGCAGGCGTGTACGCGGGTGCTGACACGAGCGGCTGCGTCACTGCCGTGCGCCCATCGAGAAGATTGTAGAGCAACTGCGTGCGCAGATAGTCGGCCGTTTCGAGGTTGTGTCGATTCTGCGCCCGACGGTCGCGATAGAGTTGTGCCAATCGCTCGATGAGGGCCTGTTCGTCGACCGCGATGAGGCTATCGCCCGGCACGGTCGCGCTGCCACGGAGCGTATCTGCGGAGTTTTGCGCAGATACATGCACCGTGCAGGCCAATAACGCCAACAGAAGGGTGAAAATTCTGTTCATTGTGCGGAGAGATTAGGAGTTCTTGCTGTCAGTCTTCGCGTTAGTGGTCGTTCCTTTCGTGTTGTTGCGCACTTGGTTCGATCCGTTCGAGGACTGCTGCTTGTTGTCTTGCGACTGCGTTGCGTTTTGCTGTGACTGCTGCGTGTTCGTTTGCGCGGCAGGGACGGTCTGGTTGTCTTTGTTCTCGCTTTGCGCAGCAGCGGCGCGCGTACGCACGGGCACTACGGTAGCTGCGGGCGCAGCGGTCTGCGTTTTCTGTGCGGCATTGACTTGTTTCTGCAACTCGTCGATGCGTTTGAGCAACGCTTGCACCTGTGCTTCGCTCACGACTCCGGTGGTCGACTGATTGACTGCGGGAGCAGTCTGCACCGTGCCGTAGCCGGGAACGGCTTGTTGCACTGCGGCGGGCGTGATTTGGCCGTTGCGCAGGGCGCTGATGAGCAAAATCTTGTCGAAGTCGCTGAGTGCGGGCGAGGTGAGGGAGCTGCGGCCGGTGGTAGCGGCGCCGGTGTTGGTGTCGCGGGCATCGGCAGCGGCAATGACGCGACGAATGAGTTCGTCGAGCTGGGCGGGCGTCATATAAACCACACGCGAAGCGGCGGGAGCGGCGGCATTGCGCGAAGCGTTGGGCGTGTTGTCTACGTGAACCGTGGTCTGCTCAACATTGCTGCGGGTGCGTTCGGCTTCCACGCGAGCGCGCTCGGTGGCAACGAGGCGGACTTGCGCCGTGTCGAGGCGGGCGGCGGCGTCTTTGAGCTGGGCATCGAGTTGCGAGAGGCGTTCGTCGTAAGCGCTACGCTGCTTGCGCAATTCTTCCTGGTTGAGTGCACGTTCGGCTGCCACGCGCGAATCGGTGTATTGGCGATAAGCTTCTACGCCCGAGCGGCCGCTGAGTCCGAGGTTGAGGCGAACGCCGGCACGGTACATCCAATTGACGTTGACCTTCGCGGGATCGGAGATGGCGCTGAGCTGCGGATTGTCTTTGTTGAGGAACATGGCTTCGGCGCTGCCGAAGAGGCTCACATAACGGTGGAGGGGAATTTCCAAACCTGCACCGCCGAGTGCAAACCAGCCGTTTTCGGTGGTGCCGGTGTTGCCGTTGCGATCAAGATAGGAGTCTTTGGCGTTGATGTAGCCCGCACCGAGCGAGAGGTAGGGGGTCACGCCACGACCTACGTTGAGACGCGTGATCAAGTTGGCACCGTAGATCGAAAGATCGTTGTTCGTGTTGAAAGAGAACTTGTCGGCGTCCTTGGTGTTGCGGTAGTAGAAACCGCGCACGCCAATCAGCGACGTAAAGTCTACGCCGGCCGAGAGACCGAGCATCCAAGTGTCGCGATAGAGAGCATTGTCGCGGAAATTGAGGTAGGCGGCACTGGGTTCAACGGCGAAACGCAAACCGCGGAAGCCGTTGTTGAACGTGCGACGGTAGGCTTGCGTCACTTCGTCCTTTGAATATTGTGTACCCCCGAGGTAAATGTCGAGCGAGGCGAGAGCATTCCAGTTGGAAAGCGTCTTGCTCTCGGTGAGCGTGGCGTATTGGCTGGAAGGAGATACGTTGAACAACATGTCGCGCAGCTCGAAAGAGAGGGCTACTCGGCGGGCGAGGTTGACTTTCAGGCCGGCGCCGAGATTTCCGTAAAGCTTTTCTTCGCGAACACGCGTGCCGGTGGCAGCGGCATCGTCATAGTTGAATTTCAACACGCCCATACCGCCGAGAATGTAGGGAGTGAGGCGCGCGTTGTTCCACAAATTGATCTTCACGTCGCCGCCCCAGCGCTCGTAGCTCACTTTGGCGTCTTCCACATGGGCGGCCAGATTGTGCGCGGCCGTCCAACCGACGTTGTCGAGGGTGGATTTGAGATTGAAGCTGCGTTCGTAGTTTCCGCGGAGCTCAAGAATGGGACCGAAACCGAAACCTACGCGTGCGCCGTAGGTGGCAGTGTTGCCCAAATTGAGGTTAGAATTCCACATGGTGTAGCCTAACGAGGGGCTAACGATGAAGTTGACGTCGCTTACCTGGGCTTGTGCGCGCGTTGCGCCGAAGGTGCACAGCAATACAGCGATGGAAAGTAATGACTTTTTCATATAAGTTGTCTGACTGTTGATTGTTATAAGTTCGTTGATGTGTTGTTTTCTCCGCAGCTTCTGAAGTGGGGAGAAAAATGTTCGGGGTTCCGTGTGTCGGTGTGGGATTTTAGAGTTCGCTCTCTTTGAGGCGTTCGGCATTCTCGGCCACGATCAGATGATCGATGCAGTCTTGTATGTCGCCATCCATGAAAGCAGAGAGATTATATATGGTGTAGTTGATGCGATGGTCGGTGATTCGCCCTTGCGGATAGTTATATGTTCTGATTTTCGCGGAGCGGTCGCCGGTAGACACGAGGGTTTTGCGGCGTGATGCGATGTCATCGACGTATTTCTGGTGCTCTTTGTCGTAAATGAAGGTGCGCAGGCGCGCCAAAGCCCGCTCTTTGTTCTTGGGTTGGTCGCGCGTTTCGGTACATTCGATGAGGATTTCTTCCACTTCGCCCGTGTTGGGGTTCTTCCAATTGTAGCGTAAACGCACGCCGGACTCGACTTTATTGACGTTTTGTCCGCCCGCTCCGGAAGAACGGAAGGTGTCCCACTTGATTTCGCCCTCGTTGATGACGACATCAAAGGCTTCGGCTTCCGGCAACACGGCTACTGTGGCGGCAGAGGTGTGGACGCGCCCTTGTGTCTCGGTGGCGGGCACACGCTGCACGCGGTGAACGCCGCTTTCGTACTTGAGTGTGCCGTAAACATCGGCGCCTGTGACGGAACAAACGACTTCCTTGAAACCGCCGACCGCTCCTTCTGAGGCACTCGACACTTCTAATTTCCAACCTTTGGCTTCGCAGTACTTGGCATACATGCGAAACAGATCGCCGGCGAAGAGAGCGGCCTCGTCGCCCCCAGTTCCTCCGCGAATCTCCAGGATCGCATTTTTGCTGTCCTCGGGATCTTTCGGCACGAGGAGGAGTTTGATCGATTCCTCCAGCTCGGGAATACGACGCTCGCAGGCGGCGACTTCTTCGCGTGCCATTTCCTTCATCTCCGCGTCGTCTTCTGTCATGAGTAAGTGCTTGCTCTCGGCCAAATTGCCGAGCAAATCGGCATATTCACGGCGAGCACTCATCAGTTCTTCCAACTCTTTGTACTCTTTCGTGAGTCGCACGTAGCGTTGCTGGTCGGCAATGACCGAAGGGTCGGTGATCAGTGTGGAAACTTCTTCAAAACGCGCCACCAGGCCGTTCAGTTTGTCCAAAAGAGTCGAGCTTTCTGCCATTGATTTACTTGTTGTTACCGATTTCTGGAGGTTATTTGTTGATTTGTGCGAGGTAGGTTTTCAAAGTGGTGCCATCTTCGAGTTTCCAGTTCTCTAAACCGTTGCTACTATAGCCATTGCACACACTGGAAGCCGAACTTGAGGTGGAAAAGACGTAGTCTTCGCAAAGTTCGTAGCACGCTTTGTTCTTCAACACGCACGATTCGAGCACCTTTTCGCGCAGTTTCTCCAACGCAAAGGAAGGAGTCACTTCAACATTGAGCAATGAGCCTTTCAAAACGACGAAACTTTTCGTACCATCGAGGAGAGGATAGCCTTTGGCCACGATGCCTTTTCGCTTTGCATAGAAGATGGGGCGCGCCGGCTCGGCATTTTCGTGAAGAGTGGCTGCTGCGGCTGTGCCCTTCTCCAGCTTTTCTGCGCCCTCCCCCACTTTTTCGAAGATGAAACAGCGTTCGCAGAGCAGAAAGAACTTGATTTGCTCGAACACCTCGTCAAACTCCGGACGATCCCACTCGTGCAAGGTGGGATTGGTAGGCGTTTGGCCGTTGTCGCTCATGTCATACGATGCACTTTCCTGCGCCGCACGAATGGCGATGTACTCCAAATACTCGACATTGGCCGTGTTGTACAGCCCGGAAGCCGAGACGAAAACGTAAGCGCGCGTCCACCAAGGCTTTTTCGCCAAGTGATCTTTCACGCGAGCCGCAAAACCTTTCGTTTGTCCGATGTATCCCTTCCCCTTCTCGTCGATCAGCAGATAGAGTGCGGGGCGTTGCATCCCTTTCAACTCGTTCAAGTGCTCAGAAATGCAGAAGGAACGCGACAAAACGTGCATCACGCAATCGGAACCGCCCACTACTTGTTTGTAATTGAGCGGATTGCCGTCGGGAATAACGACTTTGAGCGTACGAAGGCTTTTGGACATTGGACTACGGCTACGCAATTACTTAATAATGGAACTCGCCAAATTCGCTACGGATCGTAAGGCTCTTTTCGCCCTCCTCAATGCGGCCGACAATTTGCGCATCGATGTTGAAAGAACGCGAAATCTCGATCACGCGCTCGGCATGTTCCGGCGAAAGGTAGACTTCAAGGCGGTGTCCCATGTTGAAGACTTTGTACATTTCGCTCCAGTCCGTACCGCTTTCTTCGGCGATGGCACGGAAAAGCGGGGGGACGGGGAACATATTGTCCTTGATTACGCGGCAATGGTCAGAAACGAAGTGCAAAACCTTCGTTTGTGCGCCGCCGGTGCAGTGCACCATGCCGTGGATCTCGGGGCGCAACTCGTCCAACAGGCGCTTTACCACCGGCGCATAGGTGCGGGTGGGCGAAAGCACGAGGCGTCCGGCATCGATGGGGCTGCCTTCCACCGCATCCGTCAGTCGATAGCGACCGCTGTACACCAGTTCTTCGGGCATGGCGTGGTCGAAACTTTCGGGATAGCGCTCTGCCAAGTATTTAGCAAAGACATCGTGGCGCGCCGACGTGAGTCCGTTGCTGCCCATTCCGCCGTTGTAGGTGGATTCGTACGTGGCCTGTCCCGAAGAAGAGAGGCCCACGATGACGTCGCCGGGACGGATGTTGGCATTGTCGATGACGTCGCTTCGTTTCATGCGACAAGTCACCGTGCTATCGACAATAATCGTGCGCACCAAGTCGCCCACATCGGCAGTTTCGCCGCCGGTTGCGTAGATGCCCACGCCCATTTCGCGCAGTTGCGCGAGCAACTCGTCCGTGCCGTTGATGATGGCACTGATCACCTCGCCGGGAATGAGCATTTTGTTGCGGCCAATGGTCGAAGACACCAAGATATTGTCGACCGCCCCGACACACAGCAGATCGTCTGTGTTCATAATGAGGGCATCTTGCGCGATTCCTTTCCACACAGACAAGTCGCCGGTCTCTTTCCAGTAGAGATAGGCCAAACTCGACTTGGTTCCGGCGCCGTCGGCGTGCATAATGTTGCAATAGTCGGGGTCGCCGCCGAGGATGTCGGGAATGATTTTACAGAAAGCCTGCGGAAACAGTCCTTTGTCGATGTTGCGGATGGCTGCGTGCACATCTTCTTTCATTGCGCTCACGCCGCGCATCATGTATCGCTGATTCTTGTCCATGGGTTGGGGGGAAGGGGAAAAAGAGAAGCCGTTTGACGAATTGAAATATTAGAACTGTACACTCGGTGCCGTCTGCGCTGCCTCAGAAGCACGGAAGGGTGTTTTGGGCGACATGCCGAAAAAGCCGGCGAAGAGGCTACCGGGGAATTGCTTCACCTTGATATTATAGGTTTTCACCGACTCGTTGTAGAGCTGGCGGCTCTCGTTGATGCGATTCTCCGTGCCTTCCAGTTGCGCCTGCAGTTGCGAGAACTGCTCGTTGGCCTTCAATTCGGGATATTGCTCTTGCACGCTCAGCAACTTGCCGAGTGCCTGCGACAACTGGCCCTGCGCATTTTGATAGGCCTCGATTTGTTCGGGCGTGGCCTTGGCGGGATCGAGTGTAATCTGCGTGGCACGGGCACGAGCCGCGATCACATTTTCGAGCGTTGCGCTTTCGTGCTTGGCATATCCCTTGATCGTGCTCACCAAGTTGGGGATCAGGTCGGCGCGGCGCTGGTATTGGCTTTGGACATCGGCCATTTTCTGCTCAACGTCCTCGCTGAGCACAACCATGCTGCGCTGTTGCGAAATGCCGTAGAAGAAAAGGGAAACAAAAGCCAAAACGAAGAACCCAAATACAGCGATTACGCTGAGAAGAGCTTTAGACATATTCATCGTGAATAGTGTTTGTGATGTTGGAAATGCGTTTACTATATAAATAAGGAGTGCGCTGAGTCGACATGTATTGCATAGCACACAAAGAAAGACTCAGAATCGTCCGCCCGAACCGCCGCCGCCAAAGCTGCCGCCGCCGTAACTCCCGCCCGAGCTGCCCCCGCCCCAGTTGCCGGAGCGACCTCCGCGCAGCAAACTGCCGAGCAAGAAGGCAGCACCCATCGCCCCGAGTCCGCTATCGTCGGAATCGCGGTCTTCAAAGAGCTTTTCGTCGCGGTAACCGCAGCTGCTGCATTCCGAAACGACGCGGCGGAAGGGCACCCGTTGCCCGTTGCGCGTGAGATAGACGCGGCTATCGCCCACCCGTCGCAACGTTTTCTGTCCGCAACGCGGACAAATCTGCGCGCGTTGGGAGAGCCGACGCATATAATAGTAGGCTCCGACCGGGATGCCCAACAAGAGCAAGAACAACAGCCAAGGCGTGCCGCCGTTGTCGTCCGAGGACTTCGCCACGCGCAGCTCTCCGTCATTGCGACAGGCACGATCCACGGCGCTCATGGCGGCCAGCATGGCCTCGTCCCACTGTCCACGGCGCAAACGAGGGAGAAAAATGCGATCTTCGATTTGTTGTATCAGGCCGTCGGGCAGGGTTCCCTCCAATCCGTTGCCGGTGAGGAACTGGTAGGAGCGGTCGCCGGTGGCCAAAACCACCACCAAACCGGTGCGCGTTTCGCGGTTGCCCACGCCATACTTGCGCGCCAGCGTCATGGCAAAGCGATAAGGGTCGTTGCCTTTGAGACGATCGACCACCACCACGAGTGTTTGCACACCGCGATCGCGTTCGAGCGCTCCCAACTGCCGATCGAGTGAGTCGACGGTGGCAGCCGAAAGGATGCCCTCGGGGTTGCTCACATAGCGACGCACGTCTTGCAAACGCGGGATGGGCACCTCTTCGGGCGTCCACGTGCGGGCCGGAGCGGCTACAACAAAACACAGCACAACGACGATGGCAGAGATCCATCGAACTATCGTGCTGTGGAGGTTGAACCTTTTCATTGTATGGCGATATATCACTGCAAAGATACACAGACTTGTGGAATGGGGCAAACGTTGGTCGGGATATTTCGCCATCGGTTGCAGATATCTGTCCTGCCTCCGCATCGTGACGGCAGAAAGTGAGGCCCGACACTGCCCCACGCTTCGTTATCGCACGGGCGCGGGCGGCGGCACCTCATCGCGCTCGCGCACCTGCTTCACCCATTCGAGCACTCGATCCGCCTCGTCGGCAGGAAACCAGTGTACTTCGGCATCGCGCTGCCACCAAGTGAGTTGTTTTTTGGCAAACACGCGTGTATTCTTTCGCATACGGTCGAGCGCCATGTCAAGCGGCCATTCGCCGTCGAAATAACGGAAGATTTCTTTGTAGCCTACGGTGTTCAGCGCGTTGCAGTCGCGGTAGGGCAACACGCGGCGCGCTTCGTCGAGAAAACCCTCCTCGACCATCGCCGTGACCCGCCGATTGATGCGGTCGAAAAGCTCCTCACGGGGGCGGGTCAAACCGATTTTGACCACGCGAAACGGGCGTTTCTTTTTCGTCCCCGTGCGCAATTCGCTGAATGGGCGGCCGCTTTCTTTAATAATCTCGAGCGCATGCACCACACGTTTCGCGTTGCAGGGATCTACCTGTGCCCCATAGACCGGATCCAGCCGCCGCAATTCCTGCAACAAGGACGCCAAGCCCTCGCGCTCCAAGCGATCGTACATTTCGCGGCGCACCGCTTCCGAAACCGTGGGGAGGGGATCGATGCCACGGCAAAGGGCGTCGACATAAAGCATGCTTCCGCCGCTCGCCACCAAGGCGTCGTGCGTGGCAAAATGGGAGGTGCACACCGCCAGCGCTTCTTCTTCAAAACGCGCCGCGCTGTAATAGTCGGTCAGTCCCAGCGTGCCGACAAAATGATGGGGCACGCGCGCCTGTTGGGCGGCGGTGGGGGCGGCGGTGCCGATGGGCAAATCGCGATAGAGCTGCCGCGAATCGACATTGACGATGGGACAATGCAAAAACTCAGCCAAGCGCAGGCTGAGTTCTGTTTTCCCCACGGCGGTGGGGCCTATGAGGACAAAAAGTATGGGAGACGGTGCAGACATGGGCACGGGGAGTCAGAAACTGGTGCCGTCGGAGATCTCGAAACCGTCGAAATCGATCTCGTCGGCATTGTACGATTCGATTCCAAAGTCTTCGGTAAAATCCGCTCCCCCGGTGCTGAACGTGCCGGCCATGGGGTCGGCGTCGGCAATTTGCAGCGGCGCCTCACCCACCGATTTCACGACTTCGGGGGCGCCGTCGCCGGGCTCCTCGCCGCGCACGCACAAGGAGAACACGCGGTCGTTGAAGGTGTCGAACACATACTCCAAATGGCGCACACCGCCGTCGAGAAATTCGGAGAGACGCGTGTCGGCCATGGTGTAAAGGTCCTCATCGGCGGCACTGTCGCGCACATCTTCGCGCGTGATTTGTTCGCCGCGCTGCCATTCCTCGTCGCAAATGTAGAACGAGGTCATTTGGTTGTCGGGATAAGCGCACGACTTGAGGATCGTATCGCTCAATTCGAGAAACGTGGCGTCTTCGTCGATCAGAATGTCGCGGCGGAAGTCGGTGCTTTCGTCGCAGACCATGCGAATGAGATATTGCATTGTGTTGGAGAGAAAGAACTTGGGAGAAAGAAAGCTCGTCAGCGGCCGATGAAACCGCGCTTGGAGTTGGTGAGGAACTCGAGCAGATAGTCGATCTCTTTGCAGGGCATCACCGTTTCGCGAATCTCGGCAATGCGGTCATTGAAGAGTTTGGAATTTTGGTAAAGGATGAGATAAGCGGCGTGCAGCGCATTGATCACATCCATGGGGAAATTGCGGCGCTTCAAGCCGACCATGTTCAGCCCGCAGTAGGCCACCGGCTCGCGCGAGGCGATGCAGAAGGGCGGAACGTCCTGCGCGGTGCGCGTGCCTCCGCCCACCATCACATAAGAACCGATGTGGCAGAATTGATGCACCAGCACGTTGGCCGAAAGGATGGCGAAATCGTCGATCACCACCTCGCCGGCAATTTTTGTCGAGTTGCCAATGATGCAACCGTTGCCGATGTTGCAGTCGTGCCCGACGTGCATGCCTTCCATGAGGAGGTTGTTGCTGCCGACCACCGTGCGTCCCTTGGCCGCGGTGCCGCGGTTGATGGTCACATTCTCGCGAATGGTGTTGTTGTCGCCCACTTCGGCGGTGGTGACTTCGCCGCGGAACTTAAGATCTTGCGGTACTGCGCCGATCACAGCACCGGGGAAAAAGGTGTTGCCCTTGCCGATGCGCGCGCCGCTGAGCAGCGTCACGGAGTTCATCAGGCGGTTGTTGTCGCCCAACTCTACATTGGCATCGATGTAGCAAAAGGGTCCAATCTCGCAGTTTTCGCCGATTTTGGCTTCGGGATGGACAAAGGCCAGTGGAGAAATCATGGGAGGTGTGGGTGTGAGGGGGTTAGGAATGAAGGAGTTTGGAGCGGACGAGGCGGGCAAACTTATTGTTGGCCTCGTGACCGGGACGAATGGCAATGATGCGCCCCTTGAGCGGGCGGCCGATCAGGGCCATATCGCCGATAATGTCGAGGAGTTTGTGGCGCGCGGGCTCATTTTCCCACGTCACCGGGCGCTCTTGGATGTAGCCGAGCTGGTTGGCGTCGAGATGCTTCACGCCGAGCGAGTCGGAAAGCTTGTCGAGACGAGCTTGATCGACGCGGCGCTCATAGATGACGAGGGCGTTGCTCAAATCGCCGCCTTTGATGAGCCCCATGTGCAGGAGGGGTTCAATTTCGCGGACGAAAACAAAGGTGCGAGCGCTGGCAATCTCCTCGGGGAAGTCGGAAAGGTGCTCGAGCACTGCGCTCTGCGTCTGGATGAACTGGCTGTCGGGGAAAACAATGGTGGAGTCGAGCGCAAAATGATCGCAGGGCTGCACACGCAGGCACGAACCCGAGATCTCATCGTAGTACTCAAACGGTTCGACCACCTCGAGATAACGACGTTCGGCTTGCTGTTCGCGCAGGCCGACTCGCTGTATTTCGCGCACATAGAGCACAGAACTACCGTCGAGGATGGGAAATTCCGGGCCGTCGACCTCGATGAGGCAGTTGTCGACGCCCATGGCCACCAAGGCGGCCATGGCGTGCTCGATGGTGGAAACGCGACAATCGGGTGTCCCCACCACGGTGCCGCGAGAAGTGTCGATCACGTTTTCGGCCAGGGGCACAATTTCGGGTTGTCCTTCGAGATCTACGCGACGAATGCGGTAGCCGTGATCTTCGTCGGCGGGATGAAAAGTGACAGTGAGGTGGAGACCGGTGTGCAGTCCCTTACCGGAGAGAGAGAACGAGGATTGAAGGGTATGTTGCATCGATGATTATCGTCTTCGGAATGTGGTGCTGCGGCGAGGCAGCACGGGTGGATTACTGGCGTTCGGCGAGGGCGGCCTTGAGCTCATTGAGTTCTCGGCGCAGGGCAATGACCTCGTCGCGCAGATCGGGGAGTCGTTTGAAAAGTGCGCTGGAGCGCGCAAAGGTTTTGGCATTGATGGCGGGCGTACCCATGAGGGGTTGGCCGTCGGTGCGGGCACTGTGGATGCCACTTTGCGCACCGGCTTGCAAACGATCGGGGAGTTGCAAATGACCGGCGACACCTACCTGTCCGCCGAGCATGCTCCACTCCCCTACCTTGGTGCTTCCGGCCACGCCGACCTGGGCCGACATCACCGTGTGGGCACCGACTTCGACATTGTGGGCAATTTGCACCAGATTGTCGAGCTTCACGCCGCGGCGAACGTAGGTGCTACCCATCGTCGAGCGGTCAACGCAGGCATTGGCGCCAATTTCGACACGATCCTCGACGGTGACGATGCCGATTTGCGGAATTTTTTCGTAACCATCGGCTGCGGGGGCGAAACCAAAGCCGTCGGCACCGATGACACAGCCGCTGTGGAGAATGACTTCATTGCCGATGCGACAGCCGTGGTAGACGCTGACGCCGGGATAGAAGAGACAGTTTTCGCCGACACGGGCACCTTGTTCGATGACGCAGTGGGCATAAATCTGGGTACCGGCCCCGATGGTGACCCCCGATCCGATGTAGGCAAAGGGCCCCACGTAGACGTCGTCGCCCAGCGTGGCGTCGGCTTCGACACAGGCCAGGGGATGAACGCCGGAACGCTTTTGAGTCATGGATTCATAGAGCGAAAGCAAACGAGCGATGGCTTCGTAGGCGTTGTCGACGCGAACCAATGTGGCCGAAACGGGGCCTTCGAGTACGAAATCGCGATTGACGAGTACGACGCTGGATGCGGTTTCGTAGAGGTAGTGGGCGTATTTGGGATTGGCCAAAAAGGAGATGGCTCCGGCCTCCCCTTCTTCGATCTTGGCAAAGGTTTTGACGGTGGCTTCGGCGTTGCCTTCAACGCTGCCGCCAAGGTAGGTGGCGATTTGCTGCGCAGTAAATTCCATGGACTAAAATATAACTTACTGCAAATATACAATTTCTGTGGCATCCCGCGAACAACAAGGCGCATATTTGTGTCTTTCGCGCGGGAATGCGGTGCTTTTGGCGCATTGGGTGGGCGAATGTGCAATGGTGGGGTGCGCTCTTCACTGCGGTTGGCTTAACAAATGGCAAAAATGACGGAGGGGCGGCACGAACCGATGGGGGCGAGGGCGAATTGTGCGGTACTTTCCGCAACACGCCGGAGGGCTGTCACTGCGGACGCAAAAAATGCGGAAATCGCGCTTCCGGAAAACGACGGAAGCGCGAAGAACGGCGAAGCGTCGTGGGGTGCGATGGCGCGCGAACGGAAACTGACAACAAAAATCGGGGGGCCTTTGCAATCAATCCGGCCGGTTTTCGACAAAACACGGGTTTGTTTCGGCGGAACGGAGAAAGTTGTCGGTAGAAAGCGGGGAGAGATGGGCAAAACTTGGGACGTTTTGACGGAAAAGAGGGGGAAAAATGCTCAAAACGGGGGTGTTTTAGAGCACAGAAAGGTAGTTCGGAACTGCCCTCGCGCAGTAGGTGAGAAAAGGCGGGCGGAGGGGGTGCGGAGAGGGGGGAATTTACGATGAAACCGGGCGAGAGGCACAAAAAACTCCCCGTTCTCACGAGAGAACGGGGAGAAAGGGGAACGACGTTGCGGGAAACGCCGTGCGGAATGTGCGATCAATTAGTTGTTGCGGGGAGCGGGCAGATACCAGTTCTCCTGATTGAGCAACTTGCCAAAGAGGGTTCCGGTCTTGGTGGGCTCCTGGTAGGGCAAGAGGTCGAGATCACGACGAGAAATGTGCCAAGCGAGCCAAGAGTTGGCCTGGGTGTCGTCGCCGGCAGCGTTGCGGTGCTGCTGGAGACGCATGAGATCGAAGAAACGGTTGCCTTCAAAAGCGGTTTCGAGGGCGTATTCGTCGGCAATGAGGGTCTCCATGGCGGCGATCTCGGCGGCCGAAGGTTCTACCGTGGCCAAATCGGTGATGACGCCTTTATAAACAAAATACTTGCTGCCGTCGGCGGCGGTGACTTCGGTGGTGTCGGTCATTTTGCCCTTACCTTTCAAATCATCTACGCTGAGATTGGGCAGCGGGATGGTCTTGCCTTGACGCGCAGCCTCGTCGACCATGCGCTGGGCCACCACTTTGTTGTAGACCCAAACGGTGTCTAGCGTGGGGAACAGACCACAACCGGCTGCGTGGATGCCGACGTTGTCTTTGTTTTTGAAGCTTTCGTCGTTGAAGTCGAGCCACTTGGTGGATCCGGCACGTGCGAGCGTGTTGAGATCAATGCTCATGGCTGTTTCTTCCGAGCGGTGAACGGTGGGAACGCTGATGGTGGTGATGGAAGCGATCTGCGTGTGGGCGGCATCAACGTAGGTGGTGTCGCTTTGCTGCTCTTTCGAGATGACGGGCATGCTCTTATTGTTGAGACCGGTGCGCAGAATGTCGAAAGCGACGCGGGGATAGCCGGCACGGTTCACAGCTTCGGCATAACGCAGGTAGATCTGACGCATGCGGTAGGTGGGAATGCCGTAGCGGAAGGAGAAGGCGCTAGGACTGATGCCGGCAGTGAACGAGTACCCGGCCGGATTGAACTTCTGAATGAAGCGCAGGCGGCCTTTGTCTGTGATGACACGGGGCACGGTGGCGTCGTAGCGCGCATCGAAGACCTTGGGATAACGCACTTCGACCACTTTGCTGCCTTCCTTTTCGGTGTAAACGACTGTCTGTGCCTCGTTGAGCTTGGTGTAAGCTGCGGAGGGTTCGACCTGACGGTTGCGGTAGTTGGCTTCAAGCTTCACAGAACCGGTGGTGCTGGTGACGTTTTGTTGCTTACCGTCCGATCCGGTTTGTTTACGCGTGCTGGTTTCGTTGGACGAAGTGGCATCGAAACCGTAGACTTGCGGAATGCGGGTGAGCACTTGTCCGAAGAAGCTGTTGGAAGCAGTGGGCACAGCGCCTACAATTTCTCCGGCAGAGGACATGCTTTTGTTTCCAGCAAATTGGTCGATGGCGACCGAAGCGAAATAGTCGTCACCGGCACGCGACGTGAAATGATACACGTTTGCGACTCCGGAGACTCCCCGTTTCGCATCTTCTTCCATATATTTGTAATAATAGGAAGCTGCTTGCTCGTAATCGCCCTTGTTTGCCCCGCGCAAGAGGTAGAGATCGCCGTAAACAAGATTGGCGTTGAAGAGCGAAAGACTTTGGTCGAAGTTTTCGGCACCGTTGTTGAAGTTGCCGTAGCGGGGATAGCCTAACTGTTTCGTGTAGGCATAGGCCTGCTTAAGCCCTCCTTTGTCTTCGAGAAGGTTGAGCAAATTGGCGGGAGTGGCCCAACCTAACGGGGGATTCTTTTCCCAACCGGTGTCGGAAGTGGTGACGGGATCGACGATGAAGGGGACACGGCCGTAGAGCTGAACGAGCTGCATGTAGGTCCAAGCGCGCACGAGTTGTACTTGCGCGAGCTCACGACGCATGTAGTAGCTGTTGTTTTTCAGCGCCATGGAGTCGGCCTTGGCCAAATAGAAGTTGCACTGGTTGATGACCTTGTAGTAAGCCGCGCGATTGAGCAACGCATTCTCACCGTCTTCGAGGTTGTTGAAGTTGATAATGTCGTTGATCGAATCGGAAGCGAACTCTGTGGGCTTGACAAGGTCGCCACGTAATTCGCCGAGCAGGACGTTCTGCTCGATCATGCCCTGCACGTTGTTGAGAATACCGAAATAGAAATTGACGGTATCCTTGCCCGAGAAGTTTTCGGCGTAGCGATCCAGGTCGGGAGTGAGCATGTCTTGGCACGAAGTGGTGGCCAAGCCCAAACCGAAGAGGGCGCAGAACAGAGGAACTATGGTTTTCTTCATGATTGCGAAGTTGGGATCAAAAATGATTGGATTTGCCGGTGACCTCCCCGCTGCTCTTCCGAAACTTCGCTCGACGCTCGTCGACGAAGCTCGGAAGAGAGATGGGAAAGTAGCGCTGCATCAGAGATTGATGGTCACGCCGACATTAAAGTTGCGGTTGAGCATGAGGTATCCGGCGTCAATGCCCTGATAGAGCACACCGTTGCCGGCACTAACCTCGGGATCGGAGCCCCAATACTTGGTGAGGGTCACCACGTTGTTGGCTTCACCCCACACCGAGAGGCCTTGGAGCCAAGAGAGGGAGAGGGGCACGGCGTAAGTGAGACGCACTTTCTTGAGTTTGAGGTAGGATCCGTCTTCAATCCAACGGTCGGAGAAGCGCTCGTTGTTCACCCAAAGCGTAGATTCGGAAGACATGGTGCGAGGCATATCGGTCTTCTGGCCTTCGTACTTCCAACGATTCACCACAGCGGTGGTTTGGTTGGTGATGCTGTTGGCGCTTTCGAGCTGCATGCGCTGGTAGTTGAAGATGTCGTTGCCGAGCGAATATTTGAGATTCACATCGAGCGTGAGACGCTTCCAAGACAGCGAGGTGAAGATGTTACCGTAAATATCGGGGTTGGGGTCACCGATTTTCACGCGGTCGGCTTCGCTGATCCAACCGTCGCCGTTCTGGTCGACGAAATGCACGTCGCCTGCCTGGAAATCGCGAGAGGGCTGCGAGGCGAGTCCCGTGGGATACTTGAGACCTGCGGCCTGAGCTTCGGCGGTGGTGGAGAAGACACCGGCGGTCTTATAACCGTAGAAGACACCGGCAGATTCTCCGACTGCTGTCAGGATGTTGTCCTTGCCATAAATCGAAGAGGTGTAACCGGACAGGACGCGATGGCTCGAAGCCACCTTGTCGCCGTTGGCATCAAGTGCCCAAGTTTCCAGACGGTTGTTGGCCGTAAGCGGGAGGGATTCGATCTTGTTCTTGTAGTGTCCGAGGGTGAAACCAAGTTGCCACTTGAGATCGGAGGTGTTGACAAGCACTCCGCTCACGCTCACATTGGCACCACGGTTGGTGAGCGAGCCTTCATTGGTCCACTGTCTCTCGAGGCCGGAGATGTCACTGATGGTGCGACGCGTCAAGAGATCGTTGGTCTTGGCATAGAAGACTTCGGCTCCGAACGAGAGGCGGTTGTGGAACATGTTGAGCGCCAGGGCCACATTGAAACGATTGGTGGTTTCCCACTTGATCTTCGGATTCTGAATGTTGGCCAACTGGAGTGCTGTGGCGCGCTCCAAGAACTTCACATTGCGGAAGTAGGTACGTGTGGCGTAGTAATCCACATCGTCATTGCCGGTGATTTCGAAACCTGCGGTGAGTTTTGCGTAATCGATTGCGCTCACCTTGAACCAATTCTCATTGGAGAGCACCCAACCGGCTTGCACAGAGGGGAAGAGTCCCCATTTCACACCCGCTACCTTGATTCCGCCGTCGGCTTCGCGACCAAAACGCGAGGAGCTTTCTGCGCTTCCACTGAGTTTGAGGAAGTAGCGGTTCATGTAGTTGTAATCCGCATTGGCATAGTAGCTGAGGTTGATCCAACGGTCGTTGACACCACCTTCGCCGATGTACTGCAACGAGTAGCGGATGTCGGGCATCTTGTCGTTGTCGTTGTTGAAACCACGAGAGTAGCTGTCCGAATAAGAATAGGAGGCAAAACGGAAACCACCGAAGACATCAAATTGATGCTTGCCGTAGTTACGCTTCCAATCGATGCGGAAATCGTTGAAGAGTGTGGTTTCCTTACCAAATTGAGAAGCGGCAACGCTCTGCACGTCGCCTAGCCCTTTGACAGACTTACGAGGCGTACCATTGCGGGGCATATAATACTTCTCGTTGCTGCGGTTGAGCGTGTAGGCAAAACGGTTGCTCAGCGTCCAGTAGTCATTGATCTTGTACTTGGGAGCTACATTCAGCAAGAACTGGGTTTGCTCCTGGTTGTTCTTGTTGTCGCCTTCACCGTTTTCGAGAATCCAATAGGGATTGGCCAAACCGGGATAACCGAACTGCGAAGCAAAGCTCAAGGGGTTGCTCGACTCGGTATAGTTCATGCCGGTGTAGACACGGTTGTTGTGAACAAGGCCGAGACGGTTGTCGCCCAAATAGCGAACATAGTAGGCGTACGGGTCTACGAAGGGCGATTGCGCCAGACCAAGCACATTGGGAGAGGAGATGTTGCGATCTGCATAGCTCTCGGCCCAACCGTTGTCGCGAAGGTTGTAGGCATTGCGCACATAGGCCATGTCAAGTTCGGTCGTGAAACCCTTGAAAAGGTTCACATCGGTGTTGAAGCGGATGTTCAAACGATCGAACGAGTTGTTTTTGGCCGTGGCTTGTGCGTTGGTATATCCCAGCGAGAGGTTGTACATGGCCACGTCGTCACCACCTTGTACGCCGACACGATAGTTTTGCGTAACGGCAGTGCGGTAAAGATCCTTGGCCCAGTCCGTATTATTGTGGAACTGCTTGTAGTAAAGGTAGGTGGGATCTTCGTTGAGGAAGGGGATGACCATCGACGAGGCAAGACGGTCAGCTCGAGACGTGGTGCCGAGGAACTCAGCAAGGTAGTTTCGATATTGACCGGCGTCCATCATGCTGGTGCGCTCGGGCGAAAGTTCCACACCGCCGAAAGCACGGATGTTGATGCGAGTGGCCTGCGAATGTCCGCGCTTGGTCGTGATTTTCAATACGCCGTTGGCGCCTTGAGAACCATAGAGGGCGGTACCGTTGCGAAGGACTTCTACACTTTCGATGTCTTCGGGATCGATGAGGTTGAAGACATTGTTATAGAAACCGTCGTGCAGCGTGGTGCGACCGTACTGCATGTCCCAAATGACTCCGTCGACAACGACAAGCGGCTGCGCATTGGCGTTGAGCGAGTTGATGCCATTGACGAACATGGCTGCACCCTGGGCAGGAAGTCCACCACGATTGATGGTACGGACCGCGGCATTGAGGTTGTTCTCGATATCAGTTTCGGGCGAAACACTGCTGGATTCGACCGGGGCATACTTCGCTTTGTTGAGAATGGTGGTGCCGTCGTGATAGAGCGAGAGGAATTTGCTGTCGTAGAGATAGGCATCGGCGGGTACACCGTCGTGAAGTCCTACTTGAACGGCATTGTATCCGTCGGTGGAGATGAAAAGAGAGGTGACGTGTTCGGGTACGCTGAGCTTGTAGGCGCCTTTTTCGTCGGTGAGTGCCGAATAAAGTTTATTGCCGAGCGACTGTACGCGAACACCGGGGAGCGGCTTGCGCGTAGCGGCATCATAAACCACACCGGTGACTTCCTTCATTTGGTATTGAGGAAGCTGACGACGAGAAGATACCTTATTGGAGGCGGAAGCGGTGGAGGTGCTGTCGGCTACTTCGCGGGCTTGTGCTTGAAGTGCACAGGCCGAAGACAGAACCATCAACGCCACTCCACAACGAAGGGCGGCTTGCTTCATGTTGTTGCTGCGATTAGCTGGATTCATAATCTCGTTTGTTATATTTCAGCGGGTATTAGTTGCCGCGATAGGGTTTGAGGATCACTTGCACGATGTTGAGTGCCTGGCAATTTTCGTTGCGCGGACCAATACGGGGCACGGTCAGGCGAAGCATCGGGAAGGACTTACGGTCGGAGGGCAAACCATAATAGCACTTGGGGAAAGTGATGTAATCGCCCAGCACGATGTGGTTTACTTTATTGGGATCAAACTGCCCTTGCTTTTGGTCGATGGTGATGCGGCTGGTCTCTGCACCGGCAACTGTGAAGGGGATGTTGTTCTTGTTGTCGTCGATGACTTCGGCATTGAACACAACCTTCTCGTCTTCACCGCCATCATTCAAATTGATCTTGGTCGGAACAAGCACCAATTCGATCTGGTAGGCTGCACTCAGCACGTCATCAAGACGGAAATCGACCGTCATGTTCTGACGGGGGCTCTTCATCACATAACGTTGATAGGCGTTTTCCGTCACCGAACCGGAGACGCCCAACATGATGGGCTTTCCGTCGGCGGTGCGAAGGGTGTCACCGTTTGCATCCAACGAAGCACGCTCACGGTTGTAGTTGGCTTCTGTCAAGTTGACTGTGGTACCATTGGCATAGTCCGTATTGTTCGTACTCAAGGTGTAAACGGAGGAAGCTGCAGCAGGTCGGAAGTCAATTTTCTTTACCCAAATGTACGAGGGATCGAACTTGTAGTTCTCCAACTCGAACACATAACCATTGGAAGCGCGATACGGGGTGAGACCGGCCAAGGTGGGGTTGAGATTCACATTCTGCTTCGTGGCTCCCTTCGCAGCCGTGTTGTAGAAGGTGGTTCCCGCGGTGGAGATCAAAGAGTCGGCATATTGCACATGGTGAATGAGTGCAGCGGAGTCCATGCTCTCATAACCCTTGATGCGATAGGGGGCGAAGAACAAGTTGCTGACGATGTTCAAACGCACATTGCGCTCACGGAGCGAATCTGCCAACGTCATGCTCTTGTTGTTATAAGTAGTGGCATCGAGACGATAGTCCTTAGAGAAGTTGGCTCCATCCCAATCATAACGGTAACGCGTGCCGTAATTGAAGATTTTGCTGACTTTCTCCAACGCTTCCTTCCATGCCGCATTGCGCGGAATGAGTGCCACGTATGTGGAGTCCTCGTTGCGAATCTGCGCATGCGAAGCATCCAACAAAGAGTTGCTATGCTGGTAAACAGAGTCGATGTAAACCATCTTACCGTATTCGTTCATGGCGCCGGCTACGGAAGCCTGCTCATTGAACTTACGAATGTCGATGGTCGGATCCTTAATGTACGCGTTGATGTCGCTGAACTGCGTGTTGTGGCTCAGGTAATCGTAGATGTTGTACGAGAAAGGAGATGCGCCTTTGAGCAAGTGGAGCGAACCATTGCTTGCGTTGATGGCTGTACCTTCTTCGGCTACGGAATTGAAAACGCCATTGCCGTATTTCGTATTCTTGCCGTTCATGAGCTTGAACTCCTGCACTCCGGCTACCCCCTCGTGGTTGAAGCGAGCGATGTGGTTGGAGGCAAATTGATTCCAAACTAAGAAATCAATATCGCGTGCCTCTTGAAGAGCAGCGGGCGTGCCGGTTTTACGCAATGCATCTGCACGGTCAAGCAGTTCTGACCAATGCTGGACATTGAAGGTTCCATTGAGAGGAGCCCACATGGTGAAGCTTTGGGGCTGATTGAGCAATTGAGCTACTGTGAGCTGGGCGTTGCGATCGTTCTCCTCTTTCATCACCTTGGTGCGTTTGAGGATAGAGGCAAAATCCGACAGTTGGCTATTCGAATCAATGTTTTGCCACAGGGTCTGGTTGCCGGCCGCATCGGACTTCACATCAAAATGATCGTCTGCGCAAGCCGCCGTCAGCGCAAGCGCTGCACAGCCCAAGACACCAAATGAGATCCAGGAGTTGAATATCTTTTTCATGTTGTATGAAATGCTAGTGGAAGAAACACCCCTCCCGCCGATCCGCAATTGAACCGGCGGGACGGGATAGAGTTACCAAATGTCTTCGGCTACGGTTCCGTTGTAGACAGATTTCGGTACAAATTCGAAATAGTCAGAGAAGAACTGCGCATCGGTCTTGTTCAAGGCCGACTTGAAGCGGAGGTAATAGGTTTTGTTCGGGTACATGTAGGCAGACACCATGATGCGGCGGAGCACAGCCTTCGTATCACGAAGGTTGGTTTCACCCTTACCATCGCAGGCTGTAAATGCCTTCGGAGCTTTCATGTAACCGTGGTTGCGCATGCTCTTGTCGTTCTCTGCTGTGATGTCAGCATCCTTGTTGTCGGCTACCCAACCGATGTTCTCGTTGTCGCCATCGAGACGCATATCTACGGGGAGACCGGCAGGAGAAAGGTTCACAGGACTGTCACCGAAGTAGATTTGGCACATACCGCGCAAGGTGTTGTTAGAAATACCCATGCGGATTTCGTACTGACCTTCCTTAGGCACGGGAGGGAGTTTGAGGACAAAGTCGTAAAGACCAAGCACCATCAGCTCATCACCTTCGTAGTCACGCCATCCTGCACCATTGACGAATGCGGAATGGAGGTAAAGGAACTTCGTGCTTTCGCTTTCTTGCGTGATGTTCTCAAAGTAACCTCTCGGGAAATTCATGTGTTGGCGCGAGGAGCGGCAACCATTGGAAAGGATTTCCGGGAGAATCGTACAGATATCGAAGCGGATGCGTTCGCTTCCCAAGGATTCACGGGTGCTGGCATCCATGAGCATGATTTTCTTAATCGGGAAGAAGTAACCATTGCGTGCATTGTTGTCCAACACTTTACCTTCAAAGTCGTTGTTCGCGTAAACTTTGATGCCTTCTTCTTTGGCGCGTACGAACTTGTAGTTGTCGTTGACATTATATTCTGCCACGCGGTTGAGGAAGATGTCATGACTTGCGGCATCCTGAGTGACCTTGATCAGGCTACGATACTTACCCAAGCTGACAAAATAGTCCGAAATGTCGATACTATATTTGTTTTGCTGCGGGTTCTTGGCGTCACCGTATTTGTATCCCCACTCATTGAAGTGCTGTACAAACTGGTTATGAGCTACGCGTCCCTTCATGAAGTGGTAGGCCACGAATTGGTTCACCGCATTGTCCTCGTCTTTGAGATCGTTCTGAGCCAAAGTGCCGTACACATTCTCGCAATGCGACTTGATCGCATCGAGAATAGCCTGCGCGTTGGTCACTGTTTGTGTCTTCTCATCATAGACAGGCGCGGGCACGCCCCATTCCTTCTGGAAGACATCGTCAGTTTCAACAAATCCCGTGAAACCAAGGTAACGGTGTCCGGCTGTGGGAACGAGACCTTGCACACCGGCAATGCTGTGAGGATCGGTTTCGCGCTCTACTTTTTCGTAATCGCGGTCAATACTTTCATTGAGCTTGTCTGCCCAACCCGTTGCCTGCAACAAGGTACCCATGATACGCATGTTGGCCGTTCCTTCGATCAGACCGGAGACGCTCTGATTGGAAGGTGCGATAACAGACGCAACGGAGTGTACATATCCATTACTCAATTTCGTATCGCTCTTCACAACGCGTGACGTTCCGTTGATCAAGTAATAAGAAACAACAGGTTTCTTCAGCGAATCAGTAACTTCTTCGCTCGTGATGCTTCGGTCGTTGAGGTCTCCCTTTGCAAAGGCACCGCCTTTGGTCGGGAACATCGGGCTATCGTAAGCGCTTTCGTTACCATTGTCGATCACGCAGCTATAAGCGATCAACTGAGCCTGCTCATCGGTGAGATCAGCGACGCTTTTAGATTCGCCAAGTACCTTCGTAACGTAGGCAGACATTGCATCGTTGGTCGGTGCAAACACAGTATAGTTACCGCGAGCGGAGAGAACCGCTGCGAGCGTGGAAGCGTTACCTTTGTTACCCAGACGAACACGATCAAAGACCGATTTGATTTGCGAGTATTCTGGTTTGCTTCCGAGATAATCGCTAATGGTTTGCTCCTTGGCAATGGCAAAGTTGCGTTCATCGATCTTTTCGCTGCAGCTCTGTGCCGAGAACAGGAGACCGAAGGCCATTGCAACCGTTCCGCAATAAGCGGCCAAGGTGCTAAGGGTGAAACGATTTCTATTCATAATTGTCTGAGTCTTATGATTTGGGCATATACTTTTCCCATGCGGGGTTCTGGACAAGGTTACCGGTCTTGCTACCATATTCCTTGCCATTCACCTTGAGTTCTTCAAGATAAATCGGATTGTAGAGCGACCAGAGTGAACGCAAGCGGTTGCGCACTGTGGAAGAAAGTCCTACCCAATCGGAAAGCACCTCTTTCGTCGCACCACGGAATTCGCATTCGCGAACAATATCGTACCAGCGCTTACCTTCGCCGAGGAATTCACGCTGACGTTCATTGAACGCCAATTTGAGGGGGCTACCATAATCGGAGTAACGCTGCTTCCATCCGGCTCCGTTGTCCTTGTCATCCTCAGCTTTGAAAGCTTTGGAAGAACGCAAACGCTTGCAGAACAAATTAGAGGCGGCAGCCACGGTGTCGGCCGTAGGATTGTTACGACGGAACAATTCGTCCAAAATACGATACGAATCGCGTTCCGGGTAGTCGGGCGATGCAAACGGCGCTGCAGAAAGACGAGCGATCGCTTCGGCTTTGAGCGTCATCATGTCCGAAAGGCGGTAAACCGGCCAGTTGCTCGATTGCGAACTGCTCTCTTGGAAATCATAGTTTCCTGTGCTCTTGGTAATGTCACCAATCGCATTACCGGAGAAACTAATGAATACGGTCTTGGCTGCGCCTTTGATTATGCTCACAGCATTTGTTTTGGCACTTTCGTCCGTACGCAAAGAATAACTGGCGAAGCGCAAGTCTGTACGTCCGTAACCTTTGACGGGATCTACAGGAGCATCTTTGGAGAACAAAGCAGGATTTGCCAACATCAAACCGGATTTATAACCACCGCTACCGCTGTTGCCGTAGTACATATCCGTGATCACGTTATTCTTGACATTGATACCGTCATATTGCAGTTCGAATACGCTCTCACTCGAATTGTGAGATCCTAGTACTTCGTTGTAAGCAGCGTCTGCCACACCGAAACTTGACGCATCGCTCTGAATCAACGGGTAAAGCTGTGCACGACGCTTATCATCCTGGGGAACATTGTTGAGATCGAGATTAAGTTTGTAATCAGCCATCTGCTGGTTGATCACATAATCTGCATGGCTGATTGTTTTCTTCATGAGATCAGCAGCCAAGCTCTGTTCCTGAGCAGCCGAAAGGGTGTCGCCCTTTTCAGTTACCACGGGGAAGCCTTTCGCACTGCCGCGGTAAACCATACCTGCACGCCAGAGATACATATCTGCCAACAAGGCATGGATGGACGTGCGCGTCCAGCGTCCTTTATTAGAGGAATTGCTACCGTAGTTAATGGCGGCTGATGGCAACACAGCCTCCACCTCGTGGATGAGCGAATCCATAATCACTTGTCCCGGCGTAGCCTTGTCACGTGCCACAAGCGCTTCAGCATCGGTACTGATAGAGTGACGCACAAACGGAACGTCGCGGAACGAACGTACGAGATAGAAGTAATAGAGTGCACGAAGGCTGACCATTTCGGCCTTCAGCGGTTGCCATTCGACATTGGTAAACGAGGGGTCAGTGCCCTTGTCGACCATTTGCTGACCGTGCTCGAGAACCTTATTACAGTAGTTGATGCCTTTGTAAAAAGGTGCCCAGTCATACAGGTTTTCAGAAGGTTGCAACACCGCCTCCTGCATATATCGGTAGTTGGCTTTACTCATGTCGCTGAGCTCCACGTTGTCCGAGCGGAACTCACCCCAAGCCAAGATCTTACCGGTGCACTGCGTCATTTGGTAATAAGCCGCGGCACGCACATTGTCGACGTCGTTGCGGGTATTCCAAAATTCTTCTTCCGTAATAGAGGTCGTGGGGTAAAGCGTCAGGTAATCCTCACAAGAAGTCATACCCCCACCCAAAACGACTACGGCGCCGGCTACCAGCAGTTGTTTGAATATTTTACTGTTCATGATGTCTTAGAGTTGTGGAGGTGGAAAACCACCTCCTTTTGCTATGCTAAGTACGTGTAGAAGCGTTAGAATCCGAAGTTCAAGCTGAACGTAATGGAGCGCGAACGCGGAGTCTGCGAATTATCGAATGCAGGCGAGAAACCGCTCGCACCGTGTTCGGGATCCACACCGGAATATTTCGTCCAGAAGATCAAGTTGTTCGCAGATACACTCATCGTCAATTGCGAGAGTCCCCAGCGCTTCAGCTGTTCAGGCTTAACCGAATAACCCAATTGCAGATATTGGAAACGGAGGAAGTCTCCCTTTTCTACATAACGGTCGGAGGCAAGCGCATTGAACGAGTCGCCTGCACGCGAGTTTTTCGCACGAGGAATCGGCGTGATGTCACCATTCTTACGCCAACGCCAGTTGACAGAAGCAACTTGGTTATCATTCGAACGCATCATCTCGGCATTCATGCGGGCCATGTTTACAATCTTATTGCCGACACGGAAGTTGAAGTTGGTCTTCAGCGTCCACTGACCATAGCGGAAATCGATACCGAAACCACCGTTAAACTTCGGGTTCGAGGATCCGAGATACACGATGTCGAGTTCGTCGATTTGTCCGTCGTGGTTCACGTCTTCGTAGATCACGTCGCCACCTTCGAAACGATAGTTCTTACCACCGTAGTTGAAGTACATCGGCTGGGGATTACCCGACTTGTCATAGAGGATCTTGCCATCGGCACCGTATGCAATCGGAGCGGTCTTGCCCGTAGCAGCTGCGGTATTCGGTTTGCCCGCTGCATCAATATAATTATTGCGTTCGGGGTTGGCGAAGTATCCGTTGTGATCGTAGTCATAAGCGTAAACGCCCTTATAACGGAAACCGTAGATACCGCCGAGTGCATGCCCGAGTTGAACGCGGCTCAGGTATTTCGCATTGCTATTGTCGAACTGTTGATTCTTCGACGAGAGCACCGTGGGATCCATTTCGGTCACCGTGTTGAGACTCTGCGCAATATTGGCACGCAAACGAACGTCGAATTTACCCATCTTGAAGATCGGTTTCGTGCTCACGTTGAACTCCCAACCGCGGTTTTCCATCTTACCCACATTGGCATTGGCCACGTCTGAGTAACCGGTAGACGAAGGAATCTTCACGCCCGACATCAACAAGTCAGTCGTATAGCGCTTGTAAACACTCAAATCGAACATCAACAAGTCATCAAACAGATGCAAGTCGAAACCGAGGTTCCACGACTTAGACTTCTCCCAACGGATCTGCGTCAGACGAAGATTCTCAGGTGCGATACCCTGCACACCGTCGTAGTAACCGTAGCTCGAGTACTTATTGTAGATCAATCCTTCTGCAAACCATGCATTACCGTTGATACCCCAGCTGGGACGGAACGAAAGCATGTTCACATACTTGCGGAGGGGTTTGAAGAAGGCTTCATCGGAGATGTTCCAACGAGCGGAAACACCGGGGAAGAAGCCCCACTTGTTACCCGAACCGAATTTCGTCATACCTTCTGCGCGGAGCGTAAAGTCAAACACGTACTTCGAACCATAGGCATAGTGTATTGACCCCGTACCGTTCAGGCTGCGATCACGACCTGTAGACGAGTTGGTGCCAGTGAGGAAACCGGCCACCGTCGGATCCGTGATACCACCGGAGATACCCGAGTGACTCTTGCTCTGCGAAGTCTGATTACGTGAGTAAGACTCAAAACGTCCGAGCACCTGGAACGAATGGTTCGGATTCTCGAAGTGCGGACGGAACAAAAGCGAGTGACGCGTGGTGAAAGCAAAGAGTTTCGAGTCATAATCGTTCGTCAAGTCAACGCCTTGCGACCACTTCTGCGAAGTCAACGCATGGGGATAGTAGGAACCGTTGTTTTGCGTGAACGCATTGATGTTCACTTCCGCGGTATAGTTGAGCTGCGTCGACTCCTCCTCCTTACCCAACAACTTGTATTCGAGAGAGAACGAGGGGTTGATCGTATACGTGCTCTCGCGGGCCCAAGCCAGGTTGGCGATCGCAACGGGGTTACCATTGTCGACCATATCACTCAGGTAATAGGAAGTCAAGTTGGAGTTATTGTCCAGCAACACCCCTTCGTATTCCTTACCGGCTGCGGGAGGCATGAGATAATATTCGCCCGTGTCGAAATAAGCTCCGCGAACTTGGTCATACTCTTGGCGAGTAACGGCCATGTTCGGCATCGCCTTGTAGGCTTTGGCGAGAATATTATTACCGTAGTTCTTATTGTTCTTCGTGTAGGTCAGCGAGAAGTTCGAAGTGAACTTGATGCGGTCGGACACATAGTAGTCCAAAGCCAGACGCGTCGAGAAGCGGTCGAGGCTCTGTTTGATGATCGTACCTACTTCGTGGTCATAAGATCCCGACACGCGGAACGTGGCCTTTTCACCACCACCGGAGATGTTCACACCGTAGTTGTGCACCTGACCGATTTGCGTCACCTCTTTCACCCAGTCCGTGTTCTTATTATAGTTGGCATAATAAGCCGGACGGTTGGCGAGATACATCAACTCAACAATGCTGGAAGCCGCATCACTCTGTTTCGGATTGAAGTAAGCCTCCTTCAACATCATCGAATAGCCGGGACCATCGAGCATGTTCAGTCCCTGCGGCTGCCACGTGCCCGAGAAACGGTAGTTGAAACCGACACGCGTCTTACCGCGGCGTCCGCGGCGTGTGGTGATTTCGATCACACCATTCGAACCGCGCGCACCCCAGATGGCAGTTGCGGCAGCATCCTTCAAGACCTTGATGCTGGCGATATCATCGGGCGATACCTGCAACAAAGTAGCGAACTGCTCCTGGTTGTCCAGGTCTGAGAGGTCGACAGAAGTCAGATCCTGACCTTCGAGCGGATAGCCGTTCACCACAATCAGCGGTTCCTGCGAACCGTTGATCGAGTTCACACCGCGCAGGCGCATCGAAGTACCGGAACCCAGGTTACCGGAATTGGCCACAATGTCCAAACCGGCGATTTCACCCTGCAAGGCTTCACCGGCAGTCGTGAAGGCAAGACCTTCTTTGCTGTCCATGTTCAGCGTCTGCGTTGCAGTCGAAATCTCGCGTTCGGGGATCACCATGCCGTTTGATTTCGCGGTACGCTTACCCGTAATCACGACTTCCGAGATATGCGTACGATCCTTCATTTCGATACGGAACGACGTGCGCGCGCCGATAGGATCAATACGGGCGGTGGTATAACCGATATAGGAAACTTCAAGACGGTTGTTCGGGTTCTTGATGGTCATCGAGAAGTTACCGCTCATGTCGGTCTGTGTTGCCGACACCACGCGGTTCGTTTTGTCCTTCTCCACGACGTTAGCCATCACCACCGCACCGTCTTTGGCATTAAAGACGTGTCCGGAGATGCGCTTTTGCTGTGCGACAGCAGTGGCACTGCACAGCGCGAGGACAATCGCCGATGTATACTTGATATGATTCATGATGCCTTAGATAATTAGTCTTTGATTCTGAACTTTGCGACGAAAGCTCTGGCTTTCTTCGGAGAGGACCAAGCTTGGGCGTATCCGCCGGCGAATTCGCCATCGAACAGCAGCGCGCTGTTGATTTGGTGGATCACCGAATAAGAGCTGCTCGTGATGAGCGTCATGCCCTTATTGAAGTTGGCGTCGCGCGCCAAGATATTGTGGGTCGTTCCGTCCACCGTCACGGTGCGGCCGGCCTTATCCTTCAAGCTGAGCTGACCGGGAGTCTGCGTTACTGAGAGGCTCAAATAAGCCTTTGTCTGCTCATTGATGCAAGCCGTGGCGTAGTCGCCGGTATGCGAAACCTGGTCCACGAAGAGACTCTCATCTTGGAAGTGGTAACGCAAGAAGTTCACCAAAACGGTCACCATCGCTTGCGCTTTGGCCTTCACCGCGTCGTTGTGCTTGTTCACACGGTCATACTCGTCTTGGTTGCTCTTGTCGGCGGCCAATTTCACTTCAGCCTGCAGGTTGGTGTCGAGATAGTCGCTGATCTTGTCCCACGTGGGCAAGCCCTTGGCCAATTCGGCATCGATCGCCGCGTCCGTCGGAGCGTAGATGGTGTAGCGATAGTTGTTGAAGAGACGTACCAAACGGTCGTCGTTGGCCACATTATATTGGAGACCGCCGGATTCACCGCGTACGAAGAATTCATACTTCGCAGCGCTCTTGAGCCATCCACTGTGCTTCGTGTCGTCGGCACCGGCCACCAAGAAGGGAGCGTTGAAACCGGCTTTCTCCAAGAGCGCCGTGCTCATACCTGTGCAGAGATCGAGGAACTTCTTAAACTGCGTATGATCCTTGATTGCCTTGTAGGCCGTTACTGTCGTCGCCTGCATCGGGCGATCCAAGATGTAAGTCTTACCGTTACCGTAGCCCTTGTTGGTTTCGCGGGTCAGGTCGTAGACTTCTTTCACGGTCGATGTGTAGGCGGCCGGCGTTCCTTCCAATTGTTCCTGGAAACCGCCGTTCACTTCCATACCCACACCGCGGTTGCTCGTTTTCACGATCACAGGTGCACCGTCACGAGAGAGGAAATACTTCTGTGCCGTTTCTACGCCCTTCGTATCGTCACTGCCGTGTACAATAATATGGTGGTTCACCATTTCGATCAGCAGCGAGCGCTTCACCGCACCCATACCCGCGCTGAGAGTCTGGTTGGCCGGCGAGGCATAGGTCGTACCGTTCATGATCTTATCGCCCGGCTGCTGTCCCGTAGCCGGTTTGTAAGTCACAGGCCAAGCATCCACAGCCAACGCACCGCCCACACCGCGCGTATCGCCCGGACGGAAGCGGAAATAGCGGAAGTTGGAGGTATTCTTCGAATTGGCCATCGAAGCCGGATCCACATAACCATAGGTATTCAAGCCTTCGTCTTCGGGAATGAAGAACGAGAAGCGGCTCTGCATCGCCTTCAGATAGGTCGAGAAATATTGCTTCAGCGGAGCGCGGCTATAATCCGATCCCTGGATGTAGGAGTCGTCCGCACGCACCACGGTGCGCACCACTTGCGTATTGCTGTTGTAGAGTGCGGGGGCAATCACGGCTGCATAGTCGGCGGGCGAGATGACGCGGTTCATCACATAAACCACACCGTTGTTGGCCATGAGCGTTTTGGTGAACACCGCTTTGTAGGCCGCTTCCGAAGGATACTGCGAAGGCGGGAACATTTGGTCACGCGCATCGTTCATGATGGTGTAGTACTTCGAAGGCACCGTTTCGATGAACGAGTTCTTCATCAGGTTGTTCACCAACGCCTGAATGATGTCGAGCGGAATCTGATCGATGTTCTCGAGCAGGTTCTCTTTGGTATTCGGTTTCTTCGCATAACGTTCGATCAACGAACGACCACCCTGCGAAACAAAATAATCGGTCATGGCGGCATCGTCGGGCACGAACATCGCGGCCATATCTTCGACGCTGGGCACGGAGCTCGACAGCTGGTAAGCATTCCAACCCGGATCGTAGGGCAAGAGCGGAATACGATCGTTGGGCAATTTCTCATTCGGTTCCGTCTGCAAACGTCCGCTGCGCGAATTGATCGAGAAATAGCGCTTTTCGAACACCGAGTCCACAGCAGCGGAATAGCGTGCCTGATAAGTTTTGGTCAGTACATCATTATAGAAGGGCGCGCTGAAACGATCCAAGATGTGGCTGAACACCTTCGTGTCGTTGTTCTCGCGAATTACCTCGGCCATATTGGCGGGCGGCACGAGCACTTTGTCCAGCACATGGAAATAGCCATTCAGGCAGACCACGTCAGCCTGGTCAACGCGCGCATCAAAAACATAGGCGCGCGCCGCTTCCGACTCGCCCCAACCATCTTTGTCATTCAGAACGAACGCCACATCCGAACGCTTGATATTCTTCTCGCGCATGTTTCCTTCGAGGAAGTGCGTGATCATCGGACGCGAAGCATCGATAGCCATATAGATACCCTTCGACGCACCGCTGTTGTAACGTTTCCAATACTTCTTTTCGTCCTCGTCAGCATTATAGTTTACCGGCAGCTCTTCAGGACGCCAAAACTTCACAGAGTCGATAGCTTCCGCTGCCGACTCTTGGCGCAGACTCAGATTCTTTCGTCCGCCCGAAGCATTGCTCATCATTTCGAGCACATAAGCATTGTTCAGCTGCGCACCGTTGAAGAGTACACGCTTCTGAGCGTCAGTGAGCTGTTCATACGAATGAACTCCCCAAGGATTGTTCTTGAAGAATTTCTCATAAGCCTCGTCGTTCGCCACAAAAAGCGTCTTACTACCCGTTTGCGACATCACGTCCTTATAGCCCAGGTCGTCGATCAGACGAACGGTATACTTAAAGCCGCGCGCATTCAGTTCGTCGTAGATGCTACCCCCAAGGAAAGACGGTTTCTGCACATCCAGAGAATCGTCCTTACATGAGTACGTCACGCCGCTTACCGAGAGCAACAGGAGAGCCCCCATCAGGGTGCTTCCCATTCTACCAAAACGGTTTTTCATACACATAATCTTATTTGTTTCTTATGTATTTTCTTATTGTTGCTATTTGGAGTTGGCAATGAGAAGAGCGAGATCTTCCACTACACAGCGCAAATTTAAGGCAAAAACTTCTTTCCTCCAAGTGTGCGCCGAATTATTTTCGCACCCACTATTTAGTTTTTTAATCATCCGTGCGCCCCCGTGTGCCGCACAGCAGCATTCCGACCCAAATACCTCAAAATGTCAATTGACCTTTGCAATATCATCGCCTCCAACCTAAGCAAAGCCGACTTTCGTCCGACGCGCATTGCAATTTTCTTCCTTCTCAAAATCGCTTTTGCGAAGCGAACGAGACGGGAAAGCGCAAAAAAGAATTGCAGAGTCCACCGAAATATGCAACAAATATGTTACGAATATGTATATAAGGGCGAAAGTCGCCATTCCCTACAAACTTATGCATTTCGACGCCGAAATATAAGCATTCGCACACCGGGAAGGGACAAAAAAATGGCGTTCGTCAAGCACTGACGAACGCCATTTTTTCAGACTACCTCTTTGAAGGCCGGTATATCGTCGACGGACCATCGATAAAGTCTCCTTCCTTTCTCTCGCGCGGAACATACTTTTCGAGTGACAACCTCTTGCCGTCGGCACTCACCACCACGCGATAATCCTTCACCGCCAGTTGAAGCGAACCGACGATGCCGGTACCGTTTTTCACGTTGGTGAAAAGCGTCGGAGGCTCCGAAAGACCCACTGACACCAACTGGCGATTAAACGATTCTTCATCTTCATTGAAGATTCCACTCAGGTAGCGAAAATACCCTTCCGAGATCGAATAGAGCTGCACCATGCGGCGCGCGCCCTCACCTTCACGAGCGAAATGCCAGGAAACATCGCCACTGAACAGCTCACTCAATCGCAAGGTGTAACGCTTTCCGTTGAAGATCGCATCGCTGAACGCCATGCCGTTGCGACCATTGTAGGCCGAACCCTCATCGAGTCCGTTCAGTCCTTCGAAGATGCCGCTGAACACCTCATCCTGCGAATAGTCGAGCGGAACCGAGTAGTCCGCATCGCTCATCACGCGCACAAAATAATAATTGCGCTCACCGGGAGGGTCCTGGAACGTGATTTCGTAACGGCATTCCTGGTCACCGCTGGCACCGCCCACATCCTTAGACGTTCCCAACTCCCAATAGCTCACCTTCACCGTATCGATCGGCACCAACTGCGGCAGCCGGTCTTCGCCCTCCACACGACCATAGCGGGTGTCGGCTTCGATGCGAATGCGATCGCCGGGACGCGGCACGTAGTTCGCCTCGAAATAGCCCTTCACCGTGTCGCGCACCATGGGAAAGACTTGGCTGTCGTTCAACACCGCCTGTACACGTGCATCAGTGATACGCGGCAGCGTGTTCTTTTTCTCATCGGTGAGAAACAAGGTGTGCATCACCTCCGCGCGCACCGGTTCATCGGGACTCATCACACAGTTCAACACCACTTCGGGCGTGGGACGCAGGTGGTCGAGATTGATATCTTCGTAGCAACTGCTCAGCAACGCTGTCGCCATCAAAGGCAGCATGCGCAAAAAAACAGATCGAATCATAGGTTTATCATTTAAGTGGAGTACACCTCCCCCTATTCGTTTCGGCCGGCAAGGAAGCACGCACCACGCACCCCTCCTCTACCCCGGCGCTCTATACAATCAGAAACGATAGGTGTAAGTGAACGAAGGAATAATGGGGAAAAGGGAAATCAACCGGAACGAGGGGTAATCGTAATTATTTTTGCGCGCCACGACCACGGGGTTGTGCTGGTTGTAGGCATTGTAAACGCTCAGCGTCCAAATGCTCTGCGCGCCGCGTCGCTTGTGGAAACGATAATAGTTGATACCCAAATCCATACGATGAAAATCGGGCAAACGATAGTTGTTCTTCTTGCGAACGTGTTCCATCGTTTGATTGTAATAGTCCGGGAAACTCGGCGCCAACTTATTCGGCACTTCGTAATGGTAGTTTTCGAGCGCCAAGGTGATGAGCGATCCCGTCATGTACGTCCACGCCACATTGAATTCCCAACGACGCGAAGGACGATAGCTCAATGCCACGTTGAGTTTGTGGCGATTGTCGTACTTCGAGGGGAAATGCGCGCCGCGGTTCAACTCGGGGAAGTAGCGATCGGTCCACATCAAGCCATAGCCCAAGAAACCGGCCCACTGACCGAAGTTCTTCTCGACCAGCACGTCCAGGCCATAGGCTTCGCCCGTGCCGGTGGTCAGCTTGTCGTTCCACGAACGGGCGCTCGACAACTGCCCCACCCCTTCGCGATAGTCCAAGAGGTTCGACATGTGCTTATACCATGCCTCCACCGAAACATTCCAGCGGTTCTGATAGGTGTAATAACCGCCGAGGCTCAGCAGGTGGCTCGTCGGCGGAGCGTAAACCTCCGTCACGGGCATCCAATAGTCAGTGGGCAACGAAAGATAGCTCACACTCACCTGCTGCACATATTGCGCCATGCGCGAATAGCCCGCCTTCACACTCACCGAGGGACTGAAGAGGTAGGCAGCCGATAGACGCGGTTCCACCGAAAGATAGTTTTTGCTGTTCACCAAAAAGTCGGTCAAGCGCAAACCCGCGTTCAACCGCCAGGCTTCCGCGGGGCGCCATTCGGCATCACCGTACAACGCCGTCTCGTGCCCCTTCACCACCTGTCGGCGATTCGGTTCGTCCAAGATTGTCGATTGACTGCTGTTCGTGATGCGGTCTTCGGGCGAAAAACGGTGGTAGGTATAGTCCAAGCCGAGGCGCAACGTCAAGGGCAACTGCGGTGCCCACACCCATTGCGAGCGCGCATTCCAATCGTCGATGCCGTTGTGAATTTCTTTATACAGATAGTTGTGGCTGTACCCCTCCAGTCCGGGACGACCCGCTTCGTTGTCGAAGGTGAAATGACACTTCGACCCGTAGCGCGTATAGGCCAGAGTGAGGTTGTGCATCCAATGCTCGCCCAGCGGCAGCTGCCATTTGAACGAGGCGAGGCGGTTGCCCCAACGCATGCCCATTTCATATTTGTCGCGCACCTCGTCTTTCGGAGTATTGGCCGACTGGTTCCAACTGTCCGTTCCCGTCGAGATATCATCCTGTCCGGCATAGCCCACAAAAGAGAACGTGCCCCAACGATCGGTGCGGTGGTTCAAGTGGAGATTCACGTCGGTGAACGCATAGTGCGCATTATACTTCTCGCCGTTGCGCTTGGCGTCGGCGTTGGCAATGGCCAGTGCCGGCGTCGAAAGCAAATCGAACCACGTGCGCCGCACAGCGACGTTGAAGGTGGTGCGCCCTTTCACGATCGGGCCGCTCACGCCCAGATTGGCCGAAGTCAAACCGATGCCGAAATTCACATGATAGCGTTCGGCATCGCCGGGCTGCGTGGTCACGTCTACCACACTCGACAGGCGACCGCCGTAACGCGCGGGAAACGACGACTTGTAGAACGCCACATCGCGAATGGCCGCCACGTTGAAGGCCGAAAACAAACCGCCGAGGTGGTTCATTTGATAGATCGGGTTGCCGTCGATGAGAAACAGGTTTTGGTCGTCGTTGCCACCGCGCACCATCATGCCCGCCAGCCCCTCGAGTCCGGGCGAAACACCGGGTTGCATTTGCAAGGCCTTGATCAGATCCACCTCACCCATGATGGTCGGAATGCTTCGAATCTGTTCGGGTCGCAAGAAATTGAGCCCCATGGCGGCATTGTCCACTTTGTTTTGCCGACGGCCTACGATCAACGCACTGTTCAGTTTGACCGTGCGCGCCGTACTGTCGGCGGTGGAGCGCACCGAATCCGCTGTCACAACGAGGGGCGATTCGCCGCCGTGGGCCACCGAGGCGGCAACGGCCGTGGAGCAGCTCAAAAAGAACAACAAGGAGGGGAGAGAAAGAGAATGCATGGGAGGAATAAAAGCTTTCGGGCATGCACGACAACAAACGTCGACGTCGGGACACGCCATTCGCTCGCTTCGGGTTCGCAGCCCGGGGGATGAAAACGCCCCTTGGCAAGCGTCGAGACACCAGCGGCGATTTAGAATTATGTCGCCGCAAAGTTAAAACTTTATCCTTTTTCCCACAATAGAGCACTGCACAAATTCTCGCATTTTGTATTCTCCACCCGAAAAACCGTGATGCGCGCTTGCCTCTTTCGCGCGTGCGCGTCAGGCAGTTTTCGTTTTTTGCCTTCACTCCTTCACCCACCTTCTTCATTTTTCACTGGATCAGTCGGTTAAGTGTGAAGACTTTGGTGATTTCGCCTTCACAGTATCTTCACGCGCCCCACTCTTTCGCCCGCACCTCGACGAAATGGACCGAAACCGCTCCGTATGCTAAAAAATACGACCCACCTCGAGTCCCGACGGACTGTTCAGAACGCATTCTTGCGCGATGAACACAGGTGAACTTAAAATACCATAAACCTTCACCCTCAACTCCCTCAATCACAACACAATGTGGCATTCGGGTGAAGGAGTGAAGGTAAAAAACGGAAACCGGCTGACGCGAGAGTGCGCGCGCAGGCGATAGGCGCGCATGGCGTCGACTCGGGACGGACGCAACACACGTTCCGGCAGCAGCGGTACGAAAACAGTGGGGAAGAAATGAATCGGCCTGCGGGAGTATTTCTGTTTTGTTCCGCGTTTTCTCCTGACGGCGCCGCGTTTTTCACACCGGTTCCGCTTTGTCGCCCGTCCTCTCGCCACTGCAATTCCCCTCCTTCACCTCGGCCACTCGGGCAGCACACATACTCGAGTTCGGCCTTCGGAAAAATCGAAATTAACAGGCATCTTCTCAAAAAAACGGCGCATGCCTTGCACAATTCGAAACAGAGCGATAATTTTGCGATTGAAATCGACGAAAAACACACGCTCGATTCTTTTTACCCTCGATTTGTCGGCGCGCACCCCTTACCTTGTGGCTCGCCGCCCGGCCTATCGCGTCGGCACGCTTGTTTCACCTTCATCTCACCCCACTATGAAAACTCGGATTCTCTTTTTGCTACTCCTGCTGGCACTCAGCGCTTGTTCCCGCCGCATCAGCGAACGCATCGCGGTGCACGACACGTTGCGTGTGGCGCTCACCGACACCCTTCGCGAGCACATCATGCTAACTGACAGCGTGTTGGTACACGACACCTGCTACGTTGAAAACGGCGTAGTCACCCGTTTTCGCCTCGTCGACCGTTGGCGACAGACGGACCGCGTCGCCGAAAAGAGCCACCGCGAACAGCACGATCGCAGCCACGACCATCGTGCTCGCCACACCCGCGTTTCTGCCTTCGCTCCCTCGGGCGGCGTGATGCGCAGCGGCCTCTGGATGCTCCTCTTGGGGGGCGCCGTGGGCGGACTGGCGGGCGTGCATTTCGGGCGGCGTCACTAACTCGAAACTTTTCGATGCATCCGCGGCGGGATCATTCCCCATGCGGCGCTCGCCCACCCTGTGGAGCTATTCAGGCGGCTCGCCGTGCGCGTATTGCGCAGCCCGTTTGATCGCGCGCTCACACGCGCGATATCCTTGCACAGTTTCCACAAAATCACTATCTTTGCCATGGATTGCCCACAAGGGCAACCCCATTGCTCATGTACTACATTTCCAAACGCATCGAAATATCCTACTCACACCAGTTGCATCTCGACTACGAGAGCAAATGCAACCGCCCTCACGGGCACAATGGCATCATCACGGTCTACTGCCGCGCCGAAGAGCTCGACAAAAATGGCATGGTGACCGATTTCACCCACGTCAAACAACGGGTGCAAGACAAATTGGACCACCGCAATGTGAACGAGATCCTCGACTTCAGCACCACCGCCGAGAACATGGCGCGCTGGATTTGCGAGCAGGTGCCCAATGCCTACAAGGTGTCGTTCCAAGAGAGCGAAGGCAACGTGGCCGTCTATGTGAAACCCGGCTGCGAGAATGCCGACCTCTGACGCCGAACGCCCACAGCGCCTTATGAAGATCAACGAAATTTTCTACTCGCTACAAGGCGAAGGGTTCTGGACCGGCACGCCGGCGGTCTTCGTTCGGCTGAGCGGCTGCAATTTGCACTGCAGTTTTTGCGACACGCTGCACGAATCGGGGCAGCCCATGAGCGAAGAGGCGATCGTCGAAACCGTGGCGCAATGGCCGGCCCGCCACGTGGTGGTCACGGGCGGTGAGCCCTCGCTCTTCCTCACGCCTACGCTCGTCGAACGCCTCCACGCAGCCGGCAAATTTGTGGCGGTGGAAACCAACGGCACGCACCCGCTGCCCGACAACGTGGACTGGATCACGCTCTCCCCGAAAGATGCTTTCGAGCCCCACGCCACGCCGGTGCTCACGCGCTGCGACGAGCTCAAAGTGGTGTGCGACGGCACCCCGCCGCCCACCTATCCGCACCTGGCTGCCACCCACCGCTTTTTGCAACCCTGCGACGTGGGCGACGAAACGGTCAACCGCCGTATCATGGCCTACACCGTGGAGTATTGCAAAGCGCACCCCGAATGGCGACTGTCGCTGCAAACCCACAAAATCGCGGGCATACGCTGAGCGATACACCCCCCAACTTCCGGAGCTGCGAATGCTCACTGTCTAACCCTCTCATCCGCCCAACGGCTCATGAACCACATACGCAATTTTTGCATCATTGCTCACATCGACCACGGGAAAAGTACCCTGGCCGACCGACTGCTCGAACGCACACAAACCATCAAGGTGACGGAAGGGCAAATGCTCGACGACATGGACCTCGAAAAAGAACGAGGCATCACCATCAAAAGCCATGCCATCCAGATGAACTACAACCTGGACGGCGAAGACTATGTGCTCAACCTCATCGACACCCCGGGTCACGTGGACTTTGCCTACGAAGTGAGCCGATCGATTGCGGCTTGCGAGGGCTGCCTCCTCGTGGTCGATTCGACACAGGGCGTACAGGCGCAAACCATTTCGAACCTCTACATGGCCATCGAGCACGACCTCGAAATCATTCCCGTGCTCAACAAGTGCGACATGCCCAACTCCATGCCTGAGGAGGTCGAAGACGAGATCATCGAGCTCATCGGTTGCAAACGCGAAGAGATCATTCGGGCATCGGGCAAAACGGGCGAGGGGGTCGACGACATTCTCCGGGCGGTGGTGGAACGCATCCCCGCGCCGGTGGGCGATCCCGAAGCGCCGCTGCAAGCCTTGATCTTCGACTCGGTGTTCAACTCCTATCGCGGCATCATCGCGTATTTCAAAATCGTGAACGGCTCGATCAAGAGTGGCGAGAACGTGCTCTTTGTCAACACGGAACGCCAGTATAAGGCCGACGAAGTGGGGGTGCTGAAAATGGATCTCTCGCCGCGCCAAAGCTTGGGTTGCGGCGACGTGGGCTACATCGTGAGCGGCATCAAAACGGCCACGGAAGTGAAGGTGGGCGACACCATCACCTCGGTGGAACGCCCCTGTACCGAAGCCATTGCGGGGTTCGAAGAGGTGAAACCCATGGTCTTTGCGGGTGTCTACCCCATCGAGACCGAGGATTTCGAACTGCTGCGCGCCTCGCTCGAAAAGCTGCAACTCAACGACGCCTCACTCTCCTTCCAACCCGAATCGTCGGTGGCACTGGGCTTCGGTTTCCGCTGCGGATTCCTGGGCTTGCTACACATGGAGATCGTGCAGGAACGACTGGACAGAGAGTTCAACATGAATGTGATCACCACGGTGCCGAACGTGAGCTACAACGTTTACGATAAGCACAACACGCTGCTCGAAGTGCACAACCCCGCGGGAATGCCCGACGCGATGGAAATCGATCACATCGAAGAACCTTATATCCGTGCTTCGATCATCACCCGCACCGACTTCATCGGCAACATCATGACCCTCTGCCTGGGCAAACGCGGCGAACTGATCAAGCAGGAATATGTATCGGGCGACCGCGTGGAACTCCATTACGACATGCCGCTGGCCGAAATCGTGATCGACTTCTACGACAAACTGAAATCGATCTCGAAGGGCTATGCTTCGTTCGACTACCACCCCATCGGTTTCCGCCCTTCGAAACTGGTGAAACTGGACATCTTGCTCAACGGCGAACCGGTGGATGCACTCTCGACGCTGACCCACGTGGACAACTCAGTGCATTTCGGTCGGCGCATGTGCGAGAAACTCAAAGAACTCTTGCCCCGACAGCAATTTGACATCGCGATCCAGGCGGCCATCGGCGCGAAAATCATCGCCCGCGAAACGGTGAAGCAACTGCGCAAAGACGTGACGGCCAAGTGCTACGGCGGCGACGTGAGCCGTAAGCGTAAGCTGCTCGAAAAACAGAAGCGCGGTAAGAAGAAAATGAAGGAAATCGGCAACGTGCAGGTGCCGCAAAAGGCATTCTTAGCCGTACTCAAACTGGACTGACGCCCCCGCGACGCCGATCCGCATTCCCCCCCAATCACAACCGGAACAGATCAATCTCACAATGATAGAAGAAATCAAAACACTGCTCGCCCAAGTGGATGAGCTGAAAGCCGAGAACGAAGAGCAGCTCGAAGCCTTGCGCCTCGAATTTCTGAGTAAGAAAGGAAAGGTGAACCAACTCATGGCCAACTTCCGCAACGTGGCTGCTGAGCAGAAGAAAGAGGTGGGCGTCTACCTCAATCAACTCAAAACGGCGCTCCAAGAGCGTTTCAACACGCTGAAACAGGAGCTGGCGACGGCCGAGGAGGATCTCTCAGCGCTGGACCTCACGCGCACGCCCTACCCCATTCGGTTGGGTACGCGTCACCCGCTCTCGCTGGTGAAGCAGGAAATCATCGACATCTTCGGACGTATGGGATTCTCGCTGGCCGACGGACCTGAAATCGAGGACGACTGGCACGTGTTCGGCGCGATGAATTTCGCAGAAGATCACCCCGCACGTGACATGCAAGACACGTTCTTCGTGGAGACGCATCCCGATGTAATTCTGCGCACGCACACTTCGAGTGTACAGAGTCGCGTGATGGAACACACCCAACCGCCGATTCGCGTGATCTGCCCGGGTCGGGTGTATCGCAATGAGGCGATTTCGGCACGTGCTCACTGCTTCTTCCACCAAGTGGAGGGCTTGTACATTGACAAGGATGTCTCGTTCACCGACTTGAAACAGGTATTGCTCGCTTTTGCCCGTGAGATGTTCGGTGCCGACACAAAGATTCGCCTGCGTCCTTCGTACTTCCCCTTCACGGAGCCTTCTGCTGAAATGGACATTTCGTGCAACATCTGCGGTGGCGAAGGCTGCGGTTTCTGCAAGCACACCGGCTGGGTGGAGATCCTGGGCTGTGGTATGGTGGATCCTGCTGTGCTTGAGGCAAACGGCATCGATTCGAAGATGTACAAAGGTTATGCCTTCGGTATGGGTGTGGAGCGCATCACCAACTTGAAATACCAGGTGAACGACTTGCGCCTCTTCTCCGAAAACGATGTGCGCTTCTTGAACCAATTTATGGCGGCACACTGAACCATGAGGGCTTGGTGACTGTCACACGGACACCCTGCGCGACTGCATTGCATGTTCGTGCTGCGTCTCTTGCGACATCTGCCGACCTTACTGCAAATACTACACCTCCCCGAGCACCCTGCGTGGTTGCTTGGGGAGGCTTTTATGCGCTGTGACGAATGTTTCTCTGCGTTGTTGATGTGTTGTTGAGCCATCCCGCTTGTGCCCTCCGAAGCACGTAGCGCAGCGCATGAAAAACGGCACCCATCCGCGTATTGCGGTGAGTGCCGTGATGCTGTGTGGTGAGTGTCGGATTATTGGTTCTCTCGTTCTTCTTTCATATCGATCTCTTGTCCTTCTGCGTCTATGAATTTATATTCCAGGAAAGCGAGACTCTGATCGGGGATGACCCGAATGCCCCAACCGTAATGGAACTGCCAACGGCGGTGCAAGGAGATGAAGCCTTGGTTGATGTAGGCCGCCACGAAGGGATGGACATGCAAACGAAACTTGCGGATGCCGAGCTCTTCGCTGACGATGCGAATCTTGCTTTCCAACGCATCGGTGAAGAGATAGGAGGACTTGATCTTTCCGGTGCCTCCGCAAGACGGGCATTCCTCTTCGACCTTTACATCCATGGCCGGACGAACGCGCTGGCGGGTGATCTGCATCAGTCCAAACTTGGAAAGGGGCAGAATGTTGTGGCGCGCACGGTCTTTCTTCATGTTTTCGACCATTCGCTCGTAGAGCTTCTGGCGATTCTCGGGTTGGGCCATGTCGATGAAGTCGACTACGATGATGCCGCCCATGTCGCGCAAACGCAATTGGCGCGCTAATTCGTCGGCGGCACCGAGATTCACATCCAGGGCATTCACTTCTTGCCCTTCGGGGCTTTTGCTGCGGTTGCCGGAGTTGATGTCGACCACGTGAAGGGCTTCGGTGTGCTCAATGATGAGATAGGCCCCGTGCTTGTAAGTGACGGTGCGTCCAAGGGAGGACTTGATCTGGCGGGTGACCGAGAAATTGTCGAAAATGGGGACATTGCCTTTGTAGAACTTGACGATGTCTTTCGATTCTGGGGCAATGAGCGTGACGTAGTCGCGCACTTCTTCGTAGACTTTCCGGTCGTTGATGTGGATGCTTTCAAACGAGGGATTGAAGAGGTCGCGAAGCAGTCCAACGGTGCGGCTGGTCTCTTCGTAAACGAGCGTCGCCTTGTCGGCAGGGTTGCTGTTTTGAATCTTGGCCACGGCAGCATCCCAACGCGAGAGGAGGATGCGCAATTCTTGGTCGAGCTCTGCCACTCGCCGCCCTTCGGCTACGGTGCGAATGATGACACCGAAACCTTTGGGCTTGATGCTGTGCATGAGCTGCTTGAGACGTGCTCGCTCGGCATCGCTTTTGATTTTAGTGGAGACGCTGACCTTATCGGTGAAGGGGATGAGGACGAGATAACGACCCGCAAAGGAGATTTCGCAGGTGACGCGAGGTCCTTTGGTGGAAATGGGTTCCTTGACGATCTGCACCAACACTTCTTGGCCGACCTTGACGGTGTTTTGAATGTGGCCGTCTTTTTCGGTGTTGGGCTGGCGCGGTACTTTGTGAAGGGGAAGGGGTTTGCGTTTCCCGTTCTTGAGCAGGTCAAGGTAATGCTCAAACTGTCTGTAGCGCACGCCTAAATCGAGATAATGCAGAAAGGCGTCGCGTTCGTATCCGACATTCACGAAGCAAGCGTTGAGTCCGGGCATGATTTTCCGGATCTTCGCCAAGTAGATGTTGCCCACAGAATACTGCTCCGAACGACCTTCTTGCTGAAATTCCACGAGACGCTTGTCTTCCAGCAGGGCGATGGAGATGTCTTTCTTTTGGACATCGACGATAACTTCGCTTGTCATGAGGTGGTTTGATAACGTTCGAGCCGCTTACGGCTCTTTCCCGCTCGGCTCTTCGTCGACGAAGAAGGGATCGGGAAGGAAATAGACAGAAATAGAAAAGTTAAAAGCCGAGGAAGCCACTCGAGAGTGGCTGTGCTTGACTTTTAACTTTCCGTACCGTCAGCAGTGAGCCGACGAGCGACTTACTTGCTCTTGTGACGGTTCTTGCGCAGACGCTTTTTGCGCTTGTGCGTGGACATCTTATGTCTCTTCTTTTTCTTTCCGTTAGGCATGGTGTGATGTTTTTAGAGTTGAAAAATATAGGGTGATCCGTCGAATCTGTCGTCTCTCTTGCAGCTCCTCACGGAGGAGAATAGGGGACAGTGCGAACGGATGGCTTTGCTGAGCAATTACTTGATCTGATCGGTGAACGTCTTCGCGGGCTTGAACGCGGGGATGTTGTGCTCGGGAATGATGATCGTCGTATTCTTCGATATGTTACGCGCTGTCTTCTGCGCGCGCTTCTTCAGAATGAAACTGCCGAAACCTCGCAGATAGACATTCTCCTCCCGTGCAAGCGACTCTTTGACAGACTCCATGAATGCTTCCACAGAAGCAAGAACCGTGGCATTGTCAATGCCAGTCTTCTTTGCAATCTCCCTTACAATATCTGCTTTGGTCATTTTGATCTAGTTTTGGATGAATAGAGGGCTATTTGAAATTGAGTGCAAAGGTATTATTTTCAATTGATTGTAGCAAGAAAGCAACCTATTTTTTGCGCTTTTGTGGGGAAAAACCGCCCTTTCGCCTGTTGACAACAAGCATTGACCACAACTTTCTGCGTTGTAGTCAAATAGGTGTCCTTCTACTCGAAAGGCGTTTATTGAACGATGTGTCGGCGCGAACCGGCTTTGCGCAAGATGCGTGTACCGATGGGTGGAAGGGAGAAAAATCAGCAGGGAATTTTGGCGACGCGCTGACAGTGTCTTCCTCCTTCGAAATCGGTGGAGAGGAAGGCGTCGAGAATTGCTGTCGCTTCTTTCTCATCGACAAAACGACCGGGCATGACCAGAACGTTGGCGTTGTTGTGTTGACGAGACAAGGCCGCAATTTCGGGCATCCAGCACAGGGCGGCGCGTACGTGCGCATGCTTATTGAGCGTCATGGAGATGCCTTCGCCGCTGCCACAAACTGCAATACCGCGTTCGCACTCTTCACAGTCGATGGCGCGGCCGAGCGCATGACCGAAATCGGGATAATCGCAGGAGTCGGACGAATGAGTTCCAAAATCGACGTACGGGATGCCGCGCTCGTCTAAATAGCGACACACAAAACTTTTGAGTTCAAAGCCGGCATGATCGGAGGCTAGCCCTATGGGTTTCATTATCTATTCTATTATTGTGTAATTTGGTTGGAAAAGTAGGGAGTGTACAAGCGCGGTCAGGACAAAATAGGCGCCTCATCGGTACACCCAATCTGTCTCTATGTCTTGCTGCGTGAACACTCCCTTGCTTGTTTTCCGGCAGTCTTAACGACCGAGATATTGTTTGATTTCGCTGTAAACGGCTTCGGGAGTGAATCCGAATTTCTCGTCGAGCACTTTGAAAGGTGCACTGTGGCCGAAGTGGTTGAGTCCGAAAATTCGTCCGGTATCTCCGGCCAGTCCTTCGAAGACAACGGGCAAACCTGCAGTAAGGAAGAATTTCTTTGCGTTGCACGGGATTACGCTCTCGCGATAGGCTTCGTCTTGTGCACGGAACAGTTGTTCGGACGGGCAACTCACCACACGCGAGGTGATACCGTCGGTTGAAAGCAATTGGCGAGCGGCCACCAACGTTGACACTTCCGATCCGCTGGCCACGAGTACGACTTCGGGTTGCGCATCGCTCACCACGGTGTAAGCTCCGCGTTCAGCTCCGCTGTAATCCGTTCCTTCGGGAAGATTGGCTACGTTTTGGCGGCTGAAGATGAGTGCGGTCGGCGTGTCCATGTTTTCCATTGCCATTTTCCAGCAAACGGTTGTCTCATTGACATCAGCAGGACGCAGCACACGCACGGAGTCGCGACCGGAATGGTTCTGCAACTTTTCCATCAGGCGAATCTGCGCTTCCTGTTCCACCGGTTCGTGCGTGGGACCGTCTTCGCCGACGCGGAAAGCATCGTGACTCCACACGAATTTCACGGGGAGTTCCATCAGCGCCGCCATACGAATCGCCGGTTTCATGTAGTCGGAGAATACAAAGAACGTGCCCATTGCAGTCAGCATGCCGCCGTGGAGCGCAATACCGATGCAAACACAAGCCATGGTGAGTTCGCTCACACCGGCTTGGAGGAAACCACCGGAGAAATCGCCGCGGCGAATCACCGTCGTGTGCTTCAGGAACCCATCCGTCTTGTCCGAGTTGCAAAGATCGGCCGAAGAAACGATCATATTCTTCACGTGCGCAGAAAGCATCGACAGACACGCAGACGAAGCGTTGCGCGTGGGAGCACCCGCCTTCTGTTGGATATCATTCCAGGGCAGTTCAGGCAAACGACCGGCAAACCAATCGGCCATTTCTGCGGCCTTTTCCGGTTGCGCCACCGCCCAAGCCTTTTCCTCGGCGCGGCGTTCTGCGACAATCTTTTTGAGTTCCTCGGCACGCTGCGCATAGAGTTTCTCCACTTCCGGACGGATCACGAACGGATCTTCGGGATCAGCATCGAGATGGCGTACCGTGTTGAGATAAGCGTCTCCGCCCAACGGCGCACCGTGCGTTCCGCAATCGCGTTCGTAGCTGGTGTTGTCGGCGCGGCGGCATCCCTTTCCCATCACCGTGTGTCCGATGATCAGCGTGGGGCGTGCTGTCTCGGCATTCGCCGTGCGAAGAGCTGCGCGGATCTGTTCCGGATCATTGCCGTCGATCTCGAGCACGTTCCAATTCCACGCGCGGTATTTCATGGCCGTATCCTCCGAAATCACATCAGCCGTTTCCGTGGAGAGCTGAATTTCGTTAGCGTCGAAGAACATGATCAGGTTGTCCAGTCCGAGATGGCCCGCCAAACGTCCGGCGCCCTGCGAGATCTCTTCCTGCACGCCACCGTCGGAAATGTAAGCGTAGATTTTTTCTTTCTTGAATCCCGGATTACCGGTGCGCGCATAGAGCGCTTTGGCGGCGATGGCGGCACCCACGGCGTAGGTATGTCCCTGTCCGAGCGGTCCGCTGGTGTTTTCCACTCCGCGTTCGAAGTTCTTCTCCGGGTGTCCCGGTGTCACGGAGCCCCACTGACGAAACGTTTTCAGTTCGTCGAGGGTGAAACGTCCGATCAGTGCCAACTGCGCATAGAGCATCGGCGACATGTGACCCGGATCGAGGAAGAAACGGTCGCGGCACTCCCAAGTGGGCTGCGCCGGGTCGTAAGTAAGAAATTCGCTATAAAGGACGTTGATGAAATCGGCGCCCCCCATGGCGCCTCCGGGGTGTCCTGACTTGGCGCGTTCTACCATACTGACGGCGAGCACTCGGATGTTGTCGGCCGCAAGATTGAGGAGTGAAGTGGGATTTTCCATGAATAAGTTGAACGGAAGTAATTCGGCTTATGCGTTTTGAGCTGTTTGGATGAAGGAAAGACCACGCGCACACGTCCGATGTCGGAATCGACTCGCGAAACACGAAATCTCCCCAAGGCAAAAGTACGTTTTTTCGAGCGCTTTCCCAAATATTACAGGCATTTTGTCATGGCAAGTTTCGATTTATCGCCCATTTCCAAGACAATCTGAAATATATACCAACAGATTGCGCATTCTGAACTAACAAAAGCGAGCGACTTTTCCCGCTGCCTCGCGGCCTCCTATTTTCTTCTGTACGACAAGTCCCCTTCCCAACGCGATGGTTGGGAAGGGGACTTGCGACAGGTTATATAATGAGTTCGGGACGCCCTTCTTCGAGAAGGCATCAACTGCCAACAAAAGTCGTCTTACTTCAGGATTTCGAGTTTGCGGAACACGCCGACGAGTGCTGCCACGGCACGATCCACTTGTTCGTGCGTGTGCGTTGCCATCAGGGCGATGCGCACCAGCGTGTCGGTGGGATGACAAGCGGGGGGCACCACAGGATTGATGAACACACCTGCTTCGAAAGCCATGGCCGTTGCCGCAAAGGTCTTTTCCAAGTCGCGCACATAGAGCGGAATGATCGGACTCTCCGTGTCGCCGATTTCGAAACCTTCTTCTTTGAAACGTTTCAGCGCATAGTTGGTCACTTCCCAAAGTGCTTCGAGACGCTCCGGCTCCTGCTGGAGGATGTGGAGGGCTTCGAGTGCGCAAGCCGTCGCCGCGGGAGTATTCGACGCCGAGAAGATATACGTGCGCGCCGTGTGACGCAGATAGTCGATAATGGTGTGATCGGCCGCAATGAAACCACCGATCGAAGCCAAACTCTTGGAGAAGGTGCCCATAATGAGATCCACCTCGTCGGTCAAGCCGAAGTGATCACAAACACCCCGTCCCTGACGTCCGAAGACACCCACGCCGTGAGCCTCGTCCACCATGACCGTCGCTCCGTACTTCTTCTTGAGCGCGATGATTTCGGGCAGCGGCGCCAAATCGCCTTCCATCGAGAACACACCGTCCACAATGATCAGTTTCACAGCGTCGGGTTCGCACTTCTGCAACTTGCTTTCCAAGTCGGCCATGTCGTTGTGCTTGTAGCGCAATTGCTTAGCCATCGACAGGCGGCGGCCGTCCACGATCGAAGCGTGGTCGCGGTCGTCACAGAGGATGTAGTCGTGCGGTCCCACAAGCGCAGGAATCACGCCACTGTTCACCGTGAAACCGGTCGAGAAACAGAGCGATTCGTCTTTTCCGACGAACTCCGCCAGCTCTTTTTCGAGCTGTACGTGCAGATCCAGTGTTCCGTTGAGAAAACGACTGCCTGCACAACCCGATCCGTATCGGCGCATGGCGGCCACACCGGCCTCAATCACGCGTTCGTCGCCCGTCAAACCGGTGTAGGCATTCGAACCGAGCATGATCACGTGGTGACCGTCCATTTCGACTTCGGTGCCTTGCTTGCCTTCGATTTCTCGGAAATAAGGATACAACCCCTGCTCTCTCACTTGCTGAGGCAGGTTATACTTGGAAAGGCGTTTGTGAAGAATATCCATGTGTAAGTTTGAACAGAGACTCGCCTCGCCCGCGCGACCTCACGGCCACTCGTCGCCCGATATAGCGGACGAAACGGGGGCGAAATCCCATTTTCTTATTTGTTTAGGCCGCAAAGTTACACATTTATCCCATTCAGTGTGCAATGATTCAATAGAAATTTGCGTTTCGCGCGTTTTTGGAGTGCAAAAAAGCCCCAAGCACAAAGATTCCACTATATTTGCACCACTATTATATCAGTTATTTCATGCCCTGCTTATGCAAAGCATCCTCTTCATCGTCAATCCCATCTCGGGCAGCGGGCGCAAAGACGCCGCACTGAAAGCTGTGGAACGCTATCTCGACCAAGATCGCTTCGCCGCTGAGATTCGTAACACCGAATATGCCGGCCACGGTGCAGAGATTGCCCGTGAAGCGGCGGCACGTGGCGTCGACATCGTGGTGGCGGTGGGAGGCGACGGCACGGTCAACGAGATTGCCGGTTCGCTCGTCGACACCGAAACGGCGCTCGCCATCATTCCCTGCGGCAGCGGCAATGGTTTGGCGCGTCATCTCCAGATCCCCATGGATCCCGTCGCCGCGGTGAAAGTGATCAACACAGCCGCGATCGTTCGTCTCGACCATGGCACCATCAACGGCCGACCATTCTTTTGCACTTGCGGAGTGGGCTTCGACGCCTTCATCAGCATGAAATTTGCCGAAGCGGGACGCCGCGGCCCGGCCACCTATGTAGAAAAGACACTCACCGACGGTCTGCGCTACAAGGCCGAAACCTATCGACTCACTCTCGGCGACGAAGAGGGCAACTGCCATGCCGTCGATGCCTTTCTCATCGCCTGTGCCAATGCCTCGCAGTATGGCAACAATGCCTACATCGCCCCGCACGCCTCCATGCGCGACGGACTGCTCGATGTCACGGTGCTCGAACCTTTCAACCTCATCGAAGCACCGATTGTGGCCATGCAACTCTTCAGCAAGAGTCTGCCCAAGAACTCGCATGTGAAGTGCTATCGCACCAACCGACTGCGCATCGAACGCTCGGCGCCGGGCCCCGCTCACTGCGACGGCGAACCGTTCAACACCGATGCCGTGATCGACATTCGTCTCCTCCCGCAGTCGTTCAACGCCGTGGTCAACGAGAAAGCCCTCCTCCCCGAAGTCGGCACCAAACAGGCGCCCACCCTGCTCCAGTTCTTTCTCGAGCCCTTCAATCCGCTAAGCCTTCCCGCGTGGCGCGAGCGCACCACCACCCTCTTCGACATCATTCGCCGCAAATCCTGAATCATGCATCGGATTTCGCCCTTCCGCCTCTTCGCCCTGCTGCTCTGCCTCACGGTGGTGCACAGCGGGCTGTGCGCAAGCCCTTGTGCCGATGCGGTACACGGCCGATCAGACGACAGCGCCGCTCTTCATTATTTCGGCGAAACACTCGTCACCGTGGGCGGCGGCTCTCACTCGCCCTTCTGGCTCGGGGCCAACCGCGACGGCCGCGGAGCAGTAGACGGCCACGGGCCACAGTTGCACATTGGTCTTTCGCGCCCCACGGCAGCGGCCTACGCCGACTTCCGTCCGCGCTGGGGGTTCACGGTCGAAGCCGCCGTGGGTCCCTCGCTTGTCTCGCGCTTCACGCCCTCGGTCGCCTTTGCCGAAACCGTCATCGGCCGATCGCATCTCTCGCTCGGGCTCCGTCCACACGCCACCCCCATCAACCACCCCGCGCTTTCCACCGGCTCGTTCGTGCTCGGCCGCAACGCCGTGCCGCCCGCCACCCTGGCTTGGAGCATCCCCACCTGGTGGCCGGCCTTCGGACGCCGAGTGCCCGTTGCCTTCAGCGGAACACTGGCTTACGGTCTGTTGCTCGACGGCCATTGGCAGCGGCACACCCTCGACCGGGCGGGCGGACGCTATGCCACGGGGGTGCGCTATCACGAAAAAGCAGGCTACGTGCGCATCGGCACCGACTCCTCTGTCGTGACCCTGACGGCAGGCGCCGAAATGGCAACGCAGTTCGGTGGCACCATCCACCACTATCTCGGCGCTTCGCAACCGATGCACCTGCCCGGCGGACTGCGCGAAGCCTTCTACGCCTTCGTGGCCAAAGGAGGTAGCGACCCCACCGACGGCGACGGCTATGCCAATGCCTCGGGCAACACGGTGGGCGCCTGGCGCTTCGCACTCACCGCACGCTCGCGCCGCAAAAAAATGACCGCACGGCTCTATTACGACCACTTTTTTGAAGACGAAAGCGCCGCCTTCGACGAATATGGTTGGCTCGACGGCCTCATCGGTCTCGAACTGCGCCTTCCGCTGCAGTCGCTCCACACGGTGGTCGCGGAATTCGTGCGCACCGACTACCAGAGTGGCCCGGTCTATCACGACCACACGCCTCAACTCGAGGAACAGGTGAGCGGCATCGACAACTATTACAACCACGGTCTCTACCCGGGGTGGCAGCATTTCGGCATGGCCATGGGCAATGCCCTCTTCGCCTCCCCACTCTACGACCACAACGGCACTCTCCTCTTCACGGCCAACCGCTTTCGCGCCGTCCACCTCGGCTTTTCGGGCGCTCCGACCCCGCGACTGACTTATCGCTTGCTGCTCACCACGCTCCGCTCCTGGGGCACCTACGCCGCGCCCTTTGCCGAAGTGCAACGCCAACATTCCCTGTTGGCCGAGATCGCGTGGCAGCTCCCGCCGCAGCTCTTCGGGCAGCACATCGGGCACGGCTGGCAAGGCACCGCTGCCTTCGCCGCCGACCGCGGTTCGCGCCTGGGCAACAACACGGCATTGCAAATTGGTCTGCGCTACAGCCGTTGAAACCGTGCCGATTCGTTTTTTCTCACGCTTCGCCTCCATTCTCCCCGATGATTTTGTCTCGTTCGTTCCCGTTGCGCGCTCTGCTCATCGCGCTCTTGCCCCTCGTGCTCTCCGCCGCCTGCGACAAACTGCCACGCAACGGAGCCCTCGACGGACAGTGGCAATTGGTGCGCCACAACGACGCCGACGTCACCGCGCAACGCATTTACTGGGCCGTGCAGCTCGACCTCATCCAACTGCGTTCTCCCCGCGTCGCCCCCACCACTTCCGTTTCTTACTCAGGCGGAGTGATTCTTCGCTTCGTGCGTCGAGCCGATTCGCTTTTGGTTGAGACGGGGTTCCTCATGGATCGCGACCACGGTCGCGACCTGCACATCGGTCCGCGCCATCCCGCCGATCTTTCGGCGCTCGGTGTCGACACATTGCCCGCACATTTCGCCATTCGCCACCTCTCCTCCTCCCGCTTGGTGCTCACCCGCGGCAATCAGGCACTGGAGTTCCGCAAATGGTGAATCTCTCGGTGATTTTCTCGCACGCGCGCGTCAGTCGGTTTTAGTTTTTCTTCGTCACCCTCACCCTACAAGTCAATCTGTGTCAACACGTTATGGGTGAAGATAAGTCTTTTCGGACTAACCGGCACGAAGCTTTCAACTCACTGACCGACAGGAAGTTGTGGGTGAATACAATGATTCCCGAACCTTCATGGTTCCTTCACCCCACTTCGCGCGCGACAGATCATCAAAAACTGCGCGCCTCGAAAGCACATCCGGCGGTTCACACCGAGTGAAGGTGAGGGTGAAGCAAAAATCACCTTTATGTTCACCCACAAGCGCCACATGTACAGCACTTTACGGCACACTGGTGAAGAGGTGAAGGAAAAAAAGGAAAAACAGCTGACGCGCGCGCGTGAAAACAGGGGTGTTTTTAGACCTATCGGCGAGGTTTCACGAGAAAGGTCCCCGCTTTGTTCTTGCCTCTCCCCACACTTTGCTTCCCATCGCCCGAAGGCGCCCATCGCCCCGAGCACAACATGGCCCGACTTCGTCTTTTCTCCGCGAACGCTCCGTCGGCCTAATGCGCCCCCCCCGATTTATCTATTCATTCCCCCAACGATTTCTTGCCTCGATGAAAATTATAATGCTCTGCCTGCTGTTTCTGCTCTCGTCGTTGTCGGCCATTCATGCCGAGACCGAGGTGGATGGCACTCTTTCCTCTCCCATTGCGCTGAGTCAGGCGGTAGACAGTCTGTCGCCTGCCGTTTCGGCGCGCGACTCGGTGCTCGCCGACACAAAGCTCAAATCGCTTTGGTCTACTGTGGCGCAGACTGACAGTGCAACCGGCGACACGCTCCGCGTGCTCACCCATTCGCACTTTTCGCACCTCGCCCCGTTTTGGCAAGTCACCGTTCCCGTCAGTCTTTCGCTCATCGGCGTGGTGGGCGTGGCCGACCGCGGTTTTCTCTTCAAGGGGAAAAGCAAAATACAGCGGTTCTTCGATCGGTTGCGCGGTCACTCGCCCGTGCGGATCGACGACTACCTGCAATATGTTCCCTTCGGCAGTTTTGTGTGGGCGGCAGAATTTCCAGGAGTGCCCCACCGCCATAATTTCCGCGACCGACTGCTGCTCGGTGCCACCGCCTATGCCGTGATGGGCGCGACCGTCAACGGGGTGAAGTACACCATCGGCGAACTGCGCCCCGACCGATCGGCGCACAATTCCTTTCCTTCCGGACACACGGCCACGGCAGTGATGGGAGCCGAGTTGGTGCGCGCCGAATACGGCAATCGTTTGGGCCTGTTTGCCTATACCGGTGCGCTCGCCGTGGGCGTTTTGCGCATGTACAACAACCGCCATTGGTTCAACGACGTGTTGGGCGGTGCAGCCTTCGGGTTCGCCGCCGCACGCATCGCGTTCTGGCTCCTGCCCTACGAGCAACGCCTCCTGGGCATCCGTCCCCGAAAGACTTCGGACGCCACTCGCCCCAAAAGTTCCCCCACCGCCATGAAAGCGCCCCTCCTCCTGCCCACGGTGTCGGCCAACGCCACCGGACTCACGGCGCTCTGGGTGTTTTGATTTGACTTGGGGCGCGTGAGTTCGGTGTAAAAGAATGGAAGAAAAAGCCGTGGGAGTAGAACCTTTTGCGACCTTTCATCCTCCCGTCCCGATCGTCAGCGGGAATGCTTTGAGTGAAAACGCACATTTTTATTCGGAACCGGAAAACATGAACTCTACGATTGCTTTTCTGCTTGGCGGGCTGCTACTGCTCGTTTGGGTGGGCTTATTACAGGCCTTTAAGCAACTCTGCTTAGACAAGATAAAACGTAATTTTTGGAGATACTTGCTGGGAATGATGTTTGCCTATGGAATATTGCTCTTACTTTATGTGGTTTCTGATCAATATGCCCCTCTAAAAGCACTTTTACTCAACTGGTATATAAAAGGCATTCCCGGCGGAATCATCTTGATGCTCGTCCCCGCCATTTATTCTATCTTCCTCATAGGGAAAGGTTATATCCAAGAAGGAGGCAAACAAGCTTCCTTCAAGTGGAAATTAAAGATGATGGCCTCTGTCTTCTTCAATGCGTTGCTGGCACTTTTCGGCCTGGTGTTCTTTTCTTTCCTCCGGAAGGGGGGCTCTTTTTCAGCGTTAGTGGCACTTATCCAAGAGTCTGTATGCGCTATCCAATTGGGATGGCTGTTGGCTTTCGTGGCTTGCTGCGCGCTGATTGTGCTGATTGTGTGGCTCGACCACAAGAAGTCGTCCTCAAAGCGTAAGCACAAGAAGTAAGGGCGAAGCCGTTTTAAGCCATGCCGGTGCTCTGTCGATCCATGTAAGAAGCTCATACCGACAAGGTATTCGGAAAACGTTTGGTAGATAGCCTCTATGCCGAACTGGCATTTTGCCCGCAAACGCCGATCTTCATCACAAGGTTCGAGCGCTCGATGCCGGTGTTGGGCACGTGGTTTACGCTACGATGCCGTTGGGCTTCCTCAGTTTGCTTCTCCCGATCGACCTATCCCTACCTCACACAATGAATCGGCTGATTTCGAGCGCAGAGAAACAATAAAAAGCTTTATTCTTCGTTCTCAATTAAGTCAGTGTACGTATCTTTGTAGGTCAGAACTCTGCATTTTCGGCTGCGTCTCAACGCGCGCAAGCCACCACTTATCCCAAACGACAATCGACAATGATCGCATATATCAAAGGAATCATCGGCGAACTCACCCCCACCGAGGTGGTGATCGAAGCCGCAGGTGTGGGCTACGGGCTCACCATCTCGCTCAACACATTCGCCAATCTGCAAGGAAAGGAAAGCGCCAAGGTGTATGTGAAGGAGGTGATTCGCGAAGATGCACACGACCTCTATGGTTTTTCGTCGAAGCAAGAGCGCACCCTCTTCGAGGCGCTGACCTCGGTGAACGGCATCGGCGGACAAACGGCGCGCATGGTGCTTTCGGCCTTCACGCCGGCGGAATTGGCGGAGGTGATCCAGAGCGAACAGACGGCGATGCTCAAAAGCGTGAAAGGCATCGGGCCGAAAGCGGCAGCGCGCATCGTGCTCGACCTGCGCGACAAGGTCGGTGCGCTCTTGGGCGAGGGACAGCTCGACGTCACGCCCACCGGCGGCGGGGGCATCTCGGCGGCCGACAAAGCTGTGGCCGAAGAAGCCATTTCGGCACTGACCATTCTGGGCTTCCAACCGGCAGCGGTGCGCAAAGTCGTGGCCGCACTGCTCAAAGCAGAACCGGGGTTGGAGTTGCAACAGCTCATCAAACGCAGCTTGAAAGAAATCAAATGACAAACGAACGGTGCCGATGACTTTTTCCGCTCTTTTCCGACGAATGTTGCCCATCGTCCTTTTAGGGACGGTGGCGCTGAGTGTGCTTGCGCTGCGTGAGGGGGCCCACAAAGGGGCCGCGCCGACAGCGACCGTCACCGCCCAGCGTCCCGTCGGGCGCAAAGACCGGACCTCACGCACGGCAGCCGCAACCGCTGCCCGAACCACTTCGCGCCCGACAGAGGCGACAGACAGCGCTCGCTCGGCCAACCCGACGCAGGACGATCCCTCCCAGCCCACACGCCCGGCACGCACGGAGACGGTGATGCCCTTTGTGGTGCAACCCACGGTGAGCACACGTGGCATTTTGCCCCTGCACTCGGCCGATGTGAAAAACCCCGACAACCTGCAAACGGGATTGTTCTACGACGAAGAGACGGGTACCTATAAATATGGTACGCGCCTGGGCGGACAATGGCTCTACGTCCCTTTCTATCTGGCGGGAGACGAGGTGCGCCGCATGGGCATCGAACAGTCGATGCGCGACTATTTCCGCCGCCGCAACAACGAGGAGTTTCAAGCGCGCGGCAAAGACAAATTCGATTTTAGCGACATGCAGTTTTCGCTCGGACCGGCAGAAAAGATCTTCGGCCCGGGCGGCGTGCGCGTGCGCACACAGGGATCGGCCGAGCTCAAAATCGGGGCGACCCACCGCTTCACTGACAACCCCTCGCTGGCCGAACGCAACCGCAGCGTCTTCGGCTTTGACTTCGACGAGAAAGTGAACCTCTCGCTCAACGGAAAAGTGGGCGACAAGGTGAACATGGATTTCAACTACAACACCGACGCCACGTTTAACTTCGACACGCAGCAACTCAAACTGCGTTACGAGGGAAAAGAGGACGAAATCGTGAAACTGATCGAGGCGGGCAACGTATCGTTGGCCGCCAATTCGAGTCTGATCCGCGGCGCTCAAAGTTTGTTCGGCGTTCGCGCCGACATGCAGTTCGGACGCTTGAAACTCCGCACCATGGTGGCGCAGAAAAAGAGTGCGTCGCAAAGCGTGAATTCGCGCGGCGGCGTGCAACTCAACGACTTCGAGTTCTCGGCGGCCGACTACGATGAGAACCGCCACTTCTTCTTGGCACACTACTTTCGCGACCACTACGACGGCTGGATGACGCAGCTGCCCAATGTGCTTTCGGGCGTGAAAATCAACCGCATCGAAGTGTGGATCACCAACACATCGGCCGTAACGGACAACACGCGCAATCTCGTGGCCCTGACCGACTTGGGCGAAGCCAAGCACATCAAGAATGCCCATTGGACAGCGGCGAACCCGACCGCCGTTCCGGCCAACACGGCCAACAACGAATACGCCACGCTGACCGGTTCGCTCCCTGCCGTGCGTGACATCACGCAGACCGGCACGCAGCTCGACGGCATCGGCATGACGGGCGGCGACGACTACGAAAAGATAGAGAGTGCGCGCCTGCTCTCGCCTTCGGAATATCGGCTCAATGCCGACCTGGGCTACCTTTCACTGCGCACGGCTTTGCAACCCGACCAGGTGCTGGCCGTGGCATTTGAATACACTTACAAGGGGGAGAACTATCAGGTGGGCGAATTCTCGACCGACCTGAAAGACAACACGCGATCGCTCATCGTGAAGAGCTTGAAAAACACCGCTTGCACACCGCGTCAAGGCAACTGGGCCTTGATGATGCGCAACGTGTATTCGCTCGGCGCCACCGACGTGCAGCGAGAACGATTCATGCTCGACGTGAAATACCTTTCGGACACCACGGGCGTGTATCTCTCGTATCTCCCCATACCCTCCATGAAGGACCAGCGTCTGCTTACGGTGATGGGACTCGACCGACTGGACAACAACGCACGCCGAGTGCCGAACGGATATTTTGACTTTGTGGAAGGATACACCGTGGATGCCGCCTCGGGCCGCGTCTTCTTCCCCGTCGTGGAGCCGTTTGGCCGAAATTTGATCAAAGCCATCGGCGATACGACCCTCGCTCGACAATTTGCCTACACCGAACTCTACGACTCGACCCATACTGTAGCGAAACAAATCGCGGAACACAACAAATTCCGGATTTCCGGCAAATTCAAAGCGACCAAAGCAGACGAAATTCAACTCAACACCACCGGTATTCCGCAAGGGAGCGTTGTGGTGCGTGCCGGTGGGCAACTGCTCACCGAGGGGACGGACTATACCGTTGACTACAACGCGGGAACGGTCAAGATTCTCAACAAGAGCATCCTCGACGCGGGAACGCCGGTGTCGTGCTCGGTGGAATCGAACGCCGACTACGGCATGCAACGCAAAACCATGTTCGGCGTTGATTTCCAATATGATGTGTCGAAAAAGTTCCAAGTGGGCGGTACGCTCATGCACCTGGGCGAACAACCCCTGACGTCGAAGGTGGCCATGGGCAGCGAACCGCTGAACAACACGATTTGGGGACTGAACATGGCCTGGAAGACACAAAGTCAGTGGTTGACCGATCTGGTCAATCGCCTGCCTTTCGTGCACACCACGACGCCGTCGAACATCAATTTCACGGCTGAATTTGCGCAACTCATCGCCGGACGCAACACCGGTGCGCAGGGCAATGCATCGTATATCGACGATTTCGAAAATGCGAAAACAGACATCGACATTTCGACCCCACAACAGTGGACGATCTCCTCGACGCCCTCAATGTTTGCGGAGTCGCAACTCACCAACAACGTGCGCTACGGCTACAACCGTGCGCTCCTCGCATGGTATGTGATCGATCCGCTCTTCACACGCCGCAGCTCCTCGCTCACACCGGGCTACATCAAGAACGATGTGCAACAACTCTCCGACCCGCGCGTGAGAGAAATTTATGCCAGCGACCTCTATCCCAACAAAAGCCTAAACTATAAGGATGCGGCCACCCTTCCCGTCCTCAACTTGGCCTTCTATCCCAACGAACGCGGTCCTTACAACCTCGACCCCTCGCTCGACAGCGACGGTAAATTGCGCAACCCGGCACAACGCTGGGGTGGCATGATGCGCCGCATCGAAACGTCGGACTTCGATGCGGCCAATGTGGAGTACGTGGAGTTTTGGATGATGGATCCCTTCACGGAAATCAACGGGAAGGTGCCGAACTATACAGGCGACCTGTACTTCAATTTGGGCGAAATCTCCGAAGACGTGCTCAAAGACGGCCGTAAATTCTACGAAAGTGGACTCCCGACCGACGGCGACCGCTCGCAAGTGGCTGAAACCGCTTGGGGATTGGTGCCGACACAGAACGCGGTGACTTACGCCTTCAATACTTCGAGCGACGCGCGCCGCCGACAAGACGTGGGCTACAATGGTTTGACCTCGGAAGAAGAACGCACTTTCGGAGCTTATGCCGACTATCTCCGTACCATTCGTCCCAACGTGCGACCGGCCGTCTACGATTCCATTGCACAGCACCCCTCCGGCGACCAATACTACTACTTCCGCGGGAAGAACTGGGACGAGCAGCGCGCATCGATCCTCGAGCGTTACAAATATATCAACAATCCGAACGGTAACTCAGCGGCCGCCGACGGCGAAACCTATGCTTCGGCTTACAAGACGACGCCGGACGTGGAGGACATCAACCAAGATTTCACGCTCAACGAGTACGAAAAATATTATCAGTACCGTGTGCGCATCGATCCCACGGCCATGCAGGTCGGTCAAAACTACATTGTCGACATGCGCACCGTCAATTCGAAAACGCGCGACGGCAAATCGCCTGCCACGAAATGGTATTTGTTCCGCATTCCGCTGAGCGAATACGAACGCAAGTACGGCAGCATCAGCGACTTCTCTTCGATCCGCTTCATACGCATGTTCTTGACGGGCTTCGACCAACCGATTGTGCTGCGTTTCGCCACGCTGAGTCTCGTACGCGGCGAATGGCGTGACTACCGCCAGCCCCTTTATCAGAACGTGCCGGCAGCTTCTTCCGGCCAACTCGTGGTGAGCGCGGTGAACTTCGAAGAAAACAACGACAAACACCCCGTTAACTACGTTTTGCCTCCGGGCATCAGCCGCGCCATCGAACCGGGACAGGACCAGGTGCTGCAAAACAACGAACAGGCCCTCTCGCTCACGGTCAAAGACCTCGGGAGTGGCGATGCACGTGCCGTCTATAAGAACACGCACCTCGACCTCCGCCGCTACAAGCACCTCCAACTCTTCGTGCACGCCAACGCGCTGCCGGGCGACAAGGACTTGGCCGACGGACAAGTGAGTCTGTTCCTCCGACTCGGATCGGACTATAAGAACAATTTCTACGAATATGAAATCCCGCTGGTGTTGACGCCCGAAGGTCGCTACACCGGGACGCCGGGACGTCGTTCGGTGTGGCCGACCGACAACATGATCGACATCGACCTCGAGCGACTCACGCATGTCAAAAAGGCGCGTAACCGCAAACGCGCACAGGGGTTGGCCGCCTACACCACCCTCTACGATGAATACGACCCGCAACGCCCGAAAAACAAGATCAGCGTGCAAGGCAACCCATCATTGGGCGACGTCCGCACGGTGATGATCGGCCTGCGCAACAATTCGCGAAGTGTGCGCAGCATCGAAGTGTGGGCCAATGAACTGCGCCTCCAGGACTTCGCCAACAAAGGAGGATGGGCGGCACAAAGCCAACTCAATATCCAACTGGCCGACCTGGCCAACATCAATCTCGCGGGACATGCCGAAACCAATGGCTTCGGCGGACTTGAAGAAACCGTCAGCCAACGCCGCGACGACGACCTCTATCAATATTCTGTGACGACCAATCTCGATGCCGGTAAGCTCCTCCCCCCCGAGGTGAAACTCACCGCACCAATCTACTATTCCTACTCCAAAGAAGTGATCGTGCCGCGCTACAATCCGCTCGACACCGACATGCCTATGTCCGATGCGCTCGACGCACTCCCCTTGCGCAGCCAACGCGACTCCTTGCGCAATATCACCAACCACGTTGTCACCAACAAGAACTTCTCCGTTTCGGGTTTGCGCTTCAACCGCACCACACAAAGTGCGCCCATGCCCTATGACCTGGGGAATTTCACCGCCAGTTTCGCCCACGCCACACGACATACCTCGGGAACAACCACCGCGAGAGAGATCGACATGAATTGGAAATTCGATCTCGCCTACAACTACTCCCCGGGTATGCGCACCGTCGAGCCCTTGAAACAGCTCATCACCTCGCGATCGCCCTGGCTGCGCATACTGCGTGATTTCGGCGTCAACCCGCTGCCGCAAAACATCTCGTTGATGTCCAACCTTTCGCGCCACTACTACGAACTGCAAGAGCGCGACATCGAACAACTCGACAACCGTTCGCTCCCGCTCAGCTTCGCCAGCGACTTCCTCTGGAATCGTTCCCTGCAATTCCGTTGGGATCCCACGAAGAATATCCACTTCAGCTTCATGTCCGGCACCGATGCCGAAATCCAGCAACCCAATGTGGTGGTGAACAAGGAACTCTACCCCACCGAATACGCTGCGTGGAAAGACTCCGTCATGCACTCCCTCCGCGACCTCGGCCGGCCGCTCAACTATCGCCAGACAGCCGACCTCTCGTGGAACGTGCCTCTCAACAAACTCCCTGCGCTCGACTGGGTAACGGCCGATTTCAAATACAACGCCGCCTATAACTGGACACGCGGAGTGGAAGCCGCCGACGGCTCGTCGCTCGGCAACGTCATTGGCAATCGCCGAGACGTCACCTTCAATTCGCGTCTCAGTCTCGAAGCACTCTACAACAAAGTGCCTTTCCTCAAACGCGTCAACCGCAAATTCTCCGCCGGCCCCACCGCCGGCAAGAAACCCGAGGAGAAAAAGCCCTTCGAGCGCGCCGTCACTCTGCGCAAAGACACCGCCACCGTCGTGGTCCACAACCTTTCGACCAAAAAACTGCGTGTGGTCGCCATCCGTCCCGACGGCAATCGCTTCCCCGTCCGCTACAAGGTGCTCGATGTGAACCGCATTGAGGTGCTCAATCGCGACACCCTCACCGTGAAAGTCACCATCACCCCGCAGCGTCGCACCGAGGAACTCCCCTGGTTCCAACTCGCCGAATACGGAAGCCGCGCCCTCATGATGGTGCGCAACGTCAACGTGGCCTATCGCACTTCGTCGAGCCTCAACCTCCCCGGCTTCATGCCCTCCATCGGCGACGCCTTCGGACAAGCCCGCCCCGGCGGACTGCTCGCCCCGGGCTTAGACTTCGCCTTCGCCACCATCGGAGGGGAAAGCTACGTGCACCGTGCGGCCGAACGTGGATGGCTCTTGCAGTCCGACAGCATCATCACTCCCGCTGTCACTTCGAGCACAGAAGATTTGCAAATTCGCGCCACCCTCGAACCCTTCCGCGACTTCAAAATCAACCTGAGTTTCTCGCGCAACCTCAATCGATCGAAGTCCATCCAATATATGTACGCGGGCATGCCCACGCTGCAAAACGGTTCGTTCGCCATGACTACGTGGTCGCTCGGCACCGCCTTCTCCTCTTTCGGCAATCCCAACAACGGCTATGCCAGCGCCTCCTTCCGACGCTTCAACCAACTGCTCGATCAGTACCGCGCGCAGGTCGAACAGCGCTACGCCGGCGCCACCTATCCCAACGGCATGGGCCAATGGAGCGGAAAGCCCTACGATCCCGCCAACGGCGGAGTGGATCGTTACTCCGCTTCCGTCATGATCCCCGCCTTCCTCGACGCCTATACCTCGTCGGGAGGCCGTCTCGACCTCTTCCCCGCCGTGAGCCGCCTGTTGCCGAGCTGGACACTCCAGTACGCCGGTCTCGCCCAATTGCCCTCTTTCAAACGTTGGTTCAAGTCCTTCAACCTCAACCACGCCTACAAGAGTTTGTATAGCGTCGGGGCCTACGGCACCTTCCAGTCGTTCCGCGAGATGGCCGATGGTTTCGGATTCGTCACCGCAGTGGAGAACGGGCTCCCCACGCCCTCTTCCCGCTACGATATCTCGACCGTCACCCTCAACGAGACCTTCTCGCCGCTCCTCGGCATCGACATGACCTTCCACAACGACCTCACCGCCCGCATCGAGATGCGACGCACACGCGTACTCACGCTCTCCATGACTTCGCAGTTGCTCAACGAGACGCATTCCAACGACGTCGTGGTCGGTTTCGGCTATCGCGTGGCCGACTTCAAGGGCTTCACCCGCGCCTCGCGCGTCAAGCGCACCGTCCGTTCGCGCAACCGCAAAAATGCACCCGAGGAGAACACGCCGACGCCCACCGTGACCGACGGCACGCCGCACTCGCTCAATTTGCGACTCGACATCTCCTTCCGCTCGCAAAGTGCGTTGCAACGCAACCTCCTCACCCGCCTCTCGCAAGCCACCAACGGCAACCGCGCCCTGCAAATCTCGCTCGCCGCCGACTACGAAGTGTCGAAATTCCTCACCGTATCCGCCTACTACGACCGGCAGAGCAATCAACCCCTGCTCACCTCGTCGGCCTATCCCTCGACGATGCAAGATTTTGGTATCAACCTCAAGTTCCAACTCACCCGTTGACCCCCCCGCACGAGGCGCAACCGCCCACACCAAAGAGCGACGCTCGAACCGGTCCACAAGATCAGTCCGAGCGTCGCTCTTTCTATCGAATAAGTAAGGTCCCGTCGCCGAGACCGCGCAGCATTCAATCTTACCGGATTACTCAATCCACCGGCACCCAAAACGGTTGCGACTCGCGCAGCACCTCCACATCCATCGTACTCACACGGTGGCGAATGGGGCGGCTGTCGATGGTCACCGTGCCCTGCCCCACTTGGAAGAATTTCACATGGCGTGTGCGCCACACGCTCACACTCTTCTGTTGCGAAAGAAAGCGACCGCGCAGCAAGTGCCACAACCCGGCAAAAGCTTCAAACAAGCGGGGGCGCCGCACCGCCGAGATGTCGAGCATCCCATTATAGGGCACCGCCGAAGGCGTCTGCCCGTATCCGGTACACGATCCCACGCAGAGCGTCGTGATGCGCTGCTCGAAGGTTTCCACGCCCGTGGTGAAACGCACGCGGGCCGAATGCCGATGCCACACGAGCATCAGCGCGCTGCTCAACTCGCGAAGCAAACCCAGGCCGCCCCAGAAATGCTGGTAGCGTCGGCGCAGTTTGACCATGGCCGCCGCCATGCCCAGGTTCACGCAGTTGAGGAAATAACGTCGCTCCTTCTTGCCGTCGGGCGACACCAGATCGGCCACTCCCACGTCGACCTTGCGCAGTCGTCCGCGCACCAGCCGATCCACGCAAGCTTCGGGCTCCGATTCGTTCAGTCGCCAGAAATGCGCAAATCCGTTGATCAATCCGTTCGGAATCACGGCCAGCGCCGGGCGTTCTTTCGGGTCGGGCACCGCTTCGATCAGTCCGTTCAGCGCACTGTTCAGCGCGGCATCGCCACCCACCACCACAATGAGCCGATAGCCGTTGGCGGCCATCATCGCAGCCAGTCGCTCGATGCTGCCCGGCCCTTCGCTCTGCACGAAATCGTAGGGCTGCTTGATCGCATCCAATCGAGCCCTGATGCGAGCCCAACGCCGGCGCGAACGCCAACTGCCTTCCTGGGGACAATACAAGATGCCCCAGCGTGATTGCTCCGAGTTGTTCAGCATGGTGATCTTTAGGGTGGGTTACATATTCAGTTCGTCAGCTGCAACACCTCGGCGAGTTGTTGCAGCTGTACATCGCGCGGAGCCGTGGCATCGATCCAATGAATCGGGCAGCCCCTGCGCTCCATGCCGCGAAACCACGTCATTTGGCGTTTGGCAAACTGATGAATGGCCGTTTCGAGTTGCGCAACCATTTCGTCGTAGGTCAATTGGCCGATGAGGTGCAGGGTCACGAACTTATATTCCAACCCATAGTAAATCAAATCGTCGGGAGCGATGCCCTCGTCGAGCAAACGTTGCACCTCATCGAGCATGCCGTCGGCAAGTCGCTGGCGCAAGCGCGCACTGATGCGCGCCCGTCGCGTGTCGCGATCGATCGACAAACCGATGTTGAACGCCTTCATCACCGGAAAATCACGGCGTCCGGCTTCGCGCTCGAGGTTGTACGTTTCGATTTCTATGGCTCGGATTGCTCGCTTACACGAATCCACGTCGGTGGTGTTGTGCAGCACCGCCCCCGAACGGGCTTTCAGCGCCGCCAATTCGGCCGTCAGTTCCGCCAGCGTCCGTCCCTCGAGCGAGGCACGGAGCGCCGGATTCTGCGGAACGTGGCTGATGTTGTAATTGCGCACCACACTCTCCACGTACAAGCCCGTGCCGCCACACACCACCGTGCGCTTTCCGCGACGGCCGATGTCCTCAAAGGCTTCGAGGAAATCGTGTTGATAGCGATAGAGGTTGTATTTCGTACCGGGTTCGACAATGTCGATCAAATGGTAGGGCACCCGTCGCCCCGCGATGCAATAATCGTCGAGGTCCTTGCCCGTGCCGAGATCCATGCGCCGATACACTTGACGCGAATCTGCGCTGATGATCTCCGCATCGATGCGATCGGCCAAAGCCACGGCAAACGAAGTTTTGCCGCAGGCCGTGGGTCCCACCACCGTCACGAAGTCGAAATCCGAAAGAGAGGGAAGTGCTGACATGAATGTGTGTTGTACGAATTGAAACTGCGACCGCTTAGACAGTGGGCTCGTCGAGTGCCTGACGAAGGTCGGCAATGAGATCGTCGGTCGCTTCGATGCCGAGGCTCAAACGCATCAGATCGGGAGCGATGCCGGCCGCGCGGAGCTGCTCATCGCTCAACTGGCGATGCGTGTGACTGGCGGGGTGCAAAATGCAGCTCTTCGCGTCGGCCACGTGCGTCACAATGCTGATCAGGCGGAGCCGGTCCATGAAACGAACGGCCTCTTCGCGTGTGCCTTTCAGGCCGAAGGCCAGCACACCGCAACCGCCGTTGGGCAGGTACTTCTTGGCCAGTGCCGCATCCACACCGTCGGGATCGTCGGCATAGTGCACCCAGGCCACGCGCGGGTGGGCCTTGAGGAAAGCGGCCACGGCGTGGGCGTTCTCCACGTGACGACGCATGCGCAGGTGGAGCGTCTCCAACCCGTTGTTGAGCAAGAAGGCGTTTTGCGGGCTCTGGCAGCTGCCCAGGTCGCGCATGAGTTGCGCTGTGGCTTTCACGATGTAGCCCGCCGCACCGAAGGCTTGAGCATAGATCAGCCCGTGGTAGCTCTCATCGGGGGTGCAAAGTCCGGGGAACTTGTCGGCATGCGCCATCCAGTCGAAGTGGCCGCTGTCGACAATGCAACCGCCCACGGCCGTCGCCTGCCCGTCCATATATTTGGTGGTGGAATGCACCACAATGTCGGCTCCCCACTCGAAGGGGCGGCAGTTGACCGGGGTGGCAAAAGTGTTGTCGATCACCAAAGGCACACCCTGCTCGTGCGCCACGCGGGCGAAGCGCTCGATGTCGCACACGCGACCGCCGGGGTTGGAGATCGTTTCGCTGAACACGAGCTTCGTGTTGGGACGGAAGGCGGCGCGCAATTCCTCGTCGCTCGCATCCAGATCGACCAGCGTGCAGTCGATACCCATTTTCTTCATCGTCACCACGAAGAGGTTGAACGTTCCACCGTAGATGCCGTTGGTGGCAATGAAATGTCCGCCGGCCTCACAGATGTTGAACACCGCATAGAAGCTCGCCGCCTGACCGCTCGAAGTGAGCATGCCGGCCACACCGCCTTCGAGCGTGGTAATCTTCGCAGCGGCCGAATCGCAGGTGGGGTTCTGCAAGCGCGAATAGAAATAGCCCGACTCCTTCAAGTCGAAGAGGCGGCCCATCTGTTCAGTGCTTTCATATTTGAACGTGGTGCTCTGATAAATAGGCAATTGACGCGGTTCGCCGTTCTTGGGCGTCCAACCCGCTTGCACGCACTGCGTGTCGATCGATAGTTTGTTTTGTTCCATGTGAAATGTGTTGTGATAAGTGCAAAACAAAAATACATCATTCGCTGCGAATGAAGCCCCGTTGGCGAGAGGAAAATCGCGGAGGTAAAGAAAATCTGCTTTTTTTCGAGCGAAAATTTGGTCACTACAAAAAAATGCCCTACTTTTGCACTCGCAAACGAGGAACAACTCCCAAGTTCACTCGGCGAGGTAGCTCAGCTGGTTAGAGCGCAGGATTCATAATCCTGAGGTCCCGGGTTCAATCCCCGGCCTCGCTACTCCAAGAAGGATCGATTCTCACAAATCGATCCTTTTTCTTTTCTGCCTCCTCCCCGTGCTTCGTTTCGTCGCGGTCGCCCCACCGGCATTTCATCCGCGGCAGCACGCAACTCTCGGCGCCACCGAATTGCCACGCGCGCGGTGTTTACACAACGCACGCCTCAGCGACACGCACACCGAATGGCTTCTCTCGTCCCCACGCGAACGCGCACGCACCTTCCCGCCCCGCACGAAAAAACACCCGCTTTTCTTTCCTTTCCTCCCATGGTTCTCGGCGCGCACCCCGTCTCTCGTTTGCAGCCCGCCTCTCGCGCACTCACGCGTACGCGCGCGCACCACGCGCGCCTCAGTCGGTTTTAGAAAAAAGCCTTCACCTCTTCACCCACCTCGCGTATTTCACTATTGCACAGCGGATTAAGGGTGAAGACTTTATTATTTTTTCCTTCACCTCTCTCGTCCCGTGGCTTCACCCCGAAAGTGAAGAATTTTCGTCGCGGGTTTTCGCACAAAAACGGGCCTAAATGGGGAAGAATCCGGGGGGAGCAAAACGGTGAAGGCGAAGGTGAAGGAAAAAAGCAAAAGCCTTCACCCCTAAACAGCAGTCGGTCAACGTTTTGCGACCGGTCTGTGAAGGAGTGAAGGCTTTTTTCAAAAACTACCTGACATGCGCGCGTACGCGAGCGCGCGAGCATGCACGTTTGCGGTGTGTATCCTACAGCTCGTGCAGCGCACGCAGCAAACGCCGTTCGCCGCGATAGGGTTGCCACAACATCCAGATCAACAACAGTGCAGCCGGAACGTCGAAAGCCAGTTGCTCCGGTGCATACATGGGCAACGCCGCACCATAGAGCGCCGTTGCGGCCCAACGCGTGCAGCCGTTGGCCGTCCAGAGCGTGTGCAGTGCCGGCGCGAAAGCCAACAGTCGACCCACCACGTAGAACAACGCCGCAACCAGCGCCACTGCGGTCATGACTTTGTTCCAACGCTCGCGCAGCGAAACGTAAACCGCCGTGTGGGCGGTGCGTTGCAGCACCACAGCCCGCTCTTTGCGACGTGTGTGCAACGTTTCCCAGTCGGGCATTACCTGGCGCACGACACTTGCGGGGTGCATCTCGACTGCCACGCGCCGGGCATCGGCGCGCGCCGCCAACAGCGCACAGGCGCCGAAGGGCAAATCGAGACTGCCGGCGAAACCACCGCTTTGCAAAAACCATTCGCGGCGGAAAGCCACGTGGCCGCCGTCGGCCGCCGCGGCATGGCCGGCGAGCACAGAGCGCGCACTCCGCGCCCAGTCCCACGCGCGGAGCCGATTGGCTTCGGGCACGGCCGACGCCTCTTCGTGCTCATAGTTGGCATAACCCATCACCACGTCGTTCTCGTCGGTGAAGTGGGTGGCGAGATGCTGCAACCATTCGTCGCTCGTCGGACGACTGTCGGGCTCCACGACGACCACCCACGGCGCACGGGCGGCACGGACGCCGAGGGCCACGGCCACCTTGTGGGCATCGACGTTGCGCCGACGACTCTCGGGGACGAAGGTGTAGCGCAAATGGCCGTGCTGCGCCTGAAAACGCGTCACGACGTCGACCACTGCTCCGTCTTCGCCGGCGGCATTGGCCACCACCACCTCATAAGGACCGAAACGCTGCGTCAAGAACTGCGGGAGGTGCCGACTGAGGGTTTCGGCTTCGTTTTGCACCGGCAGAATGATCGACACCAGTGGATCTAAGGGCGCGGCGGCGGTGCCCACCACCCCACCCTCGACGGGAGGCGCGGGCAGCACGCGGGCCGACTGTGCGTCGGCACAAGCGATGACCGGCTTGAAGGCGGTGGCGCGAAAATAGACGTTGAGCCCCACGGACAAGAGGAGCAAAAAAAGAGGGAGGACAATGAAAAGTATTTCTATCATAAGTTGTTCCGGATCGGTAGACGAACTACTCAAAATTCAACTGCGGCGCCGAAACTCGGCACAGGTCACGGCGGTGGCCACAGCCACGTTCAGGCTTTCGCTGGTGGGGCGATCGGGGGGGAAGCTCGGAATGAGCAAACGATGGCTCACCCGCTCGCGGACGGCAGACGAAAGGCCGTTGCCCTCGTTGCCCATCACGATGATGCCGTGCGGCGTCAACTCGCTATCGTAGAGGTTGTCGCCATCGAGCAAGGTGCCGTAGACCGGCGTACCGGCGGGGAGCGCATCGAGCCAGGCGGGCAAATCGGTGTAGTGCACCCCGACGCGCCCCAAAGCGCCCATGGTGGATTGCACCGTTTTGGGGGCGAACACATCAGCTGTGTCGTGCGAACAGATCACGTGCTCGATGCCCCACCAGTCGGCAATGCGAACGATGGTGCCCACGTTGCCAGGATCTTGCACTCCGTCGAGGGCTAAACAAAGACTCCGACCGACCACGGGGAGCAAACTTTGCGCGGCCACCGGCTGCGGCTTTTCGAACACAGCCAGCACGCCTTGCGGCGCTCGCTGCAACGACACACGCGCCAATTCCTCGGCGGTGACTTCGACCCGTTCGGCCACGGCATTCGCCTCGGAGGGCACTTTGCTCAACACCGCCGGTTCGCCCACCAAAAGGCGACAACGAAAGTGGGCCAGCAGTTCGGTCACCAGTTTGGGACCTTCGGCCAGAAAAAGTCCTTCGGCATCGCGGTTTTTCTTGCGATCGAGGCTGCGAATGAGTTTTTGTTTGTTTTTGCTGAGCATGGGATGACGGCGCGCGCCGAGAGAAAACGTAGCGCGAAAGTACGACCTTTTTTCCGAAATGCCTATCTTTGCAGTCTAAAATAGCCTCACGTGAAGTCCCTCCACAGCTTTCTGTTCATGCTACTGCTCATCCCGTTGCTGACGGGGTGCTCGGCCGTGCGCTTTGTTCCGAAGGGGCGGTCGATGCTCACGCGCGTACAAGTCACGAGCAACAATCCGCAGGTGGCCGCCGCCGACTATCGAAACTACGTGCGACAGGAAGCCAACTCGCGCTGGCTCAGCACCCTCAAAGTGCCGCTCGGCATCTACTGTCTGTCGGGAACCGACGAACACAATGCGCTCAACCGCATCGTGCACCGCATCGGCGAGGCGCCGGTGGTCTACAACGACACGCTGACCGGCTACTCGATGGCGGCACTGCGCATGGCCTTGCAGAGCAAAGGCTATTTGCAAGCGCGCGTCGACACGACCTTGACACAAAAACAGCGGCGCGTCGCGCTGACTTACCGCCTCTTGCCGGGCAATCGCTCGTATGTGCACGAACTGCGGCGAGAATTTGACAACGACACCGTGCGGAGGCTCATCATGGCCGATTCGTCGAATTCGAAACTCTACAAAGGCATGCCGCTCGACCTCGCGCTGCTCGGTGAGGAACGCACGCGCATCGTGCACCGACTGCAAAACAACGGCTATATGAATGCCAACAATGAGTATGTGAGTTTTGTAGCCGATACCCTCCCCTTGAGTCAGGCGGTGCGACTCACCCTGCGCGTGCAGGCGCCGAGGGGGGTGGATCGACGGATGGCCTACCAGGTTTATCGCATCGGCCGCGTTTCGCTCATCGAACTCAACACCGAGGAAGCACCGACCGACAGTTCGTTCTACCGCAACATCACGTTTGAGTCCGCCGGACACACGCGCATCAACCGACACACTTACGTGCGCAACCTCTTCGTCTTGCCCGATAGTCTCTATCGCGACGTCGCCACACAATACACCTACCAAAACCTCAATGCGCTGGCGGCGGTGAACTACTCGAACATCCACTACGCCCAACCGGCTCCCGGCGATTCGACCGTGAATGTGCATCTGCTGGTGCAACTCAACAAGCCGAACGGTATCAGTTTCGACCTCGAAGGGACGAACACGGCCGGGGATTTAGGAGGAGCGGCGACCCTCACCTATACCCAACGCAATCTCTTCCGCGGCGCGGAGAGTTTCTTCCTCAAATTTCGCGGAGCTTACGAGGCCATCCGCCGACTGGAGGGGTATCGCAACCAGAATTACACGGAATACGGGATCGAAGCGACGCTGCGCTTCCCCACGCTGCCCATCTCGCCGGGCGAGCGCAATTTGCGCACCTACAAGGGAAGTACTGACTTTTCGGTGATGTACAATTCGCAAAACCGACCGGAATTTTACCGTCGGGTGCTGACGGGCACGTGGAGCGTGGACTGGAATCGCCATGCGCGACCCAACCTGCGACATCACCTAGACATTGTGTCGCTGAACTACGTGTTCATGCCGTGGATTTCCGACACCTTCCGCCGCACTTACCTCGAAGGCGACAACCCACGCTATGCCGTGCTCCGCTATTCGTACGAGAATATCTTCATCATGCGGGCGGCCTATGGATTTGTCTTCAATTCCTTGCGCACTCCGGGATCGGGCAACCTCTATCGCACCAACGGCTACCAAATTCGCGCCGGCGTGGAAACGGCCGGTAACCTCCTCTACGGCATCTCGAAGATGCTACGCATGCACCAAACGGCCGACGGGAGTTACGCGATCTTCAGCATCCCTTATTCGCAATATGTGAAGTTCGATGTGGACTTCTCGAAAAGCGTGCGGCTCTCAGAAAACAACTCGCTGGCGTGGCATGCGGCGTTCGGACTCGCCATCCCCTTCGGCAATTCGAAGGTGATCCCCTACGAGAAACGCTACTTCTCGGGAGGCGCCAATTCGGTGCGCGGGTGGAACGTGCGACAACTCGGCCCCGGACGCTACGCGCAGAAGGACGGGAATATCGACTTCATCAACCAAACCGGCAATCTGAAGATCGACCTCTCGATGGAATATCGCAGTTCGCTCTTCTGGAAATTTGAAGGGGCGGCCTTCGTCGACGCCGGCAATGTGTGGACCACCCGCGGCAAAACGGGACCGGACGGCGGACAATTTCGCTTCGACTCCTGTCTGCGCGAACTGGCCGTCGCCTACGGATTGGGCTTGCGCCTGAATCTCAACTACTTCATCGTGCGTTTTGACGGCGGAATGAAGGCCATCGATCCCGCAGTGCCTTCCGGTGCGCTGCACTACCCCATTTTCCACCCCAATCTCTCGCGCGACTTCACCCTCCACTTCGCCGTGGGTTTGCCTTTCTGAGGTTCCGCGGCTCACTTCTCCTTTCTGACTCCTTCTTTCCATGCAATTTATCTGTTTCGGCAGCGGCAGCTCCGGCAATTGTTACTATCTAGAATCGCGCGGCGAAGCCATTCTCATCGACTTGGGCATCGGCATTCGCGCCTTCAAAAAACACATGCGCGACTACGGACTGACGATGCCCAAAATCAAAGCGATCATCGTCACCCACGACCACACGGATCACATCAAAGCCGTGGGACCGCTCTCCATTGAATTCCGCATCCCCGTCTACGCTTCGATGCCCGTACACGAAGGCATCGTGCGCAATCGCTTCATGACGAAAAAGATCCCCGAGGACTTGCAACGCTGCACAGTGCTCAACACGCCGTTCGAGGTGGGGAATTTCCGCATCACGCCGTTTGCCGTTCCTCACGATGCGACGGACAACAACGGTTACTTCATCGAACTCATCGAACCGGAAGAAACCAACGCCACCGACCTCTTTGCACCGCAAGGAGGCGACGGACGCCCCACCTTCTGCCTCATCACCGACGCGGGACAGTTCACCGAAACCATGATCCCCTATGTGCAACGTGCCCGCTACCTCGTGATCGAAGCCAACTACGACCGCGAACTCCTCGACAACGGCCCTTATCCGCTCTACCTGCGCAAACGCATCTCCGGCGGACGCGGACACATGGACAACCGCCTCACGGCCGAAGCCTTGAAACAGCACCTCACGCCCGAGACACGCCGCGTGTGGCTCTGCCACCTGAGTGCCGAGAACAACAACCCCGAAACGGCGCGCCGCACCGTGGCCGAAGCCATCGACGCTCTCCCCTTTGATGAGCGTCCCCGCCTCGACGTCCTGCGAAGAACCGTACCGAGCGGACTGGAACGACTCGTCTAATGCGCTCGCGACAATCTCTTTTCGCCAAACGAATTCCCGTCCCCGAGACCACAGCATGTGTTGTGTTTCGGGGACGGGAATGTTTTATGCTCTATCGAGAACAAGATCCAGAGCTACTATTTGATTCGTCCTAATAATAGGCATCAGATATTGACGGCATATTCATACGCAAAATAAGATGATCTCACCAACCTGCCGCCGTAGAGTCAACCGCCGTGTGCAAATACTGCTTGTTACTTCCAAAGGGGCTGCTGTTCCCAATCGGCTGGAAAACCCATGGCTACGGTATCCACTTGAGAATATGCTGAAAGTAATCCTTTTAACTTTGCCTTGAAGGCCTGTCCACGCCCAAACGATTCAAGCCAATACGCTACGCAACAAAATATTGCATAGACTTTTATTGCTGTCCGCAAAACTTCAAAACGCCACAAATTCCCTATCCGCAATGCCCATCAATAGGCGTTGCGGATAGGAAAATCGTGTCAGTTTGAAGTTTAGCCGACAGCTATATTTTTTGATCATAGCTGATCTGCAAACTCAGAGAAAATAATTTTCACAACATCTTTCCATTTCTTTGGAATATCCTTCCATTCACTCCACTCCTTTGTGTGTTCATAGGCTCTGAAGGGCTTATCTTGGGATGGCGCAGAATACCCTAAGACGTCTTCGATACAATCTTCCATCATATAACGATCATTTGTTTTACCTCCTAGAGATTCAAGAATCTTGGGATTCATTTTTGCAGCACCTTCAGTCTTTGAATCTTTATCATGAACGACAAATAAATCAATATTCATCGCCTTAAGGTACTTAATGAATGAAATCATTGTGGCTTTCCCATTTGCCTTGATTATTTGAAATTCATCACGAATCCGTTTTCGGACTTCTTCTGGCATTGTTGAGATTGTATTCTTAAAGACTATTTCTTCAGTATTTCCCTCAATAAGTATGACTTTCCGTGCAAAGAAAACTCGTGCGACATAATCGTCAATCTTTTGCAACAACTTTACCCTCGTTTTATCATGTTCCATCATTTTGGAGAGAGTCTCAGAATGTTTAAAGCTAAACACTTCACTATAGCCTCGCTCTCCGATAGTGTATCGATTTAGAGATTGACTTGTTTGCTGTGCCAAATCTATCATATATGGAGAATGTGTAGAACATGCTATTTGAGTTTTTCCTCCTCCAAGGCTGTATATCGTCTCTCGCATAGAAGTAGCCGCGTTAGGATGTAAAAATAACTCTGGCTCTTCAAAGCAAATAAACAGGTCTCTTGCTGCTTCATTACAGGATCTTTTTTTATAAAATCTAAGGAGGCTAAAAACCACAGAACGAATCATGCCTGTCCCTTGGTAAGCGACAGACGTTTTGATATTACTCTTCATATCAATTTGAAACGTAGGATTTAAGACCTCCGGGCCAGACAATGACGGAGTTATTTCTATAAATGACCCTGGAAAAACTTCCTTAATTACAAGATTTAGTTCCTTCATCATACTTCCAAATTCCTGGCGTTCATCAGCTGGGTCTAACTCTTTAGCAAGTTTACCCAAAGCCTCTTGGGCTTGTATATAATAATCAGACTGATCCCTTACACCTGCAAATAACTCTGAAAGCAATGTTTGCATACTCTTTCCTTTCGCTGTCAGCTCCTCGGGTAAAGCACCTGCTTCAATACACAAAAACAAAGGAAGCCTTGACAGAACATTTGCAGCGATACCTCCAGGATTCTCAAACCACTTTCGCTCTTGATTAGCCTGTGATACCCCTGGAATTTCGTCACAAAGTTTAGCTATCTCTTGGGATTTTATTTTCCGAGACAAAGCTTTTCCTTCAAAATATTCAGGTTTAACTCCCAGTTCTATAAAGTCATTAGGAGTAGTGCATCCTCTGAACTCCTCCTTAATATCTATTGCATGAAGTTCTATTTCGCGAATTGTTTTATTCCCATTCGGATCGTATCGGACTCTGTAATTAAAACCAAATCCATCTGTTCCATCAGGCTTACTGTATCTAAATAGCCTACCTTCGTCAAATCCACGCTCTTTAAGGATATCAGTAGAGACATCAATAAATTCCCCCTCAATACTAGTTTCTTCTGTTACTGTTTGCTCTACACCCTCTGAGTTGACAAAACGAGTCCTATCTTCACTAGTGAATTTCTTTTGAGTTAGTAGGAGTTCTATTGCAGCAAATGTAGTCGATTTTGCAGAATTGTTCGCACCAACTAGAAACGTTACATCACTAAAATCAATTTCGACGTTTTGCAAACGGCGAAAGTTTCTAATTCTCAATTTATTTAATTTCATACACCATATATTTCCATTTAAATATCCAAAAGCCGATCCCTGTTCAATACACATTCCAAAGAATGTAGTTGTATATTAAATATTTCAAGAGATACTCACTGACAATCACCTTTAATTAGCGGGTTTTCAAACACAATCAAAGACGAATGAACACGAATGAGATTGTACATAAGCAGCTTCTTTTAACAACAAAATCCACATCAATTTACAAACATGCTTATACAGGGTCTCGAGAATAATACTCCTTTCAGAAAAGGACAAAACCGCTGAACAAATTACATATTGTATTATCACCGACGAATGTACGATTATGAACAACAGTTGTCTATATCATGTATGAGATGTATCACCACAAGCCTAAGTTAGGAATACAAAGGTAATACTTTCATCTGACATTTCGAAAGTAAGGAGTTGCGAAATCTTAGGCTCATCTGACATTTAGAGTTTCCCATATTTTCCAACACACACAATAACACGGCAAGCAATTTTGGCCTCCCCAACGCGCGTATGTACGCACGCGTCAGGTGTTTTTCGTTTTTTTGCCTTCACCTCTTCACCCGATGGGCACAAATGATTGAGCAACAGTGCTTTGTGGGTGAAGGTTTCGGTGAAGCTCCTTCACCCTCCGGTGAAGATAGAGGAAATGCAAGAGCCTTCACCCCTAACATTCAGTGATTCAACAGATTGCAGATGAGGGGTGAAGGCAAAAAAGGGGAAACTTGCTGAGTGCGCAAGGCGCGGGTGCGCGTCCCCCCGCGCGTGCGTCATGCGCGAGGGAGCACCCAACAGGGGGCCGGCGACGAATGTGCGAAGCAAGGAGAGAAGGAAACGAAAAGGAGGAGGGCGATGAGAGAAACAAGGGGCAGTTCGAAAAAAAGTCCCCGTGTTTTTGTTTTTCCGTTCGCGAGATCGAAAAATAAAAACATTTCTCGTCGAAAACCACGACAGTTCGAAACAAAAGACTTATCTTTGCGCTCGATAAAACACAACCTTTCCCTTTTCCCGTCGCTCTGCGGCGTCCACATAGCGTCAAATTCCGTGGACTACTGTCCTGTGGATCAGCGCAAATGCTCTTTGACTTGATGCAAAAAAATCCCGACACACCGCAATGGGTGCATCGGGACGATAGGGCTGTTGAGACATTTCGCTCAGCGACGCATGGTCTCGAAAAACAATTCGGGCAGTTGCGTGAGCGAGTTGGGGTCGACGTAGCTTTCGATGTGGCGCTTGCGCTTCTCTTCCAGGATCTCGTCGACGGCAATGAGGATGCCCGTTTCTTCGACATTGCCAAACGTGTCGTTGATGGCGGTGCCAAACACGCGCATCGTGGGCGAAAGACTCATGTAGGCGCTCACCAGCGGCGGGATGTTGAAGCCGCGTTGGCGCACAGCGCGGTTGAGAATCTTGTAGTCGGCGCGGAAATCATCTTCAACGAAAAGCGCGCGGAGCTTTTCTTCCGGCGTTTCGAGCAGTACCGGATCGGCCACGGTGATAAGTCCGTCGCGGTCGCCGAAATGACGTTTGAGAAAATAGAGTATCATGTCGCGCGCCTCACGGTCGAAGCTCGGATACATGGTCATTTTCCCAAAGAAGTATTTCAAATCGGGGATCATCACCGTGAGGGCGCCCAGGCCGTCCCAAAGATTGTCGAGGGCGTAGAGACTCTTGGAGAGATTGTTGGTGCTCTGGTACTCGAGGGTGACGAACGAGCGGCCGAGCTCTACGGTCTGCGGGAGGAAATTCTCGATGAAATTATCGGAGAAATGAAACATGTGGCCGGTGGCCAGGTAGGGTTGTCCGTCGGGGCAGAACGTGATGTCAGAAGCCGGCAGAAAGCGATAGCCGCCCAAGATTTCGCAGGCGTCGGGATTCCACACCACCAGCTGATAGTAGGGTTTCTCGCACGTGTCAAATTCGTCGAGGTCAAGGGCTTTTCCGGTACCGCCGCCGGCGGCGCGAAAGGCGATTTCGCGCAGACGACCGATTTCGCGCATCACGTGCGGGGCATTGTGGTGCGTGATGATGTAGATCTCGTTGCCGGCCTTGTTGGTCTTGCGGAGCTGACGTTCGGGGGTGAGCTCTTGCAACAGGAGGTCGCGAGATACCGGGGCGATGATTTCTTCCATTGTCGAGAATTTATGAGGGAACTCCACGCCCCGACGGGGCGGTAGAGTCTGAAATACCAAGGCGAGTGGGACAGCGTCCGATCAATTGGGGAGCCGATAGACCAGTTCGCGCACGTGGGCTGCCCAGGCGATGGGGCTACGTGCCGATGTGAACTCCTGCCACGGAATGGGCTGCCCGATGACAACGCGGAAATGGCCGCCGCGATGGCGATAGAGTTCGTCCACGAGGTAGAGCATGGCGAGATTGAAGCGGATGCCGAGCCGCTTGCTCCATGTGGCCAGCCGGTAGAACCGATCGGAATTGCGACCCTCGAAATAAATGGGCACAATGTCGCGATGCGATTCCACACTCTTCGTGACAAAGGTTTTGGCCCACGGAATGTCTTGGATTTTTCCGTCGATGCGACGCGAACAGAGACCGGCGGGGAACATAATGATGTGCTTGCCTCCGGCGAAAGCGGCACTGACGCGCTGCGAGAGTTCGCGCCCTTCGCGACCGGTCTTGTTGATGGGCACGATGAGCGGTGCGATTCCGGAAAGGTTCATCAAGAGGTCGTTGGCCAGATAGCACACACGCTCGTTGTAATGCCGGCCGAGGATGGCACCAAGCACCACACCGTCGGCGCCGCCGAGGGGGTGATTGGAGACGAAGGTGAAACGGCGGCCGTCGGCATCTGAGGGGAGGTGTTCCTTCCCCACCACTTCGATGTGCAAATCGAGGTGGCGAATGCAATCTTCCAACCACTGCACGCCTTGCTTTTCGCCTTCTTGGACAATGAACTCATTGAGCCAATCTTGGTGGACGATGTTTTTGAGATAGCGTACCACGAAGTTCGGCACATAACGAGCCTTGGTGCCCATTTTGTCGGAAAGGATGCGGTCGATGTCTATGAGAAAGGGTTGCGCCATTGGATCTTGCATGTGAGAGTGCATCGGCGACTCGCGTCTCGCGGCAAATTGCGTCGCCGGCTGCCGATTGCTCCTGCAAAATTAAATATAAATGCCAACATACAAGCGCGACAACCGGTGTTTTCTAAGGGTGTGGGGACGAAAAATGGAGAATAGACACAAAAAGAATAAAGCACCAACCGAGGTTGATGCTTTATTTAGTTGCGGAGGTCCGACTCGAACGGGCGACCTCCAGGTTATGAGCCTGGCGAGCTACCAACTGCTCCACTCCGCGATCATTTCAATCAGGCTTTCTTCCCGATTGCGATGCAAAGGTAGGCACTTTTTCGTTCACTGCCAAGACTTGGGCGAAAAAAAGTGGAAGAAAATTGCAATTACCACAATTCTGCAATATCAATATTACAGAAACGTATCAAAAACACCTATTTTCGCTATCAAACGGCGGTTGTTCCGTTCAGAGGAACTCGGGCAAACGGAACAAGCGGGTGCCGTTGGAGCCTTTGATGAGAATCAAATGATCGGAAACCGGGTGGCTGAGCAATTCGTTCTCCACGGCTTCGACGTTGGCGAAGGTGCGCACTTTGACGGCCGGAGGCAGGGCCAGGGCCGAAGCTGCTGCGGTGAAGCATTCGCCCACCAACCAGATTTCTTCGCAACCGCACGTGGTGGCTTGTCGCAGCACTTCGGCGTGTGCATCGGCCGAGGCAGCGCCCAACTCGCGCATATCGCCGAGAATCATCATCTTGTGGGCTGCTGTGGTCTGCCGGAAACTGGTGAGGGCAGCTTGCATCGACGAGAGGTTGGCATTGTAGGCGTCGATGATGAGCGAATTGTGCTCCGTTTTCCGATATTCCGATCGATTGTTGTGCGGGGCGTAGTGCTGCAAGGCATGGTCGATGGCGGTCAAGGACACTTTGAAACAAAGTCCCACGAGCACGGCCGCCAACACATTATCTATATTATAGGCGCCCACGAGTTGCGTGCTCACCTTGTGCCATGCGCCGTCGGCCTTGCGCCAGCGCAGCGTCAAGAAAGGCGTGCAGTCCACCACTTCGCCCTCGATGGTGTAGCCATGTCCGGGACTGCCGTAGGTGAGCGAGGGCAAACCACATTCGGCCACGTGGGGCATGAGAAATTCGTTATCGCCGTTGACAAAAACGAAGAACGGCACAGCGTCGGGCTTGAAGCGGGTTTCGCCGGTGATGAGGGTTTCGGTGATTTCGGTGTTGCGCTGTGCAAGATAGCGGTAGAGCTCGGTTTTGGTTTTCACCACACCCTCAAATGAGCCGAAGCCTTCGAGGTGCGCTTTCCCGACATTGGTGATGAGTCCGCAATTGGGTTGCACGATTTTGCTCAGCTGCGCGATTTCGCCCGGGTGGTTGGCGCCGGTTTCGATCACGGCGAAATCGTGTTCGGGGCGCAAACGGAGCAGCGTGAGGGGCACACCAATGTGATTGTTGAGGTTGCCTTCGGTGTAGAGCACCTTGAATTTCTCGCCGAGCACCGCGGCAACGAGTTCTTTGGTGGTGGTTTTGCCGTTGGTGCCGGTGATCTGCAACACCGGGGTGTCGAGCACACGGCGGTGGTGGGCCGCCAGTTCCTGCAAGATGGAAAGTACGTCGTCGACAAAAAGGCAACGCGCATCTTTTGCAGCCACTTCGGCATCGTCCACCACAGCGTAGGCGCAACCGTTGGCCAAGGCGTCGAGTGCAAAGGCGTTGCCGTCGAACTTGTCGCCGCGCAACGCGAAGAAAAGACTGCCCTCGGGACAGTGGCGCGTGTCGGTCGTCACCACGGGATGACGATGGTAGATATCATAGAGTTGGGGAAGTGTCATAATTCTGTTCTTGGTTCGTGCCTACAAAAGTACATTTTCTTAGCGAATGAACCGAAAAAGTCGCTTGTTTATTTTGCGATCCACGCGTCACCTCTTAACTTTGCAAGTATTCGACGTCGCATTCTCCTTCAAATCATGACACACACGCTTCGCATCAACGACCATCTTTTTCCCCTCGACCGCCCACTGGTGATGGGTATTCTCAACGCAACTCCCGATTCATTCTTTGCCGACTCGCGCACTCCGGTGAGCGATGTCGAAGCCTTGCGCCGGCGCGTGCGCACACTCGTGGAGGAGGGCGCGGACTGCATCGATGTGGGCGCCTACTCCACTCGTCCGGGCGCCGACGAGGTGAGTGCCGACGAAGAAATGCGGCGACTCGCCGCGGCACTCGAAGTGGTGCGCGAGGAAGCTCCGGACACGCTGCTGTCGGTCGACACCTTTCGCGCGGAAGTGGCGCTGCACTGCGTGAGAGACTACGGGGTGCAGCTCATCAACGACATCTCCGGCGGCACACTCGACCGCGCGATGTTTCACACCGTGGCACGACTCGGTGTGCCTTACGTCTTGATGCACCTGCAAGGCACCCCCCGCACCATGCAGTGCAATCCGCAATATGACGACGTGGTGGCAGACGTCATTGAGTGGTTGGCGCGCCGCGTGCAACGCTTGCGCGAACTCGGGGCACACGACATTATCCTCGATCCGGGCTTCGGATTCGGCAAAACCATGGAGCACAACTATGCGCTACTCGACAAGCTCGACTATTTCCACGAGCTGGGACTCCCGCTGCTCGTGGGGGTGAGTCGCAAATCGATGATCTACAAACTGCTCGGAACTGATGCGGCGCAGGCGCTCAACGGGACGACGGTGGTCAACACCATCGCGTTGCTCAAAGGGGCGCACATTTTGCGTGTGCACGACGTGCGCGCGGCCGTCGAAGCGGTGCGCATTGTCGAAAAAATGCGCGCGGCCGACACCAAGTAAACCTCTCACGCTATGATTTTTGGGATTCTTTCTTTCGACCTCAAAGATGCCATCGATATTATTTTGGTGGCCTTGCTGCTTTTCTACCTCTACCGACTGATGCGCGCCTCGAGTTCGTCCAATATTTTCACGGGCGTGCTCATTTTCATCATCGTCTGGATCCTAGTTTCGCAGGTGTTCAAGATGCGGCTCCTCGGCAGCATTCTCGACCGCCTCATCAATGTCGGCGCACTCGCGCTCATCGTGCTCTTCCAGGAGGAGATCCGACATTTTTTCTCCACCATCGGCACACAACGGGCCTCACTGATTTTGCGCTGGTTCAGGCGACACAACGACGACAACACCTTGCACCGCAAAGAGATCCTGCCGCTCGTCATGGCTTGCGTGAGCATGGGCAAACAAAAGGTGGGCGCACTCATCATCGTGGAGCGTTATCAAGATCTCGATGACGTGGCTTCCTACGGAGAGGTGATCGACGCAAGGATTTCGCAACGGCTCATCGAAAACATCTTCTTCAAAAACTCTCCGCTCCACGACGGTGCGATGGTGATTTCCAACAAACTCCGCGTCTACCGAGCCGGCTGCGTCCTTCCCGTCTCGCACGACCCGGATATTCCCAAGACGCTCGGCTTGCGACACCGTGCCGCACTCGGCGCTTCGCAGAAAAGCGACTGCTTGGCGATCGCCGTGAGCGAAGAAACCGGACACATCTCGGTGGCGCAAGGCGGACGACTGCAATTGGACCTCACGGCCGAGGAGCTGGAAAGCCGAATCGTGGAGACACTTCCGCGCACTCTCGTCGACGATGAGGCGACGGACGAATCAGCTCCGGCAACGACCTCTCCGAAACCCGCAACTTCCGACGCGCGCTGACCTGCCGGCGCTCCGGAGGCCACCGAAACACGAACAAGGCCACCGCTTCCTTTCCGGTTGCGGTGGCCTTGTTTTCGTTCATTGTAAACGTCGGTGCGCCTTGTGGGAAACTCCCACCGGCGAAGACCGGGTTCACTGGATTTTGGTCCAGTACATCTTCTTGTAGAACGGTCCGAGCTTTCCTTTGACGGTGAGCACACCGGGTTTCTCGAAATACATTTCCACTTTGTACGTCTTACCCGACGTGGGATCGTAGATGCGGCCATCTTCCCACTCGTTGTCGTCAGCGTCATACGTCACCTTGTCGACCAAAACGATCTGATTGGAAGGCGTGTGGCGCTTCGCGGGATCGGGATTCTTCGTGTCGGTGCGCTGCGATCCGTCGGGATTCTTCATGTTCTCAAGCCAGATCACCTGTGCACGGTAACCTCCGGCATGCTTGAACACCTTCACCTTCGAGTTGCGACCGTCTTTCACCACACGATACACTCCTACAATTTTGTCGGCCGCCGATTGCGCCGAAAGACTCAACGTCGCACCCAGGCAGACGAGGAGCAGCAAAAGAAAAAATCTTTTCATTGAGATAAAGAATTACCGGCATGCACACAAAAGTTGCACACCTCGATTATATCTGCGCAAAAATACAACGTAACCTTCATTCTCACAAGAAACACTTCGAGAAAATGCTGTAAAAGGAGAAAGTCCCCAAGTTTTTTGCCCCGCGCCTTTTGTTCATTAGAAGAAAAACACTACTTTTGCAGCGCTAATCAGCATACAGACAATTTACAAACCCAATAGTTTCACACATTTGAGACCCAATAGAAACGACCGCAAACAGCCTACTAAACCGCAATATCGCGTAAACGAACAAATTCGTGTGCGCGAAGTGCGTATTGTGCAAGACGATGCCGAAAGCACCGTAATGCCTACCCGCGATGCTCTTCGACTCGCGCAACAAAAAGGAGTCGATCTCGTCGAGATCAGCCCCAATGCGCAGCCTCCCGTTTGTAGATTGATCGACTACTCGAAATTCCTCTACCAACAGAAGAAGAAACAGAAGGAGCTGAAAGCCAAACAAGTGAAGGTGGAAATCAAAGAGATCCGTTTCGGTCCCCAAACTGACGACCACGATTACAACTTCAAGCTCAAACACGCCAAAGGATTCCTCAGCGAAGGCGACAAAGTCAAGGCTTATGTTTTCTTCCGCGGACGAAGCATCCTCTTCAAGGAACAAGGTGAAGTGCTCCTGCTGCGTTTCGCCAACGACCTCGAGGACTATGGTAAAGTGGAATCCATGCCGGTGCTCGAAGGTAAGCGCATGACGATGTATCTCGCGCCCAAGAAAGCTCCCGTCAAGAAGGAAAAAGAGGTACTGCCCGAAGCTCCCCAAAACGAAGGCGAAACGGCTACCGAAGAGCAGCCTGCTCCCACCAAGAAGGCACCTCAAGTCAAGGAACGCCGCGAATACACCGGTCCCAAGGTGGAAGGCGAAGACTTCTAATCCGAGCAGAGCGCCGTCCCGCACACAGGTTTTCGACCTAAGCTGCGGACCATCCAACCATTCCTGAATAGATCCGAACTGAAAAGTGATGTTCTCGGCGGAACTACCCCAGTTTCCATAATCACTAAAAAGCATCCGTCGAGGCGCTTGGCTCGAAGTTCGTTTTTATATCGTCGCGCGTTGTGCCAGGTATGCGCAACCGCACATTCATTCATCATTTAATCACACAACAAATGCCTAAGGTAAAGACTAATTCCGGCGCGAAGAAGCGTTTCGCACTCACCGGAACGGGTAAGATCAAGAGAAAGCACGCTTTCCACAGCCACATTCTCACCAAAAAGACGAAGAAGCAAAAGCGCAACCTCTGCCACGTGGGTCTCGTTGACTCCACCGACGTTAAGCAGGTACGCGAATTGCTCTGCATGCGCTAATCAAAAGCTCTCACCCACAGTCATTTATTCAATCGAATGTCCGGCTCGCAAGTGTCACATCCCTGACCGCCGGCAATCACAACCCAACTTACTATGCCAAGATCAGTAAATCACGTCGCATCTCGCGCTAAGCGCAAGAGAATCCTGAAATTGACCCGCGGATACTATGGTGCTCGCAAAAACGAATCCTGAAATTGACCCGCGGATACTATGGTGCTCGCAAAAACGTCTGGACCGTTGCCAAGAACACTTGGGAGAAAGGTCTGACCTACGCCTTCCGCGATCGTCGCAACAAGAAGCGCAACTTCCGCGCACTCTGGATTCAGCGTATCAACGCTGCGGCTCGCCTCGAAGGCTTGAGCTATTCTCAACTCATGGGTGGACTCCACAAGGCCGGTATCGAGATCAACCGTAAGGTGCTCGCCGACCTCGCTGTCAACAACCCCCAGGCTTTCAAAGCCATCGTTGAGAAGGCCAAATAAGTCTCCACTTGGCCTAATCCAACAACTATTCCCAATCCAATCGAAAGGCGTGCTTCACTCGTGAAGCCGCCTTTTTTCGTTTGTTCTCGTCCGTACAGGGCGCACTCCTCCGCCGGCGGGAACTGACCACAACGCGCTTCCCTCTTCCCTCCTCCTCAAGAGTCACAAAAAGGCTCCTCTCAAACAATCCCCCACCCTTCCCTTTTTCCACAGTGCCGTGACGTCTCGCCCCTCATCGTCCCACTTTTTATTCGGGGAAGCCTGTCCTACTCACAAGAGCGCCAACCTACCGTGCGATCACCGCAACCTGCTTCTTTGAAGTCCCGACCTGCTCGCGTTCCCTCCCAAGGATGGCAGAAAAATCGGGAACTTTTTGCGAAAACAAGGGAACTTTCATTCGGTAGCGCCCAACTTTTTCCCCGAATCGCGTGATTTCATCCTGGAACGCACCACTTTTTCCCGCATTGCTCACTTCCCTTGTGGAATGGCACGAATTCTTTGCAGCATAGCACGATTTTTTTTGCTGCACCGCTCGATTTCTTTTGCGCTTCCTCAGTTCACTCTCCGCTCACCCTCCAACACGCAAGTCCCTCCCTCCTATCGTTCACCCACCACGTCCTCTTCTCTATGTTTACCTTCCGTCAATTCGTTGTCCACGACGACCGCTGCGCCATGAAAGTCGGCACAGACGGCGTTCTCATCGGCGCATGGGCCCGATTGGCCGCGACCGACGAACCACCGCAGCCCACCGGCAGCGAATCGCACGCTACACCAATTGAAAACCTGCGCACCACGAAACGCGTCCTGGACGTCGGTACGGGCTGCGGGCTCGTCGCACTCCTGCTCGCCCAGCGTTTTCCGGAAGCCCACCTCGTCGCGCTCGAAATCGACCCACAGGCTGCGGATCAAGCCGCGGAAAATGTAGCCCGGTCGCCCTTCGCTCAGCAAATCAACGTGCTTTGTGCCGATTTTCTGGACGACAATCATTGCGCTTCCCTACGCGACGCCGGCACCTTCGATGCCATTGTGAGCAATCCGCCGTTTTTCGAAGAAACGCTTCTCGCTCCCGACGCACTCCGTGCGCAAGCCCGCCATACCGCCACGGGACTCACCTTCGCCCGCCTCACGATGCGTGCAGCCCGCCTCCTCCGCCCGGGAGGGAGCCTCGAAGTCATCGTTCCGAAATCGGCGCAAGAACGGTTTCATGCCGCAGCGGCCGACGTCGGATGCTCACTCGTGCGCGCCACCGACGTACAAACCGTGGCACGCAAAGCACCGAAACGCGTTTTGCTACACTTCGTCAAGGATGCAGCGCCCGAACGCGTGGAACGCGACACCCTTATTCTCCTGTGCGACGGCCAACGTTCTGCCCAGTACGCAGAACTCTGTCGAGATTTCTATCTCTGACGCCGAAAAAACGCCCCGCCTTTTTGCCGTTCGCTCGAAAACAAGTAACTTTGTAGGCAAAGAATATCATTATTTCCACCTAAACACATTATGGAAAAAAGCGCATTGCAAATCGCTCGTGCGGCTTACAGCCCCAAACTCCCCGCCGGTCTGCGCGGCAACGTGAAAATCGTAGAGGGTAATCCCACGCAGAGTGTTGATAATCAGGAAGAGATCAAAGCCCTCTTCCCCAACACCTACGGTATGCCCCTCGTTAGCTTCGAACCCACCGACGAGAAGAAGGAATATGCACCCATCAACATCGGCATCATCCTTTCGGGCGGACAAGCTCCCGGCGGTCACAACGTGATTTGCGGTCTCTACGACGGTCTGAAAAAGCAAAACCCCAATTCCAAGCTCTACGGCTTCCTCATGGGCCCCGGTGGTCTCGTCGACCACCAATACATCGAGATGAACGACGCCCTGATCGACGAATATCGCAACACCGGCGGTTTCGACATGATCGGTTCGGGTCGCACCAAGCTCGAGGAAGAAGCACAATTTGAAAAGGGTCTCGAGATCATTCGCCAGCTGGGCATCAACGCCATCGTGATCATCGGCGGCGACGACTCCAACACCAACGCTTGCGTACTGGCCGAATACTTCGCAGCCAAGAAAACCGGCGTGCAAGTCATCGGTTGCCCCAAAACCATCGACGGCGACCTCAAGAACGACCAGATCGAAACGTCGTTCGGTTTCGACACCGCCTGCAAAACCTACGCAGAAGTGATCGGCAACATCCAGCGCGATGCCAACTCCGCTCGCAAGTACTGGCACTTCATCAAACTCATGGGTCGCTCGGCTTCGCACATCGCCCTCGAATGCGCCCTCCAAGTGCAACCCAACGTCTGCCTCATCTCCGAAGAAGTGGAGGCTAAGGAACAAAGCCTCGACGACGTGGTGACTTACATCGCAGGCGTTGTCGCCAAGCGTGCCGAAGCCGGCAATAACTTCGGCACGGTGCTCATCCCCGAAGGCCTCATCGAGTTCATCCCCTCGCTCAAAAAACTCATCGCCGAGCTCAACGACCTCCTTTCCACCCCCGAGGCAGAGAAAGTGGAAGCCGCTCAGCAACGCGCTTGGGTGCTCGAAAAACTTTCGCCCGCCAATGCAGCCATCTACGCCTCGCTCCCCGAAGGCGTCGCTAAGCAGCTCACCGCCGAGCGCGACCCCCACGGCAATGTGCAGGTTTCGCTCATCGAAACTGAGAAGCTCCTCAGCGAAATGGTAGCCGAGAAGCTCGCCGCCTGGAAGAAGGAAGGTAAATACGTAGGCAAGTTCGCGCCTCTCCACCACTTCTTCGGTTACGAAGGACGCTGCGCCGCTCCCTCCAACTTCGATGCCGACTACTGCTACGCACTCGGTGCATCGGCTGCGCAACTCGTCGCCAACGGCAAGACCGGCTACATGGCCATCGTGAAGAACACCACCGCACCGGCCGAACAGTGGATCGCCGGCGGTGTCCCCATCACCATGATGATGAACATGGAACGCCGCCACGGCCACATGAAACCCGTGATCCGCAAGGCCCTCGTCGAACTCGACGGCAAACCCTTCCAAGCTTTCGCCGCACACCGCGAAGAATGGGCCGAAAAGACCGCCTTCATCTACCCCGGACCCATCCAGTACTGGGGACCCACGGAAGTTTGCGACCAGTGCACCCGCACGCTCGCACTCGAACAGGCCAAATAAAACGCGCACGCAACGTGCTCCGATAAGAAAAATCCCCCTTTCTCTCTGTGGAGAAAGGGGGATTTTTCGTAAGTCGCTTGCAGATCACAGTTAAAATGCCTAATTTTGCCGCACTGAAATCTCACTATTTTCAACTCCCACAGAGAGTTGGATCAAGAAAAACCACAAATAAAATTCCCGTGCGTCACACGAACGAAAACAACACGCAGGAACAATCTTCTGCACCCCACTCCCGGACAGCACACACATTCGGGCAGCATCGCAAACGCATCTTTTGGATCGGCGGATCGGCCATTGCACTGGTTTGCGCCCTACTCCTCTACCACTTTATCCTTGCACCTTACCGCCATCGTGGCTTCGGCGAGTCCAAATTCCCGGCCAACTACAGCATTCACGGCATTGATGTGAGCCACCACCAAGGCACCGTCGACTGGGAAAAAGTAGCCACCGCCTCAGATGACAACGGTGCACGCGTACAATTCGTATTCGTCAAAGCCACGCAAGGAAAAAGCCATTTGGATCGGAAATTTCGTCACAACTTCCTGAAAGCGCAACAATACGGTCTCGTCCGCGGAGCCTACCATTATTTCTCGCCCGGCATTTCGGGCGACGAGCAAGCCCACCATTTCATCAACAACGTCCCACTCGAAAAGGGCGACCTCCCCCCGGTGCTCGATGTTGAGGTCCTCGGCAGACTCAAGCCAGAAACGCTAAGAAGAGAAGTCCTCGAATGGCTCGAACTGATGGAAAAACGCTTCGGCACGCCTCCCATCATCTACACCTATCTGACGTTCAAAAAAAACTATCTCAACACCCCCGAGTTCGAGCGCTACCCTTTTTGGATCGCTCACTACAAAGTGAAGAAGCTACGCTACAAAGGCGCATGGGACTTTTGGCAACACACCGAAGAAGGCTGCATCGACGGCATCACCGGCAAGGTCGACTTCAATGTCTACAACGGTTCGTTGGACGACCTGCAAAAGTTGACCATTGGCAACACCTTAAGCCGCAAAGCACAGCGACGACAAAACCTGGTCGCAGCATCTGCACAGAAAAAGTCTCCGACTTCCGCCAAAAGGAAACGATCGCATCCCAAACCACCTCACGCCAAGCACGCAAAATCGCGCACACGGAAACAAAGCACCCTTTCAAACAAACGAACCAAAACGCAGAAACGACGTAAATGACAGCCGTCTCATTTCGGCTAAGACGACAGCGCAAACGAAGAACGCCCCCTGACGCATGAGCAGGGTTGCGCCAATTGTATTCAGAAAATCATCAGTGCCGACCACCGTGCCCCCAACTGATAAGTCCTCCTCTCTTCATCCGAAGAAAGGGGGACGCTTTTTTAGAAAGCCACTTGCAGCATACGGCCAAAATGCCTAACTTTGCTGAACAGGAATCGCAATATTTTCAACTCTCGCAAGGTGTTTGGTAAAGACAAAGCACAGACAAAGAAAAAGCCCGTGCGCCGAAAGAAAAAAAAGACACGACGCCAAAAGTCTTCTGCCCCACTCTCTTGGGCCGAACGTTCGTTCGGATACGCCTACCACCGCGCGTTTTGGATCGGTGGCTTCGTTGCTGTCCTCGTTCTCTCCCTCCTTTTCTATCGCTTCATCGTGGCCCCCTACAGCAGTCGCTGGCACGCTCTGTTCGGAGATATCGAACTGCCGGCCGGCTACACCATACACGGCCTCGACGTCAGCCACCACCAAGGCAACATCGATTGGGAACAGGTGGCCACCACCACCATTTCGCGCGACGCACGGGTCGAATTTGTGTTTGTCAAAGCCACCGAAGGAAAAAGTCACCTCGACCGCAAATTTCAACGCAATTTCCGCAAGGCCGGTCAGTACGGACTCATGCGGGGCGCCTACCACTATTTCTCTCCCGAGGTGTCGGGCGACGAGCAAGCCCGCTATTTCATGGACAATGTCCAACTCGAAGACGGAGACCTCCCCCCCGTACTCGACATTGAGGAATTGGGAGCGCTCACTCCCAAAAAACTGAGAAAAGAAGTTCTCGAATGGCTCCGCCTCACCGAACAGCGCTACGGAGCGACGCCGATCATCTACACCGGCCTCAAATTCAAACAAACCTATCTCGACACGCCCGAATTTCAGCGCTATCCCTTCTGGATCGCCCACTACTACGTGAAGCACCCCCGCTTCAACGGACAATGGAAGTTCTGGCAACACACCGACGTCGGCCGCATCGAAGGCATACGCGGCAAGGTGGATATGAATGTATACAACGGTTCGATGTACGACCTGCGTAAACTCACCATCGGCCACAACAAAACCGCGGCGGACGACGACGATGACGATTGACTTCCCCACTGCTCAATGTTTTGCTCCATGCGTGCCGACACAGCAATCACGCCGCCTTGAATGCGCCGCACGAGAAGGTCTCTCCTCTTCCCGCATCGCCCCAAACGAACTCGCCCCACAACACTTGCATGTTGTGGGGCGAGTTCGCGTTTCAAAAAGAGCTTTGCGTGACGCATCGAAGCATCTTAGGCAGCATTTGCCACGAATGCCGAATCATCGGGACTGCGAGCAGCAACTTCTCGCGCCTTCGCTCATTCGTCGGACTTCGCGTAGCAGCGTCGGCAGCGGTCGACAATACAGTCGGGCACCATCTCGGCGATGTCCTCACCGCGACGCACCGCCTCGCGCACATTCGTACTGCTGAAGGGCAAGAGCGGTGCATCCACATAGCCCACACCGGGCGGCAAGCCGGCCGGGTCGATCGAACAACCGGGACGGGGATAGATGATGAGGCGGTGGTGCGCCAAAATCTCGTCCGTGTGCTGCCAACGGTCGAAGACCAACCAATTGTCTGCTCCGATGATGAGCGAAAATTCGGTGTCGGGATAGGCGGCTCTCAAGGCACGCAGCGTTCGCCACGTGTAGGACGGGCGCGGCAAGTGCATTTCGAAATCGGAGACACGAAGTCCCGGCACCTCAGCGGCCGCCGTTCGCGCCATGTCCAAACGCACGTCGTCGGGACTGAGATGAAACGAGGATTTCAGGGGGTTGAGTGGCGAAACCATCAACCACACTTCCTCCACCACTCCTTGCGTCAAGAGATATTGCACCAGCGCGAGATGGCCGCGGTGCACCGGGTCGAATGACCCGCCGAAGATGCCAACAGCATGCTTCGCGCCTGTCGATGCCGTTTTCACGCCAATCGGTTCTCAGCGTCGGGGAACACCACCTTCGCACGATATTCGCGCGCTTCCTCGGGCGTCATGCCGGCATAAGCCATGATGATCACCTGATCGCCGGGCTGGAACAAGCGAGCGGCGGCACCATTCAGACAGATGCACCCCGAATTGCGGGGGCCGCTGATGATGTAGGTCTCAATGCGCTCACCGTTCATGTTGTTCACCACGTGCACGTGCTCGCCGGGCAGCATATCGGCCGCTTCGAGCAGGGCTTCGTCGATGGTGATCGAACCCATGTAGTGCAAATTCGCCTCGGTGACGGTGGCACAGTGTATTTTTGATTTCAGAATGCTCAGTGTCATTGTGTTTCGCGTCAATTTTACTGATAAGCAATGTTGTCGATGAGTCGTACTCGGCGCTCTCCGCAATAAACGGTGATGCAGCCTTGCACCCGCGCCGCGTCGTTCCAATCATCGATCGGTTGCAGCGTTTCGGCATTCACGATTTGGAAATACTCCACCTCCAAACCGTCGACCGCATTGATACGGCGCACCACGGTGTCCACCACCTCTTTCACGGTCAGGGCTCGGGCAAAGCTCACACTTTCGCGCAAAATGCGACAGATGTTGGCGGCAAGCAAACGTTCGCTCACCGACAAGAGGGCGTTGCGCGAAGAAAGGGCCAATCCGCGCTCATCGCGCACAATGGGACAGGGCACCAATTCGAAACCGAAGCCCTGGTCCTTCATCATGGCACGCACCACGGCAATTTGTTGGAAGTCTTTCTCGCCGAAATAGGCCCGATCCGGTAGCACCATGTCGAAGAGCTTCGACACCACTTGGCACACACCGTTGAAGTGTCCGGGCCGGCGTGCTCCTTCCATCACCGTATCGATCGGCGGGTAGGAAAAAACGCGCGTGTCGGGCGTGGGATACATTTCTTCGGCCGTGGGGGCAAACACAATATCGGCTCCCAGCTTGTCGATCAGCGCGCAATCGGCGTCGAGCGTGCGGGGATAATTTTTCAGGTCGTTGGGATCATTGAACTGCGTGGGGTTGACAAAGACACTGACCACCGTGCAACCGCACTCTTCCACGCTGCGGCGAATGAGCGAAGCGTGACCTTCGTGGAGCGCACCCATGGTCGGTACCAGCCCCACCTTTTTTCCGGCTGCCTTCGCGCACGAAACTTGTGTGCGCAACTCGGCAACCGTATGAATGATGTTCATTGGGCGTATAAGTAATTGTTTGAATAACGATGCAAAGTTACGATGATCGATGAGAAAGGCCAAATTTTGCGCCTGCAAAAGGGGGCTATGCGTCGCACACGGCATTTTCTTATCGCGAATGACAAATATCGCTGCCAAAATCTTGCTCATTTGTTGCCAAACCCTTACTTTTGTAGTCACCACATAACAAAAGAGCCGAACAATTTCCGCAATTCGCCGTCATCGCCGCGCACGACGCCACGACAAGGGAGCGAAATCGTCGCCCAAAATGCCGAGAAAACGACGAGCACCCCGAGAAAACGATCGTTTCGTCCACCGATTTTCCCTTCCTCCCGAATTGCGATTTCTTTTTCTGACTTCGAACATGAACATAGCCCAACCCTTCCGCAAGGCACTGCGATTCTACATCGACGGATTCAGGCAAATGACCTGGGGCAGAACGCTCTGGATCATCATCGCCGTGAAACTCTTCGTCATGTTCGCCGTGCTCCGTCTCTTCTTCTTCCGTCCCGTACTCCAAGGCACGCCCACGCAAAAGCAAAACCGCGTCGCCACAGAACTCACGCAACCGTAAAAAACAAACACTACTTCATTTCTCTCACACTATGATGATGCTTCACACCACCGACCTCGCCGTTCTCGGCTGGTCGAGAGCGCAATTCGCGCTTACCGCATGCTATCATTGGCTCTTCGTCCCCCTCACTCTCGGACTGGCGCTCGTGATGGCCATTATGGAAACTTGTTACTATCGCACCGGCGACGAATTCTGGAAGAAAACCGCCCAATTCTGGCAAAAACTCTTTGGCATCAATTTCGCCATCGGAGTGGCAACGGGTATCATTCTCGAATTTGAATTCGGCACCAACTGGAGCAACTATTCCTGGTTTGTAGGCGATATTTTCGGCGCCCCGCTGGCCATCGAAGGCATCTTGGCCTTCTTCATGGAATCGACCTTCATCGCCCTCATGTTCTTCGGCTGGGGCAAAATCAGCAAAGGCTTCCACCTCACCTCCACCTGGCTCACCGGCCTGGGTGCAACCATCTCGGCTTGGTGGATCCTCGTGGCAAACAGCTGGATGCAGCACCCCACGGGCATGGACTTCAATCCCGACACCGTGCGCAACGAGATGATGGACTTCTTCGGCGTAGCTTTCCAACCGTTCGCGGTCAACAAATTCTGCCACACCGTCTCGAGCGGCTGGCTCACGGGAGCCGTCTTTGTCGTGGCGGTGAGCTGCTGGTTCTTGCTCCGCCGCCGCAACGTGAAACTCGCCACGCAGAGCATCAAGATTGCCGCCATCGTCGGACTCGTGGCGGGCCTCATCGTGGCCCTCACCGGCGACCGCAGCGGTGAAGACATCGCCCGCCACCAACCCATGAAGTTGGCAGCCGCCGAAGGCCTCCGCCAGGGTTCGGCCGGTGCTCCCTTCAGCATTGTGCCCGGCGTCGAAGTGCCCGGTGCCCTCTCGCTCGTGGCACACAAGGATCTGAAAGCCTTCGTGCCCGGCATTGACGACATTCTCTACCACGGCTACACCGACAACGACGGCAACACCGTGCTCCCCGCCACCGAAAAGATGAAGCGCGGCGCCACTGCACTCGCGGCCTTCAAAGACTACCGTGCCGCACGGGGCAAAGCACCCGAACGCGCCGACTCGGCACGAAAAGTGTTTGAGGACAACAAGGCCTACTTCGGCTACGGCTACATCCAAAAGGTCGAAGATCTCGTTCCGCCCCTCGGCATGGTCTATTGGTCCTTCCGCGTCATGGTCGGCGCCGGCTGCGCACTCATCCTCATCATGGCCCTCCTCATTTGGTACGGTCGCAAAGGCACCCTCACCGAACAGCGCTGGTTGTTGCATGTGGGCCTGTGGAGCCTCGTGCTGGTCTACCTGGCCGAGCAAGCCGGATGGATCGTGGCCGAAGTGGGACGCCAACCGTGGGCCATCCAAGACTTGCTGCCGGTCAATGCGGCCGTGTCCAGTCTGTCGGTGACGAACGTGCAAATCACCTTCGCCCTCTTTTTCTTGGTGTTCACCGCACTGCTCATCGCAGAGCTTCGCATCATGTTTAAGGCCATTGCCAACCACCGGCAGGAATAACCGCGGCACAGACACAGCCCTTTGCACTCCGCAGCCCTCTCCGAAGCGGTTGAACTCATCGATCCGGCGAAGGCGGCCCGCACCGCGCGACAGCGGCTGTGACATCAAGGCCTATTTCCCCATCTCCTATCCCCTTTCATCATGATCACCTACTCTCTTCTACAACAATACTGGTGGCTGCTCGTCAGTCTCCTCGGCGCGCTCGTCGTCTTCCTGATGTTTGTGCAGGGCGCCAACACGCAGATTTTCAACCTCGGCCGCACCGAAGACGAACGTGCACTCATCGTCAACAGCACCGGCCGTAAATGGGAATTCACCTTCACCACCCTCGTCACCTTCGGCGGCGCCTTCTTCGCCTCCTTCCCCTTGTTCTACAGCACCAGCTTCGGCGGCGCTTACTGGGTGTGGATGCTCATTCTCTTCAGCTTTGTGCTGCAAGCCGTGAGCTATGAGTTCCAAAGCAAACTCGGCAACTTCTTGGGCAAGAACACCTATCGTTGGTTCCTCGTCCTGAACGGCGTGCTCGGCCCGCTTCTCCTCGGCACGGCCGTCGGCACCTTCTTCCACGGCGCCAACTTTGTGGTGAACAAAGACGTGATGGCCGACCAACTCGCCCCCGCCATCAGCAGCTGGACCACAGCCTGGCACGGACTCGAAGCCGTGGCCAATCCTTGGAACTTGGTGCTCGGTCTCGTCGTGCTCTTCCTGGCTCGTGTGCTCGGCAGCCTCTACCTGCTCAACAACATCGACGACGAAACCCTCACGCCGCGCTTGCGCCGACAAGTGCTCGCCGACACCGTCCCCTTCCTCGTGCTCTTCTTGGCCTTCGCCGCCCACCTGCTCACGGCCGACGGCTTTGCCGTCAATCCCGACACGGGTGTCGTGAGCCTCGAGGCCTACAAATACCTGCACAACTTTTTGGCTCTGCCGCTCACGTTGGTGCTCTTCCTGCTTGGCGTGGTCTTGGTGCTGGTAGGCATCGGTCGCACGATTTTCACCACGACGCGTCGCGGCATTTGGTGCGCGGGCATCGGCAGCGTATTCACCGTTTGGGCGCTTCTGCAAGTGGCCGCCCTCAACCACACGGCCTACTATCCCTCGTTGGCCGACCTGCAAAGTTCGCTCACCTTGGCCAACAGCTGCTCGAGCGAATTTACGCTCACGGCCATGAGCTTTGTCTCGCTCGTCATCCCCTTCGTGCTGGCCTACATTGCCTATGCTTGGTACAGCATCGACCGCAAGAGCCTCACGCAAACGGAGTTGGCCGACAACGAACACAAGTATTGAACCGGCGCACTGCGCAAACTTTTTTCATTGCCCGCCCCTCGCCCCGACTGCTCGGAGCGAGGGGTCTTTGGTTGGTGTATGCGCTACCGTCGCCTCACAAAGCGGGGCGCTCATCGAGATGCGCAAGTTCCGGGCGGATATCCGGTTTAGGCAGTAGGGATTATCGTGTTTATCAAGTCAAAGATCGCTTGCGCTGATCCATCGGGCAGTGACCCACGGAATTTGACGCTATGTGTACGCCGCAGAGCGACGGGAAAAGGGAAAGGTTGTGTTTTATCGAGCGCAAAGATAATTCTTTTGTTTCGAATCGCCGTGTTTTTCCGCGAGAAAACATTCTCATTTTTCGACCCCACGCAAGGAGAAACAAAAACACGGGGACTTTTTCTCGATCCGCCCCTTGTTTCTCTCATCGCTCCCCCTCTTTCTCAGGTCGCCTTCCTGCTATGAGGGGGAAATCGGTAGCTGCTTTCTCGCTCCACTCGGCATTCGTTCCATTTCCGGTCCCTCAGGTCAGTGTGCCCTCGCGCATGACGCCCTCGCACGCGGGGACGCGCACCCGCGCCTTGCGCACTCAGCAAGTTTCCACTTTTTTGCCTTCACCCATCACCTGCAACCTACTGAACTACTGACCGTTATGGGTGAAGGCTTTGTATTTCCACTATCTATTCCGGAAGGTGAAGGATCTTCACCGAAACCTTCACCCACAAAATACTGTTGCTCAACAATTTGCGCCCATCGGGTGAAGAGGTGAAGGCGAAAAACGAAAAACACGTGACACGCGCGCGCGAAGAACGGGGTGATGCGTGCCCCAATTCACCCTAAGATCACACGCGGCCTGTGATCGAAAGCGCAATTCACCCGATGGCGGCGAGCGCACTCGCGCCACAACGGAAAACGATGCGCCTCCGAACCTTTCGATGCACGAAACAAGGTGCTGCCGTCTGTTACAAACGAAAGGCCTTCGTGCTTTTCATATCGATGCGTGGCCAGCGGTTCGTTGCTCATAGGCCCTCCTCCTTGAAAACCTTCGCGACCGGGAACTGCGGCGCTCCGTACTTTCAAAATCGAAGTGCAACAAATCATTTGTTTTTTCATAAGCTCTAATCTATGAAAAACACCGCGGGTTGGCCTCGCGACCGGGGCGCGTAGCCCCGAAGAGCAATACCGGCAATACAAAAAAAAGAGTCCCCTTTCGAGGACGCTCGGAGATTAATTATCTTTGTATTGCGTATGTATAAACAACTAACCTCGGAGCAAAGGTCGCAAATCTTTGCCTTGCTGCAAAGAAAATGCGCAAGAAAAGAAATCGCACGTATCGTGGGAATCAGCCAATCCACGCTTTCTCGTGAATTAAGACGCAACAACACCGGGTCGGCAAGTACATTTGGTTCAAGGTGCACGACAAAGCGATGGAACGTCGCAAGCCTTCCACACGCAATGCTGCCTTTGCTCCCGAATTGGTGTGGAGAATCAAACAACTCATCATCGAAGAACAGTGGTCACCGCGACAAATAGCGGTCGTGTTGAAGAAGGAAGGCATCAGTGTTTCACATCAATGCATCTACAACCTAATCCATGCCGATGCAAGCGGGAAATTGGCGCGCCACACCCGCCATAAGCTCAGATATAGGCGCCGACCCAAATACAAACGTTTTCCCATTGCCGAGAGTACGAGCATTCACTCGCGTCCCGAGCAGGCGGACGGAAAACGCTTTGGGGATTTTGAGATGGATTTGATTGTGGATGCTCACAACCACGCCATACTCACAATCGTGGAACGTTCCACCAACATGCTCTTCATGACCAAACTAGCCCATGGCACGAAGTCCGAGCTGTTGGCCAAAGCGGTCAGACGTCTGCTGCTGCCCCACAAGAAACACATCAAGACCATAACCACTGACAACGGCCCTGAATTTGCCGCACACAAGCTCATTACAAAGTTTTTGGGAGCAGTCGTCTATTTTGCCGATCCTTATGAAAGGAGCGATTGAAAATACAAACAAACTCATCAGACAGCATATTCCCAAACAAGCCAACTTCGATGATATTACCGATAAAAAGATTGCGAGTATACAGAAGAAAATCAACAGTAGACCTAGACAAAAACTCAAGTTTGAAACACCAAAAGCAGAGTTCTTCAAAAGAATAGCCTAATTTTGCACTTGCCGGTTGACTCTACGACTTTCTATTGTCTGCAACATTTACACGAAAAATGAAGCTCTGAATTTCTACAACTACATAAAAACAAGGTTCGCACGCTGTTTGATATCTGATGATTGCAGTAATGCAACAGCTATCACGCCCAAACTTTTCGATTCGTCACTATCCAAGATTTTACACAGCCTTGGACTGATGCCGAACGCTATGCAAAATACGATCTAAATCGATAAATCATTCATTGACACTAAATTTGCAAAATCATGAAGTGGAATTCTAACGAAATTGCGCGCTACCGCCGCGAACTTGATGGGCTTGACCCCGAGACCAAACGCCAAATTGAGGCGTTAAATGCCACATTTGGCACGCGTCAATTCGGCGGCGGCGGTTCTGAAAAATTGACCGTCGGCAAAGTGTACGAGATTCTCCCGATCACTCGCAAAGTGCAAACGGCTAAAATCGAAAATCGCACGGTTACGTGGCCGGCCGTCCAAACAACTGAGGGCATAAATGTGAGCTTTGGAAAGCTCTCCGGCCACCGTTTGCAATACGACCCGAAATTTCTCAAGAGGGCGAAAAGGGCGAGCTGCCTAACGACGCCGACGAAAATAAACCTTTCTTTGCTCTGTTGTTTGCAACAATAGGGGTAAAGATGGGCGAATACTCGCAAACGCTTTACTTTTGGCGTATGTTCGCAACTCGCGAAGAAGCCGAAAACGAACGTGCGAAGTTCGGTGTGTTGTTGGAATACAACAACACGGACGAAAGCGCAAAGTTCGTAGAGGTTGAGAACCACGCCTCAAAAGACAAAGGAATAGAAGGGTTCGACTATATCGAGAGAACTACCAAAGCAATGTAACAAGCAAAAGCAATATTTTACCTAAGGTTATATGCGCTGCACGATTGCCGCATCACTCCAAATGCTGGATGAACCATAGAAATTCCCGTCCCCGAAACACAACATGTGTTGTGTTTCGGGGACGGGAATTCGTTTGGAGAAAAGAGAGCGTCGCGACGCTTCAGATGAGTCGTTCCAGTCCACTAGGTACGGTTCTGCGCAGGACGTCGAGGCGAGGACCACGCT